>Ga0209577_10000965_pt1 | contig 28695 bp, 27 predicted proteins | sample GraSoiAngelo_109_FD_185874 | JGI IMG/M metagenome (GOLD analysis project Ga0209577, IMG submission 185874) | Grasslands soil microbial communities from the Angelo Coastal Reserve, California, USA - 14_0903_12_20cm (SPAdes) (version 2) | ecosystem: Environmental > Terrestrial > Soil > Grasslands...
GTCCATCGAGTCGAGAATGCGCTCGCCCATGCTCTCGATGTTGCGGTGCACATGGGTCTGCTTCAGGATCGCGTCCACAAGGGTCGTTTTCCCGTGATCCACGTGAGCGATGATGGCGATGTTGCGAATGTCTGGTCGGTGCTTGGTCATCTGGAGAGACTTTACTCTAACGCACCGCGTCCGAGGAGTCAAAACTTCGCCTGCCGTCCTTGTGCTTTCGGTGAGAGCACGGTATCATGGGTCACCCGTGCGCAAGGTCAGGCATGTCACTCGCTGAGCTCTTCTCGTCCTTCCAGCGTCCCCAATCCGTCTGGAAAGCCATGCTGTGGGGTGTCGTCACGGTGGTCCTGATCGGCTTTGTGGCGGGTCTGGCAACGGTGGGGTACCTGCTTCATGACTTGCCCCCCATAACCGGCCTGCATGAGTACCAGCCCAGTCTCGTGACCCGCGTCTACTCGTCCGACAAGCAGGTGATCGGCCAGTTCTTTGTGGAACGGCGGATCCTGGTCCCACTGGAGAAGATCCCCCGGCATTTCGTGAATGCGGTGGTGGCGATCGAGGACTCCCGCTTCTTTGAGCATCGAGGCCTGGACTTTATCGGCATCGCGCGGGCCGCAATCACGAACCTCCTTTCCGGGAAGATCCGTCAAGGCGCGAGCACCATCACACAGCAGTTGGCGCGCTCGCTCTTCCTGTCTCCCAAGCGGGACTTCGAGCGCAAGGCAAAGGAGGCGCTCCTGGCCTTGAAGATGGAGCAGATCCTAGGCAAGGAGCAGATCCTGGAGCTGTACCTGAATCAGATCTACTTCGGACACGGAGCGTACGGAGTGCAGGCCGCCGCCCAGACCTACTATGGCAAGGACGTAGGGCAGCTCACCCTGGCGGAGGCGGCATACTTGGCGGGCCTGCCCAAGGGGCCGGCGGACTACTCCCCGTACTACCATCCCGAAGCCTCCAAGAAGCGCCAAGCCACGGTGTTGAGACGGATGGTGGAAGAGCGGTTCATCACCCCGGCGGAAGCGGAAGGGGCCACGGCGGAAGACGTCCCGTTCAGGCGTCAGACACGGGACGAACCGGCGCCCTACTTCGTCGAGCACATCCGTCAACGGTTGATGGCCACCTACGGCGAAGCCATGGTGTACAAGGGCGGGCTCCAGGTGTACACGACGTTGTCCTTGCCGGAGCAGCAGGTGGCGACGGCCGTCCTCCAAGAGGGCCTCCGCCAGTTGGACAAGCGGCAGGGCTACCGCGGGCCGCTCCGCCGGGGTGTGTCGCCTGACGAGTTTTCCACGAAACGCGTCAGCAGCGGAGCCTCGGCCGACGCGCCGCTTCGCCCCGGCGAGATCATCGAGGCCGTCGTGGCAAAAGTGGGGAAGGACGAGCTCACAGTACTAGCGCGAGGACTGACGGGGCGGATCGCCGCTGGCGATCTCATGTGGGCCCGCCGGAGACTGAAGGGCCCCGATCCGATCAAGCACGTGAAGGACACCGGCGCCAAGACGCCGGGCGAACTGTTCAAGGTCGGGGACGTGATCGAGGTGAGCCTCAAGAAGATGGTGGGTGACGTCGCCCAGATGACCTTGGAGCAGACCCCCCTCGTCGAAGGCGCCCTGCTGTCGCTCGATCCCCGCACGGGAGCCGTCCGGGCGATGATCGGCGGCTACGATTTCCTACGGAGCGAATACAATCGCGCCACATCCGCCAGGCGGCAGCCTGGTTCAGCGTTCAAGCCGATGATCTACGCCGCGGCGATCAACCAGGGGCTCTCGCCGGGAACCCCGATCGTGGATTCCGGGGTCGTCTACAACGAGAACGACCCTGATCTGGTCTGGAGGCCCGAGAACTACGACCAGAAGTTCGAGGGGTTGATCACCTTGCGGCAGTCGCTGGCGCAATCGCGCAACGCCGCGACCGTGCGCCTGCTCGAGAAGATCGGCATCAATCCGGTGCTGGATCTTGCCCAGAACCTCGGAATCACCGCGCCTCTCGCCAACGACCTCACGCTGGCGTTGGGATCGTCCGGCGTGACGCTCCAGGAGTTGACGGCCGCCTACGGGACGTTCTTCAACCAGGGCATCCGGCTGGAGCCCTATACGATCGAATCCGTGCTGGACTCGAACGGCCAGGTGCTGGAGATGCATGTTCCGGATCCGCGCGCCGTGATGACGAAGGAATCCGCCTACCTGATCGCCAACATGATGGAGGATGTGATTCAACGGGGCACGGGGCAGGCAGCCAAGGACATGGGACGCCCACTGGCCGGCAAGACGGGAACCACGAACGATTTCACCGACGCCTGGTTCGTGGGCGGCGCGCCGAATCTGGTGACGGGAGTCTGGGTGGGGTTCGACGAGATCCGGACGCTGGGCGACAGGGAATCGGGCGCCCGAGCGGCGCTCCCGATCTGGATGAATTACATGAAGGCCGCGCTGGAGCCTTTACCGGTGGTGCCATTCACCATGCCGGAGGGGATCGTGGAGGTCAAGATCGACCCTGCCACCGGCCTGCTGGCGCCAGAGGGGTCGGATCAGGGCACCGTCGAAGTGTTTCTCAAGGGGACCGAACCGACGAAGCACGCCGAAATGAAGTCCTCACCCTCGCAGTTCTTCCAATTCGACCAGATGTAACGTAGGGGCGCCCCCCCCCGTGGTCGCCTGTCTTGGCCGATTTCATGTAGGGGCGGGATTTATCCCGCCCTCTTGTTTCGTTCCGTTCGCCCCGAGGTCTCGAAGAGCGCTCACCAACAATCCCTCGCCCCGCCAAGTAACTTTTGCAGGAGAGCCCGTGTCAAAAGGAAAGACGGATTCGGATTGACTTTCCGGACGATCTGCTCAACAATGGCATTGTTGAAAGTTTCAACAATGCGGAGGTTTTATGGCCACGGTCAATTTCAGCGTGCCGGAAGAGGTCAAGCAGAAATTCAACAAGGTGTTCGCCGGAAAAAACAAGAGCCGAGTCATCGCGGAGTTGATGATGCGGGCGGTTGAGGACCGGGCCTTGCATAAGCGTAGGGTGAAGGCGATCGAGGGTTTGTTGAAGTTACGAGGGAAGAAGCCCGGTTTCAGTGACGCGGCCATCCACGCCACGCGCGAGTACGGGCGCCCATGAGTCGACTCGTGCTGGATGCGAGTGTCCTGGTGAAGTGGATTCTCCAGGACGACGACAGCGAGCCGGATACCGCTCGGGCCCTCGCGCTGTCCGAGAGCGTTCGTGCCGGCCACGTCAGCCTGGTGCAGCCCATCCACTGGCTGGCCGAGGTGGCCGCGGTTTGTGTGCGCCTCAGGCCGGACATCGCGGCGCAGGCGACGGGCCTGCTCTATGCCATGGAGATCCCGGTTCGGAACAGCGTCGACGTCTACCGCCGCGCCTGCGCGCTGGCGGTCGAGCTCGACCACCACGTGTTTGATACTCTGTACCACGCCGTCGCGCTCGATCTGCGCGACGCCACCCTGGTGACGGCCGACCGTCGCTACTATCGAAAGGCCAGGCGGCATGGCGCCATCGCGTTGCTGGCCGACTTTGCCGTCCCGTAGCCTTTTCCTCAGCGACCCCGCGTCAGCTTCCGTGCTTCAATGACCCTCCATAAACAAGAGGGTGGGGGTGAGGGGGCGTCCGCGACTGCTATCTGTCCGGAAAATAAATCTGTCACCTTAATACCTTTACTTGTGAAGTGGAACTGTAAATTGCCTCTTCATTCCCTTAGCTCTTGTCGCTATTACGAGCTCTTCCCGTACCTTCCTGAGAGGAAATTCCTTGCAACAAATTCCGGTCAACTTACCGTGTTCATCCTTCACTTGCCGCAGATCGATCACCCAAAAACGTTTTTCATTTTCGGAAATCGCGTAGGTTTCGTCATCGTCAAGGTCAAAATCCTTGATCAGGAGAGAAGGCCTTTCCCCTATTCTCTTTGTCGAAGTAGTAGGACAGTTGGAAATTGCCGAGGATTCCTTTAATGACGTCTTCCTTCCCTTGGGCGGCTTCTCCAGCCCAACAATCGTTGGCTAGATACTTCCTCTCTTGGCTCCACGTCAGTGCGAACGCCTGAAGAATTTAAATTTATTGGGGTTCACATCTGCCGGATAAACCTCCTCTAACGTCCCTGATGCCAGCCCCTGCGTAATATATGCTGGCTGATTGATATAAGGGCTGTAGAAGTACAAAGCTCCGCTAGTTGTATCTGGAAGGATACTGTTATAGACGACCCAGGCCGCAATAAATGAATCGATTAGGGCTTGTCTTTGTTTCGATGTCAAATGCTCCCCGCTCTTCCTTCCCGCTAAGACATTCGACACTAAGCGGAAATTAACGTTTCCGAATGACTCGAAAGCATTTTTGGAAGAGATAACCCGACTATAGGTCGGAAGATTTCGGAATTCATAAGTTGTATCCTGGAACCGGTTCTCGATGGCATTGGCTACAGCGATCTTGCTCTGAACATTCTGACCTAACGCTTCGGCATACACAGTGGCAACGACAATTGATGGCACCCCACCGAGATTGTCGGGAATCTCTGCAGCCGCGAAAAAGTAGCCTGTCCCCTATTTTGCTTAGCCGTGGGCGTCCTTGTATTCCTCGTGCCAGGACATCTGGATGGCTTCGAGGATCTTCTCGTTGGACTTCCTCGCATCGCCGATGAAACCCGGAAGTTCGGTCACCCACCGATGGAGATCGGTGAACCGGATCGTCAGCGGATCCACATCCGGATGCTGCTCCATGAGCTGAAGCGCGATCTCTTCGGTATCGTTCCAATCAATTTCCATCGGACTCCCTCACGTCACGTCTGAAAGCTTCTTGTCCTTCAGCGCCTCCTGCAACGTGCTGTTCATGAGCTTCTCGGCCAGGCTGTAGGAGGCCTTGTTCAGCTTCTCGATCGCGTCCCGGAGGGCACGGTGGTCGGTGCCGGCCATGGCGGACTTGAGGTTGGCGACTGCCGCCTGGATCGCCGCCAGTTCCTCGGGGGTAGCCAGATTGCCGGCGCGCGCCAGTGCCTTCTCCGTGGCCCGCAGGATGCTCTCGGCTTCGTTCATTGCCTCGATCCGCTGCCGTTCCTGAATGTCCTGCTTCGCGTAGACGAACGAGTCGCGGATCATGCGCTCGACTTCCTGGTCCGTCAGGCCGTAGGAGGGCTTGACCTCGATGGATTGCACCTCGCCCGTGCGCACGTCCCGCGCCGTGACGTTGAGGATCCCGTTGGCGTCGATCATAAAGGTCACCTCGATGCGGGGGACACCAGCCGGCATGGGAGGAATCCTGAGCTGGAAGCGCGCCAGGCTTCGATTGTCCTTGGCGAGCTCGCGCTCGCCCTGGAGGATATGGATGTCCACGGATGTCTGGCCGTCGACGAACGTCGTGAATAGCTCCTTCGCGCTGGTGGGGATCGTCGTATTGCGGCGGATGAGGCTGCTCATCACGCCGCCCATCGTCTCGATCCCCAGGGTCAGCGGGGTCACGTCGAGCAGCAGCATGTCCTGAATGCCGCCCGACAGGATGTCGGCCTGCACGGCGGCGCCCAAGGCCACCACTTCGTCCGGGTTGAGCTCGCAGTGGGGTGTCTTCCCGAACAGGGCCTGGACCCTCTGCTGCACGAGCGGCATCCGGGTGGACCCGCCGACCAACACGACTTCATCCACATCGGTCGCCGGCAAGCCGGCATCCGCGAGGGCCTGGCGGCAGGGCGCCAGGGTCTTCTCCACCAGATCGTCCACCAGCTTTTCCAATTCGGCCCGGGTGAAAGTCCGGCGGTAATGGCCCTTGCCGTCGGGGAGCGGGACTTCCACCACGGTCTCGGTGTCCGTGGACAGGCGGCATTTCGCCTGCTCGGCCCGGATGCGCAGTTCCTGCTGGAGCTCGGGTCGTCCCTCCACGGAGAGGCCATGCTTGACTTTGAGGTCCTGCATCATCACATCCACGAGCCGGCGGTCGAAATCGTCGCCGCCCAGGTGGGTGTTGCCGTTCGTGGCCAGGACCTCGAAGATGCCGCTCTTCAGCTTGAGGATCGAAATATCGAAGGTGCCGCCGCCCAGATCGTACACGGCAATGATGCCCTGCTTGCGCTTCTGGAGGCCGTAGGCCAAGGAGGCGGCGGTCGGCTCGTTGACGATCCGCACCACCTCCAGGCCGGCGATCTTCCCGGCGTCCTTCGTGGCCTGACGCTGGCTGTCGTTGAAATAGGCGGGAACGGTAATGACGGCCTTACGGATCTCCTCGCCGAAGAAGGCTTCGGCTCGGGCCTTGAGCTCCTTGAGCACCATGGCCGAGATCTCCGGCGGGGTGAGCGACTTGTTCCCAATCTGGAGCCGGATCACACCGTTCTGCTCGGTAAGCTTGAACGGGAAGTACCGGAGTTCCTGGGTGACATCCGCGAGGCCCTTTCCCATGAAGCGCTTGACCGAATAGACGGTATGCTCGGGATTACGGACGAGTTGCTCCTTGGCCGCGTCGCCCGTCAGAAAGCCTGAAGGCGTGTAGGCAACGATGGAGGGGACCAGCGTGCGTCCTTCCGGTCCCGGGATGACCGTGGGGGTCTTTCCGTTCATGTACGCCACGAGGGAGTTGGTCGTCCCGAGATCGATTCCGACGATGCGTGCCATCTATGCCAACACCTCATTGAGGTTCTGCAGCATGTTCATCACGTACGACCGCTCGGAGAGGAGGTCGCGCATTTCCTTCAAGGTCCGCTCCTTGGTGGCGGTCTGTGTCTGGTCGTGCGGTGGCTTCTCGACCAGCTTGTCCCAGATCTGGAAGAGCTCGGCCAGGCGGTTTTCCAGGGCGGCCCGTTTTGCCTCCAGGGTCTTCCTGGCGCCTCTCAAGAGTTCCCCCGCGCGTGCCAGGGTCTTGGCATCGTTCTCAGCCGTGGCCGCATGGAACGCTTCAAGGTGCTCCTGCATCTCGAGGATCGCCTCGAAAAGATCGGCGGGCGCCTTGCCGGGGATGTCCTTCGCGGCTCCGGCCTCCAGCCGCAAGAGATACTCCACGCGCTGGAGGGGGTCCTTGAGCGTCCGGTAGGCCTGGTTCAGGATGGCGGAATTGGCCAGGCTCACGGCCCGCTCCATTTCCGACTTGCCCTCGAAGAAGTCGGGGTGGAAAACCCGGCTCAGCTCGTAGAACTTGGTCTCCAGACGGGCAGTGTCAATATTGAGCTTGCGCGGAAGTCCGAAGCACGTGAAGTAGTCCATGTCCTTCGATAGCGGTTGAACCTTCACGCACTGGTTGCAGAAGTACTCGCCGCCGATGTCGGACTGGCAATGCCAGCACATGCTCCGCGCTAACGGAAGTTCTTTCTTGGTGATCTCCATAGGGGCTCTGCCTTCTTGGACTCCCTTAGACACGACGCGGGCATGGCCATCGCTCTCGGCCATGCCCCGTGTGTGCAGTTCCTGTGGGAGGAAAGGTTAAACGGAGAACGATTCTCCGCAGCCGCAGCTCTTGGCGGCGTTCGGGTTGCTGAACTTGAACTGGCCGCTCACCAGGTCTTTCTGGTAGTCAAGCTGGGTGCCTTGGAGGTAGATCGCGCTTTTCATGTCCACGATGACACGGATGCCGTCTACCTCGTAGGTCTGATCATACGGGCCGATCTCGGTGTCGAAGTTCACGGTGTAACTGAGGCCCGAGCAGCCCCCGCCTTTCACCCCCAAGCGCAGGCCGGCATGGCCGAGGCCCTGGACTTCCTGCAGGCGCTTGACCTCCTTGATGGCGTTCGGAGTCAACGTCACGACCGGTGTGACTGCAGAGGTCTCTTCCATCGGACGCATCCTCCTCCTTACCTCGCCTCGACAGTGGCCGGCGCTGCCTGTGTAGCCTCGGCGGCCGCCTTCTTCTTGTAGTCCTGTAGCGCGGCCTTGATGGCGTCCTCGGCCAGCACGGAGCAGTGGATCTTCACCGGTGGCAGGTTCAGCTCCTTCACGATGTCGGTGTTCTTAATCTGGAAGGCCTCATCGACCGTGCGACCTTTCAGCCATTCCGTGGCCAGGCTGGAGCTGGCGATGGCGGAGCCGCACCCGAACGTCTTGAACTTTGCGTCCACGATGACGTTGTTCTCCACCTTGATCTGCAGCTTCATGACGTCCCCGCACTCCGGGGCGCCCACGATCCCGGTGCCCACCTGCTTGTCGTCCTTGGGCAGGCTTCCCATGTTCCGCGGGTTATTGTAATGGTCAATGACCTTTTCGCTATAAGCCATGATCCTTCCTCCCTATCTCACCACAACACGCTTGCCAGACGTGCGCTGCCTTAAGATTAATGTACGGCCCATTGGACGGATTTCAAGTCGATCCCTTCTTTCGCCATCTCGTAGAGCGGGGACATCTCCCGAAGTCGTCTCACGGCCTCCACCATCCGCTTGGCCGTGTAGTCGACTTCTTCCTCTGTTGTGAACCGGCCGAGCCCAAATCGGATGGAGGAGTGGGCCAGGTCCGAGCCCACGCCCAGCGCCCGCAACACGTAGGACGGCTCAAGCGTGGCCGAGGTGCAGGCCGACCCGGAGGACAGCGCGATTTCCTTGACGCCCATCAGCAGGGCTTCGCCCTCGACATACGCGAAGCTGATGTTCAGGTTGTGCGGGAGCCGCTGGGTCGGATGCCCGTTCAGGTAACACTCGTCGAGGCTCCTCATGATCTGAGCCTGCAGGCGGTCGCGCAACGCTGCGATCCGCTTGCTCTCCGTCGGCATTTCCTGCTCGCACAACTCGCAGGCCTTCCCGAATCCCACGATGAGCGGAACGGGCAGGGTGCCGGACCGCATCCCGCGCTCGTGGCCGCCCCCGTCGATCTGAGGCACCAAGCGCACCCGTGGCCCTTTCTTCCGCACGTACAGAGCCCCGACGCCTTTCGGTCCGTAGATCTTGTGGGCGGTGAAGGACATCAGGTCAACCTTGAGCGTTTCGACATCCACGGGGACCTTGCCGACGGCCTGCGTGGCGTCGCAGTGGAAGAGGATCCCCTTCTCCTTGGCGATCTTTCCGATCTCGGCGACGGGGTGGATTGCGCCAATCTCGTTGTTGGCCATCATGATCGAAATCAGGATGGTCTTGTCCGTTATGGCTTTCCGGACATCGTCGGGACTGACGAGGCCGTCCTTCGCGACCGGCAGGTACGTGACCTTGATGCCGCGCTTCTCCAGGGCCTTGCAGGTGTCCAGGACCGCACGGTGCTCCGTCATGCAGGTAATGACGTGGTCGCCTTTCTCCTTGTACATCTCCACGAGGCCTTTGAGCGCCAGGTTGTCGGATTCCGTGGCCCCGCTGGTGAAGACGATTTCCTTGGCATCACAGTTGATGAGTCTGGCGATCCGCTTCCGGGCGTTTTCAACCGCTTCTTCGGCTTCCCATCCGAATTGGTGGTTGCGGCTGGCGGAGTTGCCGAATTTCTCAACGAAGTAGGGCAACATCGCCTCAAGGACTCTGGGGTCCATCGGGGTCGTGGAGTGATTGTCCATGAAAATCGGAAACTTCATCGCGTTGCTCCTTCTGCTAACTGCTCTCGTTTAAGTTCGATGACCGTTGAGTCGAGATTGCGGCACAATGGTGGCCGAACCGAATTCCTTCATGTCCTCGATCGACATACTGTCGAGGAGGCCATAGATGCTGTTTTGGATGTTGCGGAGGGGCGTGCGGATATTGCAGCGCGGCATCTGCATGCAGGTGGAGTCCTCGTTGTGGTAGCATTCGGTGATGCCAACGTGGCCTTCGATCGCTTGGATGACGGACAGCACGGAAATATCAGTCGACGACTTGGCGAGGACATACCCACCCTTGGGACCGTTTTGGCTGACAATTAAGCCCTTCTTCCCCAATTTCTGGAGGACCTTGGCCAGCAGTTCGACCGGGATGTTATATTCCTCCGCGATCTCCTTGGTGTTGACGATCCGAGCGGTGCCTTTCGAGGCCATGTATTGAACAGCCATTAGGGCGTAGTCCGTCTTCTTGGAAAGTTTCAGCATCGCTAAGTCCGATTATTTTAGTCGGCGACTGGTATTATCGGAGACCATCTTGGTCGGGTATAGAGTATCACCCCTGGAAAATGCTTGTCAACATAAAATTTTTATTTTAAATTCCAATGTCTTAAGAGGCCTGACTGGAAACGCCTTATGAGTCCAGTTCGCGTCAGGTTTGCTCCTAGCCCAACCGGATACCTCCACATCGGGGGGGTCCGTACGGCTTTGTTTAACTGGCTCTTTGCCAGGCACGAAAAAGGAGTCTTCATCCTCCGGATCGAAGATACAGATCGTGAGCGGTCGACCCCTGAGGCGATCCAGACCATCCTGGACGGCCTGAAGTGGGTGGGGTTGGACTGGGACGAGGGACCTCTCTATCAGACCGCACGCCTGGCCCTTTACAAAGAGCACGCCGCGCGACTGATGACCGATGGCAAGGCCTACCACTGTTACTGCTCGGAAGAAGAACTGGAGGCTCGCCGGACCGAGGCGTTGGCTCGCAAGGAGCTTCCCAAATACGATGGACGGTGCAGCCGACGTTCCGGCCCGGTCCCTTCAGGGATTTCACCGGCCGTCCGTTTTATGGCTCCCCAGACGGGCCAGACCACTGTGGATGATCTGATCAAGGGGCAGGTGACGTTCGACAACGCACAGTTGGACGACCTGATCATCCTCAGGTCGAACGGGCTACCGACCTACAACTTTGGCGCAGTGGTGGACGATGCTGTGATGCGCATCACGCATGTCATCCGGGGCGATGACCATTTGAACAACACCCCTCGCCAGATTCTCCTGTACCGGGCCTTGGGCTATGACCCGCCGCAGTTCGGCCATCTGCCCATGATCCTCGGCCCGGACAAGGTCAAACTGTCCAAGCGACATGGCGCTACCTCGGTGCTGGAGTATGAGGAAGCCGGCTACCTGCCGGAAGCGCTGGTCAACTATCTGGTGCGACTGGGGTGGTCCTATGGAGATCAGGAAGTATTCGCCGTACCAGAGATGATCGAAAAGTTCACCCTGGATCGCATCAACAAAGCCCCTGCGGCGTTCGATCCGGAAAAGCTGCTCTGGTTGAACAGTCATTACCTAAAACATGCGGATGTGAAGCGGGTGGCAGATCTCCTGGTGCCGTTCCTGCGGAGGCAAGGCTTGCTGGCCGCCCATGGTCAGCCCGACCAGACATGGCTCGAACGACTCGTGAAGGCTTTTCGCGAGCGTTCGCGCACTCTCCTGGAAATGGCCCAGCAGGCCGCACCGTATTGCCAGGACTCGATTGCCGTGGATCCCGAGGCAGCGACAAAATTCCTGACCGCGTCGCTGAAACCCGCCTTCACCAAACTGATCCCCGCACTCGACCAGGTTCCCTCATTCGAGCATGACGAGCTCGAACGCGCGTTCAAGTCCGTCATAGCCGAGACAGGGCTCTCGATGGGCAAGCTGGCTCAGCCTGTGCGAGTGGCGCTCACGGGCCGCACTGCCAGCCCGGGTATCTTTGAAGTCATGATGCTGCTGGGGCGGCAGCGGACGGTGGCGCGGCTGAAGAAGGCCATTGACTTGATGCGCTGAGCCACCGATAATTGCGGGGACGCTACCACACGTTGCGGGTTGGGGGATCGTCTAGTGGTAGGACGACAGACTCTGGATCTGTCTACCTAGGTTCGAATCCTAGTCCCCCAGCCACTCCTCCCTTTCCTCGTGTCTCTCCACATGGGTGAACCGACACAACGGGCCAGGGTGATGCGGACGCGGATGTTATCCCCGCTGGTCCGTGAGTTGGTCGTTCTCCCCCTTGAGTCGAAGATCCCTTTTCAGCCAGGGCAGTGGGTGTCGCTCAAGCTCCCAGTAGGGGAGCGTCCGCCCTTGACGCGGGCCTACTCGATGGCCGAGTCGGAATCCTCTTCCGGAGAGCTGGCGCTGGTGTTCGACCGGGTTCCGGGTGGGCTGGGGAGCGACTATCTCTCCTCTGTCAAGGAAGGGGATGAACTGATCTTGGCGGGGCCCTATGGGAATTTCACCGCTCCTCGCCCGTTGATCGTAGACCTTGTCTTGGTGGCGCGATTCACCGGCATCGTTCCGATTCGGTGCATTCTCAGGGATTTGTTCAAGGGTCCCGTGTCGTGTCAAGTGACCTTGATCTACGGCTCGCCCACGCAGACGGAGCGGATCTATCACGACGAGCTTCAAGAGATGGCGGCGCGCCACGAGGCCTTTCGTTATCTTCCAACTGTCCTGGATGGAAGCGGGGACGCAGCGGAAGAACGCCGGCCCGAGAGCGAAATCCTCGCCTCGTTGTGGGCCGGGCGGAAGGACTTTTTGCCGATGGTCTGCGGGACGAAGGCCTTTGTGAGGCCGCTCAAAACGTACTTGTCGGAACTGGGATTTGGTCGGAAGGAAGCGAAATTCGAGACCTACGATTGAGGGGAGCGTTAATGTCCTTCCTTGACGAGGTTCTTGTTCCAGGCTGGGATCTCGATTTCGATATCCGTGCTCCCGTTCGGCACGCATTGGCAGCCCAGGCGGGAGTTTAATCCGATATCCGGTGCTTCATCGAGTTGATCGAGCTCGTCGTCCGTAGGTTCATTGCAGGACTCCAGTCCCTTGACGACTTTCACGTGACAGGTCGAGCAGGCGCACACCCCACCGCATGCATGCTCCAAATCAATGCCGGCTCCTCCATTGAGCGCGATATCCAGGATGCTGCCGGGAAGGCCTGTCGGACCGTACGGGAGTTTGCTCGGATCCACCTCAAACACGATGGGCGGACCGTCCGGTTTCCGGAAGGTGATCTTGTACGCCTTCTTCGGTAACTCGACTTCCGGTTTTTCAATATACGGATTGGTTCCGCCCACGTCGTGGCAGTCTCCTACGTCACCGAGAATAACCGCGGATGCTTCACCTTATAGCAGGTGGCAGCTTATCTGCGCAAGGACGGATGGGATTGACAAGGCGGCAATCTTTCCGTTAAGGTTCCGCTGTTTCACACTCCTCTCAACGTCGACACGACCAGGGGTCCCATCGTCTAGCCTGGCCTAGGACGGTGCCCTCTCAAGGCATAAACACGGGTTCAAATCCCGTTGGGACCACCACCCGCGCTTGTTGTGCCGGCAGTCGCAACTGTATCCGACGGCCGGTTCCACCGATTTCACGGCATGTAAATCATGGTTAACCTTGACCCTCAGCCGAGGCCTCGGCCTCACTAATGTCTGTGGCGGTGATGTAGCTCAGGCAGGTGAGGGTGATCATGAGCGAGAGGCAAGTGTCGATGGAGGTGAGCATGAGGCTCTCCGGTATTCACATGCTCGTCATTTTGATGATCATGATGATCGGAATGTACATGACTATGGTCGTGTTCCATCTCCTCGTGAATGTGCACGTGGCTATGATGCTCGGATAGCAGAAGGAGCACGCCGACACCCATGATGCCGGATGCCCAGACATCGGCAGAATGCCAACGTTCGCCCAGCAGAGGAATGGAGGTTACGGCTCCGATAAACGGTGCGGTCGCAAAATACGCCGCTTCACGTGCCGCGCCGAGCATCCGAAGCGCGTATGCATCGAGCACCACACTCACTCCGTAGCTCACGAATCCGAGCGCGAGCGCGTACATCAATATGGACGGAGAGGGAAGTTTTTGGCCGAAGACGATCGCGAGGGCCAATGTGCAGGTTCCAGCTGTGAGTGTCTTGAATCGAACAATCGTAATAGGGTCTCTCAACGACAAACGTTGCGTCAGATTGTTGTCAATGGCCCAGAACAAGCAAGCAACTGCAATAGCTCCGGCACCGACCCAATCAGCCTCCATCGCACCAGGGCTATAACCAAGTACTCCAGCGCCTGTCACGATGAGGAATATGGCGACTGCTTCTCGGCGTCCGAGATGTTCGCCGAAGAAAGTTACGGCCAAAAGAACGGTCAAGGGGGCTTCCAGATTAAGCAGAAGAGAAGCGGGGACTGCAGAGAGGCGCTGAAGGCCATAGAGCATTAGAACCGGACCGAGAATTCCTCCCGTCACAAGGATTCCGAAGATCAATCCAAGATCTTCAAAGCGCAGCGGCGTCTCCCGTCTGGGTTCTATGTTGCGCGTCGAGCTTCCCCGAAAAAACTCAAAGGCAAAAAGACCCAAACCGGCTCCTAGATACAGCAATCCGGCGATCAGGAGAGGATGGCTCTCCTGTAGAAGCATTTTGGCTAGGGGAGTGCTGATTCCAAACAGAAAGGCTGCTCCCAGTCCGAAAGCGGCCCCCGTTATGGCTGGTGTCATCAAGGAGGTGGTATTACTCTTTTCAGGATGGCTTTGCAACCAGAGGGCGAGCAAACAACATTACTTCAAAGCATTCAGCTGGAGGTCATCGAAGTAGGTCACGGCATCTGACTTCGTCCAGAGTCCAATACGGCCTGTCGTGAACGTCTGATCGCAAAGATCAAAAACTGGCTTCTCATCGTAAAGCACTTTGATTTGACATCCACGATTGACCACGTGCAGCGCGTGCCACTGATTTAGATGGATCGTCTGGTCGAAGTTTTGTAACAAGTGTCGAATCCCTTTGACGACGCGATAGATCCGGATGTTCTGCTCCAGTGGATTAGCCCTTGTCAGATAATAGTTCCGGTCATCGGCGGCTCGCCAAATGAGGCCTCCCCCCATATCCCCTTTTCCCTCAATCGGCAGAAAGGAAACCTGAAGATCTACATCGGAAGCCATGATCCCATTGATCAGCACTACCTTGTAGGCATGTTCGAAGCCTTTTCCCATGAGCTGCGCCAAGACCTGCGGTGGACTTTTTGCCCGATCTGTTTTAAGAACCTTCCATTCGCCGGCAGGCCGACCATCAACCAGCGTCCCAACCGCAAAATCCTTCGGGAGAGTACCGGGGAGGTCAGCATCAAAGTTCCACAGGCGGATAGAGTCCTCAGCCGAGGCCGACACACACAGTATGGCTAAAGCAGCTGGGATCAACCACCAACCTGCTAATCTCACTGGAATATTCACTGCGGTTTATCTCCTGTGCTGATGACTACCGCCAGGTCACTTCCTCCCAGTAAAGGTGAACGAAGGTCTCGAAGGGCGGGAAGTTCTTGGTGTTTTGTTCCTTAGAGCGAACCCAGAGGTCGATCTCCATTCCTGCAGGATCAGTCTCTCCTCCAGGAAGTGTGCGCTTCACAGGGTAGTGTACCTCATGTGTCTTGGGATCGCGCGTACGCTCCATCAGCATGAAATGGGCGTCGTAGTCTTTGTAAAGGAGCTGCCCATTCTTATAGACAACCGCCTTGCCCCATCCAGAAAGGTATAGCCAGGTCTTAGGGTATAGCGGATCCCCGTTGCCCGAATCGCCATGCTCATAAACGCGAGTTGCAATGCCACCGTCCTGATAGGGCTTTGATGCTGCAAAGCGGTCGAACACGATAAGGTACCGATCCGTTTCTTCGACAAACTCCGCCACAACTTTCCCCGAGTTAGTCAGCTCATTAACATCGATCTCGATGGTCCCTTGGACGGGCTGCAGGTGCTTCCCTCCATAATCAAGGTGATCCCATGGCGAACTATCCCGCATACTGCCAACTAGAGTGGCCCGTTGGCCTGTAATGCGAAACTGTCCGCTGTAATAAGGATGTTCAATGGCCTTGAAGATGCGTGTGCCCTCGTTGCCTTTCGGAGTACCGAATTGTCCGGCTTCCTCGCCCAAAGACGTCCCAGCTGTCCAAACAAGGACCATGGCACCCAGTGTCGTGCTGAACCTCACGAGCATCCATCGTTGCATGGGGGGCGCTCCTTTGTGCTCCTCGCTTCTCATGTCCACCTCCTTTGTGTCCTCAACTCCTCGCTCTATCTGCCCCTGGCTAAATGAAACTCTTAAGGACTGAACAATTATTTGTAACATATGTTGCAAATTTCTGCAATATACGTTAAGCTCCTTAACCATTATGGGGTGGGTGGTGTTTTCATACTCGCTGCCGTCCAAGGCGTCCTCAAGTCCACGGGTCGCGTTGTGGCGTCGGTTGCAGCGGTCAGGGGCCATCACCCCTAAGGCTGGGGTTTATGTTCTTCCTGATCGGGACGAGTGTATAGAGGCCTTTCAGTGGCTGGCGCAGGAGGTTCAGCAGGCAAAAGGGGAAGCTGTGGTGATGCGCGTGGAGCGGTTTGAAGGGCTGACCGATCCGCAGATCATCGAGCTGTTCCGTGATTCGTGCAGAAAGAAATATTCGGAAATTGAATCAGAGGCGGCAAATGTAGAAAAGGCCCTCCACGCTGCAAAGAAATCGAAGAACAACTCAGAAATCTTGGAGCGCCTGGAGAAGCTACGAAAAAAGTATACGGAGGTGGCTCAGGTGGACTTCTTCGAGTCCCCTGAAGGAGCAGGTATCGCCGGACAGATACGCGGTCTCCAGCAAGCCCTCCGCCAAGGATCCCCGTCTGACTCTGCTGTTGCCTCGGTCACGCTTTCGGAGTACCGAGACAGGCGCTGGGTCACACGGCCGCGCCCCCATGTGGATCGGCTTGCATGCGCCTGGCTCATTCGTCAATTTATCGATCCGAAAGCTGAGATCCGCTACTCTACCGACCCCCAGCCTGATGAAGTCACATTCGATATGCGAGGCGCCGAATTTGGACACAAGGGTGATCGCTGCACATTCGAAACGATGCTCTCAGCGTTCAACTTGAATGAGCCCGCTCTGCATGTAGTCGCGGAGATTGTCCATGACATAGACCTTCGGGACGGCCGTTATGCGCGACCTGAAGCTGAGGGGATTGACATCATTCTGAAGGGTTGGCTGCTGGCAGGGCTCTCAGACAGTGAACTCGAATCGCGGGGCATTGCGTTGTTTGACGGTCTCTACACCGCTTTTTCACGCCGCCCACGGCTGGCAGGGCGTTAGAGGAAACGATGTTGTTATGTTGATGGTTGGCGATAGACTCTCGTTGAATCACTCCGAATTTTTCTTTAGGATGTACTGGCATGGTTAGAGCTTCACTGAAGAACCCTTACGCGGTGGTGGCGATCAGCCTGATCGTCGTGATCCTGGGGGTGGTGTCCTACCAGAAGATGGTCCGGGACATCTTCCCCGAGATCAACGTTCCGGTGGTGGCGGTCGCCACCTTCTACAAAGGCATGGGTCCTTCAGAGATGGAAGGGGCCGTTACGCTTCGGCTCGAGCAGCTTTTCCTTCAGGCCAGCTACGTTGAGCACATGGAGTCCCGCTCGCTACCTGGCGTCAGCCTGATCAAGATCTATTTCCATCCCAATTACAATGTCGACGCCGGCTTGGCCGAGATCACCAGCCTGGCGTATTCGGCTCTCCGGTTCATGCCGAAAGGCATGTTCCCGCCGACGATCATCAAGTTTGGCGCGCAGAACCTGCCGATCGCCAACCTGACCTTGAGCAGCAACACCCTCAGCGAGAAGGAGGTTCGCGACATCGCCTATTTCTCAGTCCGCCCGCAGTTGGGCACGGTCCAGGGAGTTTCGCTTCCGCCTACGTTCGGTGGAGCGGTGCGGCAGATCACGGTCTTTCTCAATCGCGAGAAGATGCTGGCGCGCGGGATCAGCACGAACGAGATCGTCAAGGCGGTCAACGCCGAAAACCTCCTGGTGCCGGCGGGGAATGTCAAGATCGGCGACTTCGACTACAACGTGTACAGCAATAGCATCGTTTCGCTCGTCAAGGAGATGAATGACTTTCCGGTGAAGGTGATGAATGGAGTCCCGATCTACTTGAAGGATGTGGGGACGGCGGCTGATTCCTCGGCGGTCCAGGTGAACATTGTTCGGGTGAACGGACGGCGCTCCGTGTACGTGCCGATCCTCAAGCAGGCGGGCGCCAACACCCTGGCCGTGCTCGATGGCGTTCGGGAGGCTTTGCCCAAGCTGAAAGGGCTGCCGGCTGATCTGGAGGTGAAACTGCTGTTTGATCAATCCCTCTATATCCGTCAGGCGCTCGCGACCGTGCAACATGAGATGCTGTTGGGCGGGGGGCTGGCCTGCGTGATGATCCTGCTGTTCCTCGGCAGTGTCAGGTCCATGCTCATCATCGCGCTGGCCATCCCGCTGTCGATCACAGCCGCTCTCGTGTTGCTCTACTTCACGGGCCATACCATAAACATCATGACGTTGGGCGGGCTGGCCTTGGCGGTCGGCACCCTGGTGGACAATTCCATTGTCGTGCTGGAGAACATTCACCGTCATATGGAAATGGGCAAGTCGGTGCGAGAAGCAGCCGCGGACGGAGCGAGCGAAGTCGCGCTGCCGCTGCTGGTCATCACGGTCAGCATTCTGGTCGTCTATCTGCCGATCATGTTCTTCACCGGCACGATCCGGTTTCTGTTCATCCCGCTGGCCCTGGCGGTGGCATACGCCATGGGCGCCTCGTATGTAGCATCGCTGACCGTGGCGCCGGTTGCCATCGCTGCCACTCATCGGACAGAGGGACACTCCCTTGCGGAACCTGAAGCGAAGGACTCGCGCTTCACTTCCTTCGAGCGCTTCGCAGCGGGGTATGGAGCGTTTCTGCAATGGGGGCTGCGCCACAAAACCCTTGTCATCGTCCCAGTGGTAGTGGTGTTTGCCGGGACGATGGCAATGGCGCCGCGCTTGGCTACGGAATTTTTCCCCAAGGTGGACGCCGGTGAGTTCATCCTGCATGTGGCCGCGCCAGAAGGCACCCGGTTGGAGAAGACCGAGGCCATCGTGGAGAGCATCGAAGAGATCATCCGCAAGGACATCCCACAGGGCGAATTGGATCAGATCGTGTCGAACGTGGGGTTGCCGCAAGGGTGGATGGTGCTGTACACGCCGGTCGCCGGCCCGCACCAGGCCTTCGTCCTGGTCAGTCTTGTCAAGGGACACACAGGACGAACGGACGAGTACATCAACCGAATCAGGGCCGACCTCAGACGTGATTTGCCAGGCATGAAGCTCTCTTTTCAGACGGGAGGGGTGGTGAGCGACGTCATCAACGCCGGCCTTCCAGCACCAGTTGATATCAAGGTCAGTGGTGAGAAGTTTACCGATTTGAATGAGACAGCGAAGAAGATTCGTGACGTTGTGGCTTCAGTTCCTGGGACACTCGATGTGCGGGTGCGGCAGGGTATGGACTATCCGGAGATCCATCTGAACGTGGACCATGTGAAGGCGGGATTGCTGGGCTTGACCGAGCAACAGGTACTTGCGGACGTGGTCGCGGGATTGAGTTCGAACATCAGCGGCGACCCAGGGTATTGGATCGACCCCAAGACCAACAACGCCTATTTTGTAGTGGCCCAATATCCCGAGCAGAACCTGACGCGGTTTGAAGACTTCCTGTTGACTCCTCTGGTCGGGGCGCGCATCACCGATCTGCCGATTACGATGGTTGGCTCCGGCCGGCTTGGCGGCTCGACCTTCTCGCTCCAGAACACGCCGTTCGCGGGCATGCCCACCTTGCCTTCAGGCGGGCATTTCTCAGGCGATGGGCATAAGGTGCCGGTCCTGCTCAAGGATGTGGTGACGATGGAGCGGAAAACCGGCCCAGAGACGATTGATCATTACGACTTGCAGCGCACTGTGGATGTGATGTTTGGCGTGGCTGGCAATGACCTCGGGACCGTAGCCTGGCGGGTTGAGCACGCGCTGGCCGGTGTGACGCCGCCCAAGGACGTGACGATGGTGATGAAAGGGGAACTCGACAGCATGCGCGCGACCATTCGAGGTTTCGCCGCGACGCTGCCGCTTGCAGCTCTGTTGGTCTATCTCGTCATGGTGGGGCTGTTCCGCTCGTATCGCGACCCGGTCGTGATTCTGGTGGCCGTGCCGCTGGGGTTTATCGGGGTCGTCTGGATGCTGCTGCTCACGGACACCTCGGTCAATTTGGAATCGCTTATTGGGTCCTTGATGATGATCGGGATCGTCGTGTCGAACAGCATCCTGGTGGTGGACTTCGCCAATGTGCTCATGCGCCGGGGCGTACCGGTCCAAGAGGCTGTCGTGCAGGCCGGTCGCCTGCGCCTGCGGCCGGTCCTGATGACGGCGTTGGCGACATGCTTGGGTCTGCTCCCTATGGCTGTCGGGTTTGGCGAGGGTGCGGAAGCCAATGAGCCCCTGGCCCGCGCTGTGATCGGCGGGGTCGCGGTTTCGTGCGTGATGACATTGCTCGTGGTCCCGATCCTGCACAGCATGGCCGCCCGTGCGCCGAATGGAAGGGCATCCCATGTCGCCTGAGGAACCTCTCGCGCCGAAAAGACCACGGATGAAGTTATTGGTGGTCGGTGTCGGTGTTGCGCTCCTGCTCGGTGCTGGTTTCTGGGTGTTGGAATCGGGCACGCAGCCAGTCGATCCGAAAGCGTCTCCATCCGTCGCTAAGTCTCCTGCGGCAGCCACGGAGGCTGGGAGCGTTCCGGAAGTGCAGGTTGTCAAACCGGCACGGCGCGACGTGGCTGCCACGCTCCGCCTGCCGGCTACCGTCTCGCCTCTTCAGCAGACGACGATTTATGCCAAGGTAGCCGGCTATCTGAAGGCTGTCAATTACGACAAAGGAGACCGGGTGAAGCAGGGACAAGTTCTGGCGGTGATCGACGCGCCGGAAATCGAGCAACAGTATGAGGAGGCTCTGGCGGACTACACCATTAAGAAAGTGACGTACGAGCGGTTGGCGCAGGTCTGGAAGCAGGCCCCTGATGTCATCGCCAAGCAGGATGTTGATGTGGCGGAGGCGTCGGCGAAGGCCGCACAGCATCTCTTGGAGCAAAGACAGACGTGGTTGGATTACACGAAGGTGCGCGCGCCGTACGCCGGGGTGGTGACCGCCCGGTTTGCCGACCCCGGCGCGCTCGTTCAAGGCGCGACGTCTTCCGCGACGCAGGCCGTGCCCCTCTTCACGATCATGGATGTGTCCACCCTGCGATTCTATGTCAATGTTCCTCAGGAGGATGCACCCTTCGTGAAGACGGGAACGCCAGCCACGATCGTTCTCAAGGAACCGGCTGAAAAGAAGATCGAGACGACCGTCACCCGCTCCACGATGTCGCTTGATCCCAGTACCCGCACCATGCTGGTGGAGATCGACATCCCCAATCCCGGGGAGGCCTTGGTGTCCGGGATGTTTGTGGAAGTGGTGCTGTCACTCCGGCAGCATCAGAATGCCTTGGTGATTCCGCCGGCGGCGCTGGTCGCGGACAGTTCGTCTAAAGCGGTCTTCGTCGTCGACCATGGTGTGGCTCACAAAGTCAGTGTCAAGACGGACATCGACGATGGGGTCTGGGTCGAAGTGACGTCCGGTCTCACAGGTGCCGAGGATATCGTCGTCGTCGGCAAGAGCCAACTGGTTGACGGCAAGCCGGCCAATGCGTCTCCATACAATCTTCCCTCCGGAAAGCCAAGTAGCCAGAAGTATTAGTTCGCTTTCGTGCCTACCACGCAATCTTTCCTGTCTCAATCACAAGGAGGAAAACGCATGCGGCCAAGCGTGATCGGAGTAGTGGTACTGGTCATTGTGATGGCTCTGGTTGAACAGGCGTGGCCCCAGCCGGCTGCGTCACCCGGTGAGCCGCCACTGCTGACTCTCCAGCAGGCCATCCAGACTGCCTTGGACAAGCACCCGGCGCTCCAATCTGCCACGTTCGCCGTGCAAGGGGCCGAGGCACGGGCCAAGCAGGCCGAGTCGCCCTATTACCCTCAGGTCGGGGGCACGGCAGCTCAAACAAATGGGTCACTCCGTTCCAACGCACTCTTCCTTCCGTCGGGTTCTCTGATCGAGCCGAATCGGAGTGATTTCTCCGTAGGGGTCTCGGCGAGACAGACGGTGTACGACTTCGGGCAAACTTCATCGAAGGTTGACGCGCAGCGGTCCGACAGAGCCAGGTTTGATAAAGACGCCATGACGCGCCGGGCCGAAGTGGTCCTCGGCGTTGAACGGGCTTACTTCAACGTGCTGAAGCGCAAGCGCCTGGTCGAGATCGCAGAGCAGACCGTGAGGGAGCGCGATGTTCTCAAGCGTCAGGTCGAGACGCTGTATCGCAATCAACTGAAATCGAAGCTTGATCTGGGACTGGTTCAGGTCCAGTTATCCGATGCGGAGTTTCTCGTGATTCGGGCTAGAAACGACCTGACCACGGGCTTTGCAGAGTTGAACAATACCATGGGGATTGAAGGGTCTGTGGCGTACACATTAGAAGAAGTCTCGCCTTCAGTGGAACCCCCACAGGTTCTTGGTGATCTCCTGGCCGAAGCGATGGACCGTCGGCCCGAGTTGCTGGCCTTGAAAGAGCGGGTGCGTACGGCCGAGCATCGCATAAGGGCAGCACACACCACGAACTTTCCCACTTTCCAGGTGATCGGCAGTGCGGGTGATACGGAGCACATTTCTAAGCGCCCGAACCTCCAAGAAGGCGGCTGGTGGGCAGTCGGTGGCGTGGTTTCAGTGCCGCTCTTCACAGGCTTTCTGATCCAGAACCAGGTGGCGGAGGCCACCGCCCAGCAACGAGAAGCTCAGGCCGTCTATCTCGCCGTTTCGCGGAACGTCCAGTTGGAGGTCAAAGATAGCTTTTTCGATTTGGTGACCTTAATCCAACAAATCAAGGTGGTGGAGGAGCAGGTCAAAATCGCGCGTGAGGCGCTGACGCTTGCGAGCCAACGGTACAAGTTGGGCTTGAGTTCGATCGTAGAGGTGACTCAGAGCGAAGTGGCAGCCACTGAAGCGGAAACACGGTTGGCCGCGACGCAATACGATGCGAAGATCGCCGAAGCGCGCTTGCGCTATGCGATCGGAGCCATTTGATCCGAAGTGGGTAGGGAGCGCCTTCAGATTCGCGTGCCCAAGGCAGCATCCTGGAGGTGGATGTGCAGGCGATTGTGAACGCCGCAAGCAGTCGCGGCATCATGGGCGGCGGGGTGGCAGGTGTCATCAAGCGCGCGGCCGGCCCTGAGGTGGATGAGGAAGTGATGATCAAGGAGATTCGGGTGTTCGTGCCGCGTGCGCTCCAGACTGTGGTGCTGGTGGATGTGGACCAGGCCATGGTGCAGGCCTGGCGCGAGGCGTTGAAAGATACAAATAGATTGGAGAAAGGGCAGCGTTGATTTATCCCGGTGATGACGTTATGCTAGCGATTGCCTGAAATCGACAAGGTCTAACCTGTTCTCGGAGCCATCCTGTATGTTCAATCTTTTCCCGCGCGAGCCCGCCTTTTTCGAGATGTTCAATGAGGCGGCGCAGAACATGGTCCTCGGCAGCCGCCGCTTGAAAGAGATGATGGAGTCCTACGAGGATGTCGAGCGCCAGGCTCGAGAGATCAAGCGGATCGAGTCGGCTGGAGACGCCATCACCCATACGATCATCAGGAAATTGAACCAGACCTTCATCACGCCGATCGATCGGGAGGACATCTACGGGCTGGCCAGCGCGATCGATGACGTGCTGGACTGTATCGAAGCGGTGACGGATCGGATGGCCATCTACAAGATCGAGAAGCCGACGCAGGAGGCGATCCAACTGGCGGACATCATTCACCGGTCGTGCGAAGAACTCGGCCGCGGCATTGCGCAGTTGGGTAAGACGACCGATTTGAACGCCTGCTTCGTCACGGTGAACAGCCTGGAGAATGATGCGGATCGCATCACGCGCGACGCTATCGCCCGCTTGTTCGAGGCCGAGAAGGACCCGATGACCGTCATCAAGTGGAAAGAGGTCTACGAGAGCCTTGAGGAGGGCACCGATCGCTGTGAGGATGTGGCCAACATCCTCGAACGTATTTTGTTGAAGCATGCTTGACACGAGTTGCCCCACCCCATTCCCACCGCTGTTCGATTAGACTTCCCGCCCGAGCATGACTGATCCCACCGTTATGTTGGTTCTCGTCGTGGTCCTTGCCCTGGCGTTCGATTTCTCGAACGGCTGGCACGACAGCGCCAACGCCATCGCCACCGTCGTCTCAACCCATGTCCTGACGCCGGGATGGGCGGTGCTGTTCGCCGCCGTCTTGAACATCGCAGGCGCTTTTATGTCCACCGCCGTGGCCAAGATGATCGGCGGAGGGATTGTCGAACCGTCGGTGATCCAGCAGACGACCGTCGCGGCCGCCTTGGTCGGCGCCATCGCATGGAACCTGTTCACGCTGATGCTAGGGCTCCCGACGAGCTCGTCTCACGCCCTGATCGGCGGAATCATCGGCGGCGCGCTGGCGCAGAGCGGCCTGTCAGCCGTCAAATTGTCAGGTCTGCAGAAGGTGCTGGAGGCGATGCTGTTCTCGCCGCTTGTGGGATTCGTGCTGGGGTACCTGGTTATCCTCGCCACCTACTGGATGGTCTATCGGGTACCGCGCGGACCGGCCAATCGGGCGTTTCGACGCCTGCAGCTGGTCTCATCCAGCTTGATGTCGTTCAGTCACGGCGCCAACGATGCGCAGAAGGCGATGGGAATCATCACGCTCGCGCTGGTGTCTGCCGGGCATCTCGACCACGTCGCAGTGCCAACCTGGGTCATCCTCTCGTGTGCCGTCGCGATGGGCTTGGGGACGGCTGCGGGCGGGTGGCGCATCATCAGGACGCTTGGGATGCGCATCGTCAAGATGGAGCCGGTCCATGGGTTCGCGGCTAATACCGGCGCGGCGTTGATCCTGCTGGGGACGGCGCATTTCGGCATGCCCGTGAGCACCACGCATACCATCACGTCGTCCATCATGGGAGTGGGAGCCGTCACCCGACTCTCGGCGGTGCGCTGGGGGGTGACGATGCGGATCGTCTACGCGTGGCTGTTCACGTTGCCCGGGGCGGGGCTGGTGGCGTATGGTATCACGCTAATTTTACAGGCGTTCCGCTGACGGCTGTTCGACTGGTCACTGGTCCTGTCTTATTCCTGCTTTTCCCTCAGCCAGCGCGCCTTCGCCTTCTTGCGGTTGTACCCCTTGGCTCCGTGTTTGCCTCCGTGCGGACGGGCAGGTTTGGCCGCGAGGCGAACGGCCGGTTTGATCTTTCGAGGCTTCCGCATCAGCGTCCAGCGTATCGAAGCACTCTTGGCCGGTCAAGGCGGTATACTCTCATGCGAGGGGAGTCTTCTATCAGGTAGAGAACCATGCAAGCGGCAGGACCGTACACGTGCGATGCCGTTGCGGCGAGCCGTCGGCGCCGTCCCCGTTCCTGTTACGAGGTTGGACGCCGTCGAAAAGCACGTGACGGTGGTGCGTGCCCGCGCGCTCGCGTTCGCGCGGGCGCTCCGGAAACCACCCTTTCATCCCGAAACAGTGCATCGCCTCCGGACTCATCTGCGACGACTGCAGGCTTATGCAGAGTTCCTGCAACGGCCTCGGATCGCGGCTCGGCTGGCAGACTGTGTCACGTGGCTGAGCGACCTGCGAACGCTGTATGTCTTTCAACAGTTCCTCCGGCGTCGGGAGGCCTCTGTCCCTGATCGGTCCCGCGTGGACGCGGCAGTGCGGGATGAAGAGTGGGCCGTGGCTCGCGCCGGGTATCCTGAAGCAATCCGGACGCGATTGGCCGGCTTGTTGGTCTCCCGGATGCGCCGTCCATCCGCTTTTCTGACTGAGCGCTTCGCCTCACTCAGCCAGGATCGTGCCGTGCGCCTGGATACAGCCTTGCGCGGCTTGTCGCCTGAGGCTACGCGCAAGGAACTCCATCGTCTGCGTTTGCTGATCAAGTCGCTCCGGTATCAGGAGGAGATCGCTCTCGAGGCGGGCCGTGGGAATCCCAGAACGGTGGCCGCGCTCAGACGGCTCCAGCGCACCCTGGGCGATTACTGCGACCGGGACCAGTTCCGCCGGCTGGCCAAGAAGATGGACCTGGAGTGCCGGAGCGAGAGGAAAACGGAGTACCGACGATACCGTCAGCGAGCGCGGGCAGCCGTCCGCCGGTTAGGGCCGCCGCAATCTTCCCTTATCGCTCTGCGATGAGACGCAGGAACTTGGACGGGAGGAGCCACAACAAGGTGCCGGCCCCGGCTTTCGGGATGCCGGTAAATCGGATGCAGCAGGCCCCGGCCTTCTTCACTTCGAAGGAGGCGGCTGTATTGCCCGAGACCATCGCCGAGATGGTCGTGCTGATGTGAGGCTCGTGGCCGACACAGAGGACCAGGGGTTTGTCCGCCAAGTCGACGAGTCTGGCGATGAGCTGATCCGGTGCCGCTGAGGGGGTCAGCTCGTCCGCCAACTCGACTTTGGCGTCGGTGATGAGCCCCTTCTTGGCGATCTCCGCCGTCTCACGAGCCCGCAGCAAGGGGCTCGAAAGGATGACGTCGGGGCGGACCTTGAGGGCCCGGAGGCCCCGCACCACTTCTTTGGTCCGGTCCATGCCCTCCGCCGTCAGCGGGCGGTCCTCATCGGAGCCCTTCCACTCTTCTCTGTCCGCGGCCAGTCCGTGCCTGAAGAAAATCAATTCCATGGGTATCCTTGGGCCTGCCTGACGCCAGGCCGAGCAATGTCCGAATGAGTCCGTGTCTTCAGCCACGGGGGCGGCATTATAACGAAGCCGGAAGGTGATGTCACGTCCGGCAACCGACCCGGAGAATGGCCATCCGGAAAAATTGCTTGACGAGCTTGGTCTTTATGTGTACTATGTCGACTCACTTGATAAACTTTAAGAGAAGTCCATGCGTTTTTCGAAGAAAAGCGAGTACGCCCTACGCGCTCTGATCGAGCTCACCAAAGCCTATGGCGGGACCCCGGTCCGGCGGTATCAGATTGCCGAGCGGCAGAACATCCCGATTGTGTTCCTCGAGCAGATCCTGCTGGCTCTCAAGCACGCCGGGCTGTTGGCCAGCACCCGCGGGGCGCAGGGGGGGTATGTGCTGATTAAGCCGCCGGCGAAGGTTACGCTGGGACAGGTCATCCGCATCTTAGACGGCCCGTTGGCCCCGATCGGCTGTGTCAGTAAGACGGCCTACAAGAAATGCCGCGACTGTCCATATGCGAAGAAGACCTTCTGTCCGCTGCAGGATGCGATGGGCGAGGTGCGGAACGCCATCGCGGATATTCTCGACAACTACAGCCTGGAGGATTTCATTTCAGTCTCCCGCAGCTCACGCCAACGTCGGAAATAAACCATGCCTGCATTTGACATCAGCGCGATCGTGCTCGTGGGAATCACTCTCTTTGCGGCTTTCGTGAACGGAGCCCTTGGGTACGGCTTTTCATCGCTCACGGTGCCGGTCGCGCTCGTTTTCTATACCAATCGCATCCTGAACCCCGCCCTGGTTCTGATCGAAGTCTTCATTAACCTCTATGTGCTCTTCATCAATAAGGCCAGCGTTCCGGCCATATGGAAGCGGGTCTACCCCATTCTCATCGGCCTGCTGCCCGGTATTGCGCTCGGCAGCTACCTTCTCGCCTCAGTGCATCCAGGCTGGATCAAGTTTGTCACCTATTCCGTTCTTCTTCCGCTCATACTTGTTCAGGCGGCCGGTATGCGGAGGCCGATTCAATCGGAACGGATCATCGGCCTCCCCTTCGGAATGGGGCTCGGCTTCCTGTATTCCGTCACCACCGTATCCGGCCCACCCCTGGCGATTTTGTTCAACAACCAAGGCCTGGTCAAACGAGAATTCCGGGCCGGTCTCGGATTGATTCGCGTGGCCGAGTCGAGCCTGACCGCCATCGTGTATTACCACCTCGGCCTGTTTTCGGCGGAAAGCCAGAGCATTTTCGTGATGATTATTCCGGGCGTCCTCGTCGGGATTCCCCTTGGCGCCTATCTCATTCGACGACTCGACCCCGAGACGTTTCGTCGCATCTGCATGAGCTTTGATGCCTGGGTCGTCGGGTTCGGTCTCTCCCGGGTGTTGATCGATTTGAAGTTGATGGTAAGCCCATGGGCTTACAGCGTGATGGTTCTCGCGATTGTGATAGACAGCTATCTGTTATATGTGTTTTTCACGAAATGGAGACCGGCTGCTCTGCGATCGGGAGTTGTGACTGGTGATGGCGATGGGGGCGGGGAGCCACCTGCGACGCCTGCGGGCGGCAAGCGCGGCACGATGCCGGTGCGGGATCCTTGAGAGAAGTGTTTTTTGGTGGAGATAAGTTTACTAAGTTAGGCAATAAAGGAGACAATAACATGCGACGCTTAGCGATTTCTGTGCTCGTCGTGACTGCCTGGCTCCTTGGGGGGGCGATCCCCGCAGCCGCGGCGGATCCGGCGCTCAACCTGTTGCTGAAGAAGGGCGTGATTACGCAGCAGGAATACGACCAGGCGCTCAAGGAAGCCGGCCAGGCGGAGGAAGCGCCGAAGGCAACTGCTCCTGCCAAGGATGCCGATGGCGACAACACTGTTGATCTCGGCAAGGGGATCAAGTTCGGCTATGACCGGGGGCTCTACACCCAGTTCAAGGACAAGTTCCAATTGAAGATCCGCATTCGCCTTCAATTCCGGTACACCGACAGCAGTCTGAATAGCGCCTACGGCGCCGTCGGAGACACCAAGAACTATCCCAACGTCGCGAGTAACGGAGTCATTGCATCCCGGCAGCTTAAAGAGGACGTGAGCGAGTTCGACGTGAGACGGGTCCGCCTGGTCTTCGAAGGATTCGCATTCAATCCTGAAACCACCTATTTTGTCCAATTTCGCAACGACACCAACGGCACGACCACGCAGCCGACTACGACTCGTTCCACCACACAGATCTTTGACGCCTACATCGACCTCAAGCAGATTCCCTGGGCGAATCTGCGTGTCGGGCAATACCGTACGCTCTTCGGCCGACAGGAGTACGTCTCCTCCGCGCTCCTTCAGTTCGTCGATCGGAATTTCGTCGCCGAGGCCTTTGTGCCCAACGGCATTGATCGCCGTGATC
>Ga0209577_10000966_pt1 | contig 28694 bp, 41 predicted proteins | sample GraSoiAngelo_109_FD_185874 | JGI IMG/M metagenome (GOLD analysis project Ga0209577, IMG submission 185874) | Grasslands soil microbial communities from the Angelo Coastal Reserve, California, USA - 14_0903_12_20cm (SPAdes) (version 2) | ecosystem: Environmental > Terrestrial > Soil > Grasslands...
CGCCCTCGACGCCCGCGCCGCCCTCGACGCCCTCGACGCCCGCGCCCTCGACGCCCGCGCCCTCGACGCCCGCGCCCTCGACGCCCGCGCCGCCCTCGACGCCCTCGACAAAACCCTGGAAGCCTCTCAGCTTGATTTGCTGGAACGAATGATCGCGGCGCAATGAGATCACCCGCAGACATTCAAAAGGCGCACGACATCCTCCATGACGTCGTTATAGACAAAGCGGTGGAGTTTAACCTTTCAAAAGCAGATCGCGACAAACTGCACGCCGTCCACGACGCGCTGTCTTGGGTGTTGGAAGGTCCGTGCGGTTACGCGTTTGCAAAAAACCTGAACAGGCTACAGACCGAAGCGCGGGAATTGGGCTACGCGCTGAAGGAAATCCCCAAGGCGGAAACGGAATGAACTTCCTCGAGAAAGCGGTGATGAAGATACTCCAGCGCGGCTTAGGCGACAAACCGCGCGGCCGGGGAGGTCGAACGCCCCACAACCAGGAGCTCACCGGAGAAATCGTATTGCCGGAAGTGGCCGCGCCGGAAGAGATCGAGCGCATGCAGGAGGAGCTGCTGTACTACCGCCGCCTGGCCGCGCGGCGCGAGGCCGAGCTCCTGGAGATCCAGAAAGCCGAGGCCCTGGGCAACATCGAGGAGCACCACCGCACAAAACAGATTCGCGGCTACCTCGATCAGCTCGAACGTCTTAACCTGCGCACTCCCGGAGGCCTGCGCAGCCAGCCGACGGCCGAGGCAGGCGAGGACCAGGAGCTAGTGAACGAGGCATGGAACATTTTCTGCGCGCGGCGCCGCGGCGGCGGCTCGAGGTTCGGATGAAGATGACTGCTGCCGAGCACAACTGGGGGCGGGAATGAACGAGCTAGTTCGGTTGTTGAGGCGGATCCTCATGAAGAGAGGAGCGAATCCACCAGTCAGGTGCCACATCAGCATACCGCCCAACGCCCCACCTATTCCGTTTTTCAAGAGGTTGTATTGGAGCATCGATTTCTGGTGGAAGTTTTCATCACTGCGTTTTTATTTGTGTCTGTTACGGCACAGGCAAATTCGTCGCCTGCCAGGTGGGGGCATCGAGAGCGCGTGTGAGAAATGTTACCTGCAAAAAACGGCACAGCGATGAATGCGGCGATCTATGCACGGGTGAGCAAGTCGACGGGAGCGCAATCCCCGGAGATGCAGCTTCGCGAGCTGCGGGAATTCTGCGCGCGGCGCGGATGGACCTTATTCGGCGAATACGTGGACCAGGCCAGCGGATCGATTGAGAACCGGTCGGCACTGCAGCGGCTTCTTTCCGATTGCCGCCGTCGGCGCGTAAAAGTCGTGGTGGTCTATCGCTACGACCGTTTCGCGCGGTCGCTGCGCCAGCTCGTCAATGCACTCGAGGAGTTCCGGGCCCTGAACATCGACTTTGTTTCCCTGCATGAAGGTGTCGACACATCCACTCCGAACGGCCGGCTGATCTTCGGCATTTTCGCGTCGATCGCCGAATTCGAACGTGAGCTGATCCGCGAGCGAATCAAGTCCGGGCTGGACGCTGCGCGTGCGAAAGGCAAACGTCTGGGGCGCCCTCGGGGGATTTCGAATGGCGCAGGCGGTTTACGCACCGAAGTCGAAGATGCCGCGCAAATACGTGCTCTGCGCAGCACGGGAACTTCCTGGCGGGCGATTTCCAAGCAGTTGTCAATTCCCCTGGGAACCGTCTGGCGGCTCGGCCAGAGGGCGTCGTAGGGTGGGCGTTCCAAACCATGTCTGAATTTTCTTTGTGCAAGCGGCTGATTTATCGGGCATTAGGTAACAGTTTTCGAGTCTGTTCCAAACAGATGGTTGTGGAACGCCTCAGTGTTTGCGCCAGTCTTTCAGCGCTCTCCAGTGACTTCCCGTTAGGAGCCCGCGTTCTTTTGCAACCTGCAGTTCCATCAGCGTCCTCTTCCTGGAACTGCCGTCCCGACGAAGACGCATACGAAGGTGTTTCTCGACAATCGCCTGGTCGAGTTTTGGCTGAGCAATCCAGTACTCTCCATCGGCGCCCTTCAAAAGTAATTGCCTATGTTCGAATAAAAGAGCTCTTCCAACCCAGCCCAACGAACATCGCAACCGTCGATTCACTTGCTCGGGCGTGCCTTCCAAATCAACCTGCTTCACAAGCGCCTGGACATTATGCCGTTCCTTAGGCTCTTCCAGAAAGAACGGCAGAAGACGCTGGCTCGTTGTGCTCTTATTCTTGGCCATCTTTTTGCTCCGGCAAAATGCGTGTTGCCTCTATTCGTTTGGCTCGAATCGCTTTCCATGATTCTTTGTCTTCGGCGCGCCGCCCTTCTTCTTTCTGTTCTTGTTCCCTCAAATCTTTAAGTCGATGCTCGTACTTTTTGAGCCAGAGCAGATATTCCAAAGAGAGCTGAGCCAGGCCGCTAATGGGATTGATCCCGCGCTCCCATTTCTTTACGGCCTCAAGCGAACAATCGAAAAGATCGGCCAGTTCCTGCTGGGTTAGAACCAGCACATTCGCGCGCAAGCGAGCAAATTCGCGAGCCGATAACGCTTCCCTGGGCTTGTGCGATTCCCGATTCTCAGATCGGAACATTTCCAGAATTTGTTCCGTCATCGTGAGCCGTCGTTTGCGGGCCATTTGGGAGCCGATAATATAACCCAAAGGATGGAAAAACAAGGGGTATATTATGCGCTGTGGGGTATTTTATCAGCGGCGGGTAATCGTCAGGAAGCCATTCAATATCATGCTGATAGACTCTTCCGATTGTTGTGGGAACGCCCAGTTTCGGGAAAATGCACTCTATTTTAACTCTTCCGATTGTTGTAAAACGGATTGGTCCTATGAGCGGAATCCCATGGTCTGCGGAAGCAGAGTACCGGCTGCGCCGGCGTATTTCCCTGCTGCGGATTGGAATCGTGCTGTGCGCGCCGGTGATGGTATTGGTTGCGTTGTTTGGCTTGAAGATTCATCCGCTTCTCTGGGCAGGCTTCGCCGACTTTGGCGCGGCGGCATGGATGGCCGTCAGCCTGGGGAACGCGCTGCTGGAACTCGGTTACGAAGAAAGGGTGTGGAGCGGCCAGCGCATTCCCGGCAGCGGCATGCTGGCCAACAAGCCGCGGGACACTTCGCGGCTGACGAAGTGGCGGCGCTGTGATGCTGACATTCCCGATCCAAAAACGGGAAAGCGCGTCGAAGTGTGGAACTTTATGTGCAATTGCGGGCGCATCCACTTCACCGCAGAAATGAAGTGGGTCCCGAACGTCATGGAGTACGAGGAAGAGTGCGACGCGCCGGCGGTCGTCTCGGCGCCATGGATGAATTCCCGGACAGGCAGCATCCTTGGTCCGGGCGCAGGGGACGCAGCCGCTCCAGGACCTGCTTCACCGGCCGGCCGGGCTGAGGATGTACGCGCAAGCGACCGCTCTCAGCCCGAGTCGTCTCCGTCCGCGATCGATCCCGGCGGCGGCCGATGGGTGCTGATCTGCGAATGCGGCATGGGCCACTACATGCTGAGAGGGGACCGGCCGACGAAGGAGGGGAAATGAATCTCGCAGGTTTGCTGCTGATTCTGTATTTCGCGCTGGGAGCGCTGCTGGCCATCGTTGTCGACCGCGCCCAAATGGAAAAAGATGTGCCTTACGGGGAGCTGCCGGCGGTGCTTTCCCTTCGGGATATCCGCATCGTGGTCGCGCTGCTGTTTATCCTGGCGGGTCCTGTGTTTGTGATCCCGATCGTGGCGAAGAGTTTTGTTGCCGATGTGCGTCGAAGACGTTCATGGCGAAGCAGGTGAACGCGCTAGAGATTTACGCGGGTTCGGATGGCGCGGCAACGCGAGCCTTCTACGACGCGCTCGAACGCCGCGGACCGCGAGGCATCGTCGCAATGAACTTGTTTCGCGCGCAGAAATGTTCGAGCCGCGCAAAATGCTATCGCGGCGGAGTTCGCGGCGTGGGCTCCTTCCGGTCGCTGAGCTATTCGCGCAAAGGCTGGTCGCTCGAGCAGCTATCGAAAACGCTCGTGCTGAATCCGCTTTGGATGGAAGAAGGACCCGAAAACGCGTGGCGCGGAGTGGGTTCTATACGTGGACCTGCCGGAGGGGCAAGTGAGCTTTCATTCGCTCGCTCGTTACGCGGGACCGGATTACGCGGGCGATTGGGACGGCCAGCGGAAGAGCGAAGAACGCATCCTGCGTTTCTGCGACCAGGTGTTTCACGCCCCCGCTCAGCGCTTCCCTGCTCTCCAGCAATCGCTTCCGTTGTGAAGCATTTCATGGCTGCACCGCTTCAACCGTCACCCCCACGGTCTTCACCCACTTGAGCTCAATCGCCCGCAGCGCATACGCCAGGCTCGCAAGCTGCACATTGCTCACGGTTAACGATTCCTCCCCGAGCTTCAGCTCGAACAATCCGCTCTCGAGCCGTACAATCGTCGTCGTAGCCTTTTCCATGGTGGTTTGTCTTCCTTATGTCGCAATGTGTTCCGTCTGAAATTTAGAAAGGTTGTCCGCGTCCAGAAGGTCGACCGGAACCGTGAGCGTCAAAAAACCTTTTTTTTCTAGCGCGTTGAGCGAGAGGTACATGGCCGTGGCGGCGTCCTGCAGCGCCTTCCCTTCCCCAAGCCATTGCGCCCACCTCGAGCTGCCGCTGCGCCAGAGAAACGAAATCTGCGCGGAATAGAACATGCTCACGAAGGCGTTGACCTCGTCGCGCTCGAGCCCGGAGTTTTTCCCGGTTTCATACCAGCTCACGGGGTTGAAATCGAGCAGGTTCATCTGCGGGAAATCAATCAACTGTCGAGGGATTTCTTCTCGACGTCCTCAACCGTATGCGCGCGGACCGCGTCGCCGGCCTGGGCCTTCTGCCCGTGGCGCTTCTGGAGGATGTCGAGCCAGGCGATCATCATCTTCCCGAATTTATTCCCCGAGTTGGCCATCCGCTGGAAGTGGCTCGACATGGTCTCATCCGGCAAGCCGTGCAGAAAGAACACGTTGAGGAATTGGTCGAAGGCGTCGAGGTCCTTGTGCACCCAGCCTTCCCTCGCGGCGCGAAATTCGCATTGCGCGATCTCTTCCTCGGTCAGCGGCGCTCCGCCGTAGGGCTGCTTGGGATTGCCGGTCATGGTTTCTGCCACAGGCCGAGCTTGATGCCCACGGAGATCGTCGCGCCCCACGGATGCTTCCCGAATCCGGGGAGGTCCGCGGCGCGCACTTCGATCAGGTTGACGGTGAAGCGGCCGCTTCCGGTGGGATCGTAGTTCACGCCGCCGCCGAGCAGTGCGGCGTAATGCTGCTTCACCGGGCCTGCGGCCGGCACATTGCGCACGATTCCGATTGTTCCCGTGAGATACGGCTCGAAAGTATTTTTCGGCAGAGTCGTTTTCGAGATCAGGCCGCTTAGCGGAGGCTTCCAGTCAAAGCCGGCGCCGTAGAGCTGCAGGTTATTCCCCGGAGCAAGCAGATTGTCGGAGCGTACGGAAATCCTTTTCGTGACCGCGTAGCTGCCGATCAGGTCCGTGCCGGGAACTGATTGCCCGCCGATGCGAACCGCCACAGCCTGGCTCGCGATCGAGAACATGGTGACGTCGACGGGCGCCGGAGCGGGCGGATTCTGCGCAAATGCTGTGCCGCTGGTCTGTAAAAATAGAGCGAAGAGTAGCAGCTTTTTCATTGCGTTCCTTTCGTCGCGACGGGGCCAAAGACGCCGCGGTGTACCAGAAACTGCATGGCCCACTGCTTGGCCCAGATCCACAGCGCGCCCGCGATCGCCGCGGCGTTGAGATTGGTGATGGTCAGGCTGTGGCTCGTGCCACTCCACACCAGGTGGATTCCCAGACCGGTGCTGATCGATGTGGCCATCAGGAACACGTGGTTGAAAGCGGCGGAGTGCTGGTTCACGAAGGGCAGCCAGGCGCGCGCCTTGAGCCATTGCAGCGCGCCCGAGCTGAGCAGCCCCATGGTAAGTTGCGTGGCGATTATGTTCTGATCGGCCATTCGAGGATTCTCCTTCAATGAACGAGACTTGCGCGGTGAGGGGGAAAGTTCAGTGCGCTTCGAGATCGCCGCAACCGGGCTGGAAGTGCGGCGTAAAAAGATGGGCGGTTGCTGGCTTGCACTGTTTGGGGTTTCCTTCGGAGCCAGCCTTTTCCGCCCGGGTTGAATGGAAACTAACAAGCGCGTCTGTCAGCGTCAAGAACTGATTTCCCGGTTGTGCTCATGCCGGCGTCCCTGGAGGCGGCGGCGCGGCGAACTCCACATGATCTACCTTGGCATAGCCGGAGGCATTATGTTCGCTGCCCTCGAGGACGCTGCGCACGCCGCGCATCATCTTGTTGATCGAGACGTGAATCACGCTGGAATCGTTCGCGCCGTGCTCGAAAATCAACTGGTGGAACGGCAGCGCTGGATTCAACCGCATCCAGTCGAACACGGAGCGCTGCGACAAGTGTCCGGGGATGAAAAAGTCGCACGCGCACATGGAGCTAGTCGCGATGTGCTCGCTGTTTGGCTGGCCGTGGGCTTCGGCATTTTCCATTGGCGACCGGTAGCCTGAAGTGATTATCAGGGGCTCCTGGAATTCCGCGCGGACGGGTTCGAGAATTTGTTCTGCCAGGTCCGTGAAAATACCGATGCAGAACGGAGGGATGGCATCGCCTTTCTGGAACTCCTCGAGAGTGAAATGCTCGGTGAGCTGGATGGGATTCAAATGCTCACTCCGAAAGAAGGAACGAGATCCCGAAGATCACGCCGACGGCGATGGCGATCTGTGTCCACAGCGACGCGCCGGCCGCCGATGCCGGCGTTGCTGGTGGAACGAAGCTCATCGGGACCGGGACCGGGCCCAGCGCGGCGGCATACTGCGTCTGAGCGCTCGCGAGGATGTCGTTGACATAGCCCTGGGTGCTCGAAGGAATGTGGCTGAACCATGACGAGCCGTACTGCGCGAGCGCCGCGTCCACGTGGCCGGAGCCCCAGTTGTATGCGGCGAGCGCCGCGCCAGCGTCTCCGTACTTCCCGATCAGCCGGCGAAGATAGGCAACGCCGGCCTGGACGTTTTGCTCCGGATCGCGGAGCTGGTCGGCGGAGTAGCCCAGTTCTGCGCCCGTCGACGGCAGGATCTGGAACGTGCCGATTTCGCCGGAGCCGCCGTCCGGAGGATAGGGCTGCATGCGCGATTCGCGCCGCGCCACCTCGAGCGCTAGTCTCGGGTCGACGCCGGCGGACTGCGCGGCGGCTATGATGGAGTCGGCCAGGCTCATAGCTTGCGCACCTGATCTCCGATTGAAGCCAGTGCATTCTGGAGGTCTTTCAGGGCTTGGGGATTGCTCCGGAGAGCTGCAATGGCATTGATCAGCGTATCGACCAGGGCGCGGAGCTCGTCGTTGCTCATGCCGTGGTCAGTCAGATGTCCGAGCAGAAAGCCTAAAACTGCAGTGTCGCAAGCGGGTACTTTCGTCCTGATGAGGGCTTTCTTTAAGAGCTCCTTCTTATCCATCGGACTTTTGTCCTGTTCTGCCGGTGACGCGCACGATTTCCCGCTGCTCGAGCTCCTCGACGGTTATGCCGCAATCTTCGTGTTTGTCATTGAAGGGCAAGCCGCACCGAGGGCACTTAGCGTCCGGCTCGAGGAGGTCCGCGAAATACAAGCCCACGACAATGCGCTTGGTCCCTAGCATTCACACTTCCGGCAGCGATACGACCTGTTCCCATTTGTCGTCCGTGCGGCCGTCTTCCTCCGCCGCGCGGTAGTATTCGCAGCTCTCGAGGTGCTCGGCCTTGACCTGCAGGCATTCGTCCTTCGTTTCGCCGAAGAAAACATGCTTCATGAACACCTTCTCATCGTCCGGATTGACGATGTAGCTGTGGAGTTCCCACGGCATTCGCATGCTCCTCCGCGCGAAAGGAGGCTTGCCGTCCGGCACCCAACTCCGTTTTTGCCGGAGCCTTGCAAGCCTCCCTTCTCAGGTTTCAAGCTCTCCAAGGATACGCCAAAAATCATTTTTCGAAATGGCGCAGATCCTCTTCGAATTTCGCGAGCTCCTGGGACAGCGTTTCCTCGCGCGCCACGAGCCAGTTACGCGACCGCTCGCGCATGGCCTTCACTTCCTCGAGCCGCGCGCGGCTTTCCGCGCAGGCAATCTCTTTCGCGAGGTACGGCGCGAGCGCCTGCTCGAGGTCCGTGTGCCCGATAATGTGGTACGTGCCCGTGCGGCGGTTGGTCTCCTCGATCTGGTAGAGCGTTTGCTTTACCACCGCCGCGATTCGGCCGGCCACGCTCGTGGCCCCTTGATAGCGTGGCCCGTTCATTTTAGGTCCGCTTGTCGTCCGTCAGACCCAGCATCAGGTTGGTGACCTCCTCGCGCTTCCCTTCCGGACAAATGTGGATCACCGCGGCGACGATGCGGTTCATGCGCCTGCCCACGCCGTTGATTTGCTTGGTAGCTATGCGCAGCGCCATGACATAGAGGCCGGCGCCAAACGCCAGCGTCAGCAAGAAAATCATTCCGGCGATGAGACCCTCGTTCAATGCCCCCTACTGGCTGCCCAAATATTCAAGCCGGGCATGGAGCGCAAACAACATCGGAGTCGCTCCGCTTGAAACGTATCCGCTCGAACCGTACTGGATGTTGGTTCCCGCCTTCGCATAGAAGGACAAAACGCCAGAGCCCTGTCCTGTCGTAAGCCAGGCGGAGTTGGTTGTGCCGACCACGTTGGCCGTGCTGGTGTTCGTCAATATCGGGTTGGCCACCGTGTTGGTGTCCTGGTCGGTGAAGGAAGCCTTGCAGCCCGGCATGGTCGAGGAAGTCGTGGCGGCTTGCGTCACCACGATATAGCAAGTCAGCCGGTACCAGCCCGCCGGAGCGGAAGCCGGAATGGCGTACAGGGTGGTCAGGGCAATGTCCGCGCTGTTGCCAGTGCGGTCGACTTTCGCCAGCACCATCGGTGACGTGGACACTAGGGCGTTCTGCGAATACTGGTAAAAAGGCAGAACGCTGGAACCGCCGGAAATCGTTCGGCTGCTGATCGTGTCATTGATGAAGTTCCCGTTCGCCTGCGTGGCGTTCACGACCGTGACGCCCTCGGTCAGGTTCGCGGCGGTCTGCGAGATCTGCACGCCATAATTGGTAGTCCCGCTGTCGAGCGAATTGAACAGCGGCGAATAAAACGCGATGTTCTTGGCGTCCGCCACGGAGACAAACGGCGTCGTGGTGTCGGTATTGGAACCCTCGAAATGCGAGCCGAAAAAACTGAGACAGCAAAGGTTCGCGGCGCTGTGGCCGTCGATCACCAGGACTTTCTTGGTCGCGCCCGGATGCTGGCAGTCCAGCCCGTAGAATCGCATCGTCTGCAGGGATGCCGAGGTGGTTTCAATGGTGCACGGCACGTTGCCAGCGGTTTGTACGCCGTCTACGTTGACGGCTTTGAAGATGGTTTCCGAATTCGTGTCGTGAATCCACAGTCCCTTTCCCGAGAAGCTCGCGATGTTCACGCCTTCAACTTCGGCGTTGTTTCCCAGGTTCGACAAATCCATCATGGCATTCGCCACTGTCCCGGCCAGAGTGTTGTACAGCATCAGCCCTTGTATCTTGGCCGAGCAGTTGGCACAGGTCTGGTCGTTGGTCACGAGCGAAGCCACGTTCCCGGCCGCCGCCAGCTTCAGTTTGAAAGCGTTGTTTTGAGCACAAGTCGACAACACAGATGACCCACCAAAAACCTTTATGGCACTGGTTGCACCGCCGGTGATGGTGACATTCCAGGTGGCGCCACAAGGTACCAGCAAGGTGACGAACTTCGTGGTCGAGTTGCCGACATCGATCTCCGAGGCCACCGTCTGCGTCCCGATCAGCCCGCGCGCGTCGGCGGTGCCGCCGGTGCTCGGCAGCGCGGCGATGCAATTCGTTACCTGAACGTCTGCCGTGGCCCCTGAGAACTGGTCGCAGTATTGAGTTGAGTTTAGTGTCTTGACCGAATCGGTTCCGGAAAGGATTACATTCCCGCTGAGCGTAGGATTTCCGGTAAAGGTTCCCGAAAGCGAGCCGCCGCCGCTGAACGCAGGCGCTCCGCTGAAAGTCGGACTTCCGGTAAAGGTTCCCGAAAGCGAGCCGCCGCCGCTGAACGTAGGCGCTCCGCTGAAAGTCGGACTTCCGGTAAAGGTTCCCGAAAGCGAGCCGCCGCCGCTGAACGTAGGCGCTCCGCTGAAAGTCGGACTTCCGGTAAAGGTTCCCGAAAGCGAGCCGCCGCCGCTGAACGTAGGCGCTCCGCTGAAAGTCGGGCTTCCGGTAAAGGTTCCCGAAAGCGAGCCGCCGGCATTGAACGTCTGCGGCGTGTTGTAGGTGCCGGCGAGGGGACCGCTGCCGAGGGCCGGACAGGATGCAAAACTCGCCGAAACTGACTGCGAGGCGCCCGAAATGGTGAGCTGCGCGGTGCACACTTGCGGACCGGTGCCGAGCGGAGGAAGAGCGCCCGTCGAGTTCACGGTGAACTTCCACTGCGTGCCGCTGGGAGAAATTACCGAGCATCCGCCGCCAACCGAGTTGCAGAAGAGATTCATCGTGAAGCTGCCGTTCACGTCGGTGCTCGAGTTCTGCTGGCCGCCAATTTGCACGGGAACATTGTTTACCAGGATGGTGGGGGTTCCGGTGGACGGCACGAGCTGCGCGGACACCTTCGCAAAACTGTACGGCAAGCCGTTGGGGTCGGTGATCGTTCCGGTGACGAGGGTCGGCGTCTGCGCGTTTACGGGTAGGACACAAGCCAGAAATAGTAGTACCGAAAACAGCCGGACCCGCGTCATATAATGAAACGCGCCGTTCCGATGCTTGAACATCTGAACGGCGCTGACCACAAAGCCTATCAAGGAGGCCCAATGGCTAGAGTCATCATAGCAGCAGCCCTGTTTTTTGCTCTTTGCTTTACTTCCACTGCGCAGCAGCTTCTTCCGGACGCACCCAAACCCAAAGCGAGTCATTTCATTTTCGGCGGCGGAGTTGTTTTGCTTGCCGCATCGAAGACCGCTGACGCGTGGGCCACACGCGGATTGCTCGACCGCGGAGGGTGGGAAAATAATCCCGTGCTTGGGAGGCACCCGTCTACGGGGCGGCTGGCAGGAATCGATGCCGCAGCATTCCTGGCGCAGAGTTCGCTCTTCTACGCTACGGAGCACAATCGAAGGTCCTGGGTGCGATGGTCTGGGCGTGCTTACATTGCTTTGCAGGCGGCAGGTCATTTCTATCTTTCTTCCTGTAATTCCAATATCGATACGCACTCCTCGACACGTCACAATTGCCGGCCGATCTTGCCGTTTTGAAGAAGCTCATTTCTCGTACCATGACATCGTCGCTGCGATCGTGCCTGTCAATGCAGCGGCCATCGTCACAGCTACCCCGGTCGTTCCTCCAGCAGGAGCGATCAAGCCTCTCAGGTCGATTTGAACGGGAGTTCCAGCCGCCAACGGGGTATTCGTGCTGTAGGTCGTGAAAACACCCGGGTTTCCGCCACATGTCCCCGTCTGAGCAGTGGCGATGGAAACAGTGGAATTCGCTATTTTTTGATTGGCAGGGGTGATCCCTGTGCAGGTAGTCCCCAGCGTTGAAGTTAAGTTGATGGCGATATTACAGGCGGCGGAGCAGGAAACAAGGAGCTTGTCGAAATAAAGGCTCTTTGTGACCGCACTGTTGTCGTTCACATGGAGAATCAACTGCCCATTCGCAGGATTGGTTACCACACCCGCCGGCGTCGCGATGAAGGCTTGCGCCAGAGCATCACTGACCACTTGCGTGGAGGACGTCGAAGCCGGTCCGCTGTTCGGAGTGTTTAGCGTCGCTTGTGTGCCGGCAAGGTTGAAAGCGTATTCCAGATTGTAGGTAACAGCACTAGCGCCGCCCGATGTGTAGGTCAGCGTGACGAAAGGGCAACTGCTGGGGGTAACCGTGAAAAGCTGCGCCGTGCTGGCGGTCGTGAGGTTAAACACGAAAGAGGCAAGATTCGTGTTCCCATTCGTGATGCACTGCACCGTAACCGTCGATCCGCTTGGTCCTCCTGCGCTGTACTGGAAAACGATTGTTCCGGAAGAATTCCCGCTCGGCGTTTGAAAGGTGGTGCTGGTTGTTGCATTTGCAGCCGCTGTCTGAAATGGTAGCTTTTCTACAGCGGTTAGCAATGCGCCGGCGAGATTCGGAGGGATCGGCGAAAAGCTCCCCGAATAGCTTACCGAGAAGGTGGCGGCGGCCGTGCACGTGACGCTCACCTGAATATTGGCGAAGTTCCCACCGCCAGTCACCACCAGGCCGCCTTTGGCACTGGACGGAACACCAAGCTGGAGATCGGAGATACGAAATACATTCCCCAGGCTATCGATGCCATCGATCTCCATTTGGAACTGTGTTGCGTTGGAAGTGGCGGTGGCCACGTGGCTGGTCTGACCTAAGTTGCGGAAGCCCGCGTTGTTGAGCGTGGTGTTGGTGGTCGCGAAAGTTTGTGCGGAACCGGTGCATGCGGTCCCGTTGGCCAGGATGGCGTTGACCGTACGCAAGCCGACATTGCCAAGGTCCTGAGCGCAGAGTGACGGCGGCAGGGCCCAGGCCAGCACGCATGCCAAGAGTAAGATATAGGAAAACTTTCTCACGGGTCCCCCCCCCTTACAGAACTTCCTCCGGGTTGACGCCCTTCAGGATCAGCTCCGCGCTTCCCGCCAGCATGGCGCGCGCCGTAGCCAGGCCCAGCTCGTAGCCGAGCACGAAATCCACGCTCAGCCCGCTCGCGCCGTATTCTTTTGCGCGGGCTTCGCCGATCACGGAAAACTCTTTGCGCTGGAGCTCGCGCCACTTCGGATCCATGTTCTTCAGCAGCTCCGCGCCGGTGTAGATGTTCATCGCCGCCGGGAAAATCATTGTTTTACTGGCCTCCGAAGCCGGGATCTTCGTATTCCTTCGGGTAGAAATAGCCTTGCCAGCGGCCGCCCGAGAGCTGCCCGGCCAGGACCACGGAAACGTTGTTGACGATGAGCTGGATCGTCGAGCTCTCGAACACGCGGATGCCGCTCGGATGGCGCACGGGATTAGCCGGCGAGCCGAGCGATGCGGGTATCGAGTCGTAGCCAGGCACCGCGGCGCCGTCGATCAGGATTTGCCAGGTGACGCTCCCCGAGCCTTCCGTCCAGCCGCCGCCCACGAAATTGTTGGCGAAGGATTGCAGCACCGCGTTGTAGCCGGCATCGATCGTGCGCGCCAGCACCACGCCGCTCGCGCCAACCGCCGGCAGCGCCACGTAGGCGATATCGTCGATCGGCTCGGCTTCCGACGGCGGATAAATCCACGGCGGCAGGAAGTACGATCCGGTTTGCTGGTTGATGCCGTCGCCGATCGGAATTAAGGGCGCCATGATTCTTTTCTTCCTTGCCGAGGCCTACCGATGATCCTTGCTGCTTTTCACCTGGAAGCCGTACATCCCGAACTGGATGTTGTTTGTCGCCACGGTCTCGAGGTTCTTCACCGTCCACTTCACCTTGGGCTCCTGGCCGTCGATCGCATACGGCACCAGGTTGAACAGCGGCGAGGTGCCATTGCCGGCAAGCGTGTTGAAATTACCCGGGCGCAGCATGAACGGCATGCGCCGCGCCGTGTCGTAGGCCACGACTTTGAAGCCGCCTTTCACGTTCGAACTGCTCGAGCAGAAATAGCTGAGCAGGTAGAAATTTTTCGGAATGGGGAAATGCCCTCGAGCGGTCTTCAGCGCGCCGAGCGCCAGGTCGGCTCCAATCCAGATGGGAAAAGGTTCTTTGTAGGTATCTTTCAGGATGGCGATCCCGCCAAAGCGGTACACCGCATTCTGAAAATCGAGCGCCGGCATGGTGCCGCGTTCGGCAAACGGATTGACCATCAGGTTCATCAGCCGCGGCAAAGTGAGCTGCCGCGGCGGACCGCCCGGAGCTCCCGGCGGAGGCGTTTGCCCGAACAAGCGATCCCAAAGGCTTCCCACGTCGTTTCCCCTTCGTCGTAATTACGAAGTTACAGGCAGCAACACGTAGCCGTGCAGCACGATTTCAAACGTGTTGTTCGCGCCGCTCGTATCGGTCAGCGCGAAGCTCATTTGTCTGTTGGCTGGAAAAACGTAGGGCACGGCAATGGGAAACGCGCCGTTGCTGGCCACCAGGCCCGCCAAATTGTCGACAAAGAGCCCATTGAACTGCGTGGTTTGCGGCTGCGCGCCCGAGAAAATAAATTTTCGCGTGCTTCCGCCCTCTTCCCACAACAGCTTCAGGCGCGAGTCGGTTCGGAAGATGGAGATAAACCACATCTCGAAGTCGCCGTCCGCCTGGTTATTGAGCACCAGCGGCGTTTGCACGGCGTTCAGTCCCACGACGACGTCGGCCACCAGCGCGCGAGGAATTTTCAGCAGTTGAGGGGTGCTGCCCGTATCAGCGCCTAACATTTTTCCAGCCCTTTCACTCCGGTACACCGGAGCGGAGTTTTCTTTGTTGCATGAAAACTGCATGCGCTGCCGTATCAGCGGAAGACTCCATCCGTTGGAGCGGATTTTTTTCTGGCCAACTCAAACGATCGCCACCAGGCGGATCCCGTCAAACACGCACCAGGCGATGATGCCGTTCACGGGGATGCCCGCGATCGCCGATGCCGTGGTATAGGCCGTGGCTCCGGTAATCGTGGGATCCATCGAAAACTCGAACGGCTGCGCCTGCTCGAGCAGCACGCCGGTGATCGGCGTGATCGGTGGATAGCCCGGGATGTCCGGAACGGGATCGGTGATCGGCGCGGTATTCTGCCCCGAAGGCCAACCATTGGCGGTGGCAAACGCTGTAGCGCTGGCCGCCGCGGTTTGTGTAAATGTGCCGCTGACGAAGCCGCCGCACCCTGCCGGCAGCCGCTGCGCATGGCCGACCCAGAAGTCTTTGCCAAGCGTGTTGAACTTGGCTACATACTGGCCCACCAGCGCCACCATATCCAAGGGCGCAACATCCGGCCGGTTCATGATGGCAATGTTCTTCACCAGGAATTTTTCCGGCGAAGGCAACTGCCCCGAGGCCTTCAGATTGGTGTGATACAGCGTCTTCGTGGTCGCCGCGCCGCCCGTCGGAGTGAACTGCTGCCCGAACGGGATGGTGAACAACTGCGAAAACACCACTGCCGTCGCGGATGCCACTTGCATGATGTCGTACAGCGGCTGAACGCGAGCGTCCATTTGCCCCTGCACGATGTTCTTCACCCGCTGGCGGCCGTGCGGCCGGCCCACTTCGTCTTCCTCCATCACCCGAAGATGCACGGGGAAGCGCGGAGCGAACCGATCGCTCGATTTCTTTCGATCTGAGACTGTTTGCAACATTTCGTTTTCACCCCCTCCAGTTGCGTAGCTTGCGGCTCGGCAAGAGCCGCGCTTTGCAAAAGATGCGGTCCGGAGAAATCTTTTTTCAGCCGGACCGGCTGGCATAAGTAAGCCGAAAAAAGGGCCCTAACTTATGCGCCTCACATGAAGCGTCCGCCATAGCGGTTCGACGGCGATACGCCCCGTCCGCCCGCGGCGCCCATGTAGCCTTTCACCGTTGCCGGCGCGACTACCACGGGCTGCGGATACGGCGAAGCCGACACGCGGCCGTACGCATCGCTGACGGTCGGCAAGGCGAACGAGCTGTTCCAGTACGCGCCCAGCGTGAACGCTGGATCGCCGGAAAGCCCCTTGATGTTCGCGCCGAATTGATCGCTGACGAATCGCGTGATGCCGCTGGCGATTGCGCCAATCATCAAGGCGTGGCCAACATTGCCGCCGACAACCATCTTCAGCGCGATGCCCGTGCCGGCGTTTAACAGATACCCGACCATGCCCGTGTTGTAGCCCGAAAGCAGCATGGCGGGAACCGCCCGGCCGGCCACGTAGCCAGCGCTGACCCACGCGATCTCTCCGACATCCGCTCCGCTGACGCCGAGTGGATTACGTCGATGATGCACGTGGTATTTCTTGTGGTGTGCCATAAGGTGCCCCTCCTTTCTGCCCCGGCTAGTGCCCGGAAGCGGATTCCAAATTCTCAGTTGTGCCATCTCTCGAAACCTATTTTTTCTTGTGCTGCTGGGAGCGCAGGTTTACTTCACTCACGAGCGCCTCGGTGATCAAGTCGAGCGAGTCGATTTTTTCCTGCAACACCGTGTCACTCACCTTCAGCGGATTACCTGGGATCATCTTGTCGTTGTTCGAAGCGACGAAGTGCTCCCAGTTGATGCCAACGTCGAGCAGCGCGTCGCCGAGCTCTTCGTCGGTGATCGATTCCTGCCTCGCGTCGTTCACCAGTTTTTGAAAACTTTTGTCCGGCACTTCGAGATCCTGAACCGTCCGGATCTGCTGCGCCGGCCCGGCGAGCTCGTGCGCCAGCACGTAGCCCAAAAACGTGAAGTTTTCGATTTCCGTGAAGTGCTTCATGCGCACCTCGAGGTCGTTCCCGCCATCGGGCGGATCATCGGGGAAAGCCGAGATTTGCGGCGCCCCGTTCGCTACCAACCGGAAGACTCTGCTCAGCTTGAACACGCTCGCCATTTTTTTCCTCCTTAGTGTTCCCACGATGGTCATGCGGAGAACCGTCATTCAGTGCGCCCGCTCATAGCGCCCTCGCGAGAAACAATCCGGCGGCCAGCAGCGCCGCGACCGGCAGCCAGCCGGGCGAGCTCGCCGCGGCCGCTCGGACCTGCGCCGGCGTCGCCGCAACGGGCAACTGCATGGTGCTTCCGCTGGTCACTGGCGGCGCGATCGACGGGCCCGAAGTGGGCGCTTGCGCGACAATCAAATCCTGGTATTGGCTTTGTTTCCGCAGCACCACCGCCCGGAGCTCGCTCTGGATCACGCATGCGGCGTTACACTCGCCCTGGCTCATGGGATTGTCGCCGTGGCGGATGCCGGCCACCTGGGTCTCGAAATCCGCCTGGAGCGAGCTGAGCGCATCGATGCCCTGCTGCGGCGTGGCCCTCCCGGTGCGCACGGCATCGTCAATCACCTGGAGGTAGTTGTTGGCCGCCGGCGTCGCGGCGCAGAGCACGCTTTGCTCTTTCTTCACCGCCGCGGCGTGATGTCCGAAAAAAATCGGGAACAGTCCGATGATTGCGCCGATGCCCAGCGTGGCCGCGCCGAGGACCGCGGCGCCACCCACGGCCGCCATCACGCTGGCGCTGGTCATCGCGGCAACGTTCACGCCGGTCAACGCCAGCGTTCCGGCCACCTGCGCGAGCTTGATGTTGCTCGATTGACCGGTGGCCGAGCAGGCGCCCGTTCCGGGAACATACGCAGGCGCTCCGTGAGCATCCACAATCAGCCCGCCGGCGGCGGACTGGCGGATCTGGTCCCAGATGCTCTGGTTGTGCCCGGCGCCCCTGCGAATCTGCGCCGTGGGAAAAACCTGCTCGGCAGCCTGGTCCGGGGTTAGCGCGCCCAGCAGTTGCGACCCCCAGGTCTCTCCGCCGAGCAGCACATAACCCCGGAGCCCGCGATTCGGATTTTGAGCCAGTGACAACATTTATTTGCTAACTGAAATCCAGCTTGCCTCCCACCAGGAACGCCATTGCATGGCCTGTCTTCTTCGCTTCCACTAGCAGCGCGGGATGCCTTCCATCCCAGGGATTCGCGCGGCCGTGAAGGAGCAGAAACGTAGCCACGCCAAAGGGCTGGATGGCGAGCTGCAGCACCGGCTGCAGGCAGTAGAACTTCGTTCCGTCGCGATGGATGACCACGCCGCTCGCAAAAAACTCTATGCGCTGCGGGATCTCCGGCGGCTGGGGATCGAGCACATGCAGCTTGCGGTAGCGCGGATCGGGAATATGCGGAAGCTGCGCCCAGAGATCGGGGAAAACAAATTGCCGCGTGCCGCCGGTTTGCCCGTCGATGACTTCGGAAATCTTCGGCCGGCAGGTTTGGTTCCACTCGAAGGTGAGCCCCTGCATCCGCGTTATTTCCTTGAGATGATCGTTGGCTTGCGATTGCAGGTACGCGCTGTCGTCCGAGATGCCGAGCTGGATTCGCGTCACGAGGCCGAGGTCGGCGAACTTATGGCCGCGGATGGCGCTTACCTGGCGGTCGATCTTGTCCGCGAGGCACACCGGCCTCGGGCGGATCGGCGCGGGCGCGCCGTACGATGGCCGCGGAGGCGACGGGAAAGGCCGGTGATGTGGTTCGGAACGCGCCGCGCGGGAACTAGCCATGCTGAGTTTCTCCCCTCGAGCCCTTCAATGCATCGAGTGCATCGCCTGGCCGCTGAGGGGGAAATTCAGCGTGACCGTTGGATTTTGTTCCCGGAAGTGGAACGCCCAGGGCTGCCGGCACGGCGCCCAAGGCATAAAAACTTTCAAGCAGTGCGGCGTCTTTCGCGTAAATGAACGTTCTGAGCCGCCCGGCGGCGTCGACCAGCTCGCGATACTCGCGGAGCAGCGTAGCGTAGGCCTCGCGCACCTGGAATTCGGTGAGCCGCTGCGTCTTTTGCGTGTCGGAAGTCATGCGGCATCGCCGGCGGTTCCCTCTGTGCGCGCACCCGGCAACGTAACATTGCGGGCACAGATCGCCGCGAAAGAGCAAGCTGCAGCAGGAGCACGGCCTCAAATCGCCTAAGCGCGCGCCCGTTGCGGGTTGGAGTTTTCTCGCCATTGTTGTCAGTTCTTGATTCCCACGCCTTCTACCGTGTAATCGCCGCCGCGGATCATCAGCCGGCGCATCGGCCGGCTGTAAAACACTTCAGGCTTGCGTCCGCCTTCTTCGCCGAACTGATGCTCGTACGGCAAATTCTTTCCGCGGTAGGCATCGTCAACCTGTGGATGCCACTTCGTCGCGCGGTAACTGATCGCGCGCGCTTCACCGAGCAGCACTTCGTCTCCGTGCGCCTCGGTGAACACGGCAATCTCTTCTTCGGACATGGCCTGGTCGCCGATGATGTAGAGCTGCCGGCCGGCCGCGTCCGCGATCAAGAGCACTTCGCTTCCTGGAAAAAGAATTTCTTCGACCCTGGCCGAAGTCGAGCGATCGGGCTTCACGGCGATGCCCAGGAACTTGCCAAGCCGCGCATAGTTCCCCGCGGGCGCGTGCGGCTCGTTGACAAAAAAATATTCTTCGCTCGGCGCATGCTTGAATTCTCCGGCGAGCTCGCGCGCCTCTTCGGATTCTCGGGAATCGACGCCCGCGAGGCCTCCGGGATTCGGCAGGCGGTTCCTCAGCCGGCGCACTTCCTCGACTTGCGCGCGCGCCTTCGCGATATCGCTTTCCGTGCGTAGCTGTTTCTTGCCGAGCCCGAGCCGCCCGAACGCCAGTTTTTCTTCGCGGCTCAGCGAGTCGTAAGGATTCGCCAACCGCAACGCCTTCGATATTCCGCCGAGCCGCGCGGCGCCTCGCGCCGCGGCTGCGCCCGCTCCGATGGGATTGCCGCCGAGCAGCACCAGCTCCGCGGGATTCCGCACCGGGCAGGGATTCTCCCCGAGCGGGTGGAGCACCTGAACGACCATGCCGGCGCCCTTCACGCGGCGCCCCGGAGGAAACGCCAGGCGCACGCGATGCCCGCCGCTCAATATGGTGCGCACTTTCCATCCCCGGGGGAGGGGCGCCACATCTTCCGTTCTGTATTGCCGCGCCATTCGTTTCTCTGGCGACGCTTGCCGCGTCGCTATTTTCCTTCGAGCCTTGCGAGCCGCTTCTTCATCGACGGAATCAACTGCTTCGGCGTGCGCGGATTCAGAAGCGCCTTGCGCAGGCCTTTGATCTGCTGCTCTTTGGTGAACCCTCTTTTCACGGGCAGGCCTCGATCCGCGAAACGGGATGAATCTCGATCCATCTCGCGTGCTCCTGGTCCTGGACCAGGCTGCCGGTGATGCACACGTGCGTGCCGACCGGTGGGATCACGACGTGGTTTTTGTACCCGCGGCACGCGCGCTTCGCGTCCGGCTGCTTCACGAAAAACTTGCAGACCACCTCGAACACCAGGTTCCCGCCTTCATCGCTGCGATTGCCGGCATCGAGCAGATTCGCCTGCAGCGGATCGACGCGCAGCCAGCCGTGGGTGTCGCCGTCCGCTTCGTGGCGCATGCCGTCTTTATGCTTGCCGGCGGTTGCGTCGACGAGCGTGCCGCGCACGGTGAGGCACGGATCGAGGATCTTCAGCCGTTGCGGATGGTAGACATGCTTCCACAGCGAATGATTGCAAGCCGGCTGCGATGGACCGGCTTGCGCGCGCGCGGATGCGGCGCCGGAGGTGACAACCGGCGCCAGCACCAGCGCGATGGGGAGAGTCCAGCGCATTTTATTTTATTCCTCCGCGGCTCCGCTGTCTTTCTCGTCCGCGGGATTTTCCCAAATTTCGTTTCCGTGCGCGTCTTTGCGCCCGGTGTTGAAGCTGCCGTGGCGGTTAACGTGCTTGTCGCGGTGATGCTCCGGGCCCGTCGGCGGATCGAAGAACACGCGGTTGCCGTGCGCGTCTTTGCCCTCCACCTGGCCTTCGAGAACATCGTTGCCATAGTGATCCTTGCCAACGACTTTCCGCCCGCTTTCCTTGGTTCGTGGCATGTTGTTTCTCCTCCTTCGAAATCCGGACCGGTAAAGGTCCAAAAAAAATCGTTAGCGCCGCTTCAGCGCCGACGGCACGATGATGATCGCGCCCAGGCCGAGCATCAGCCATCCCCAGTTCTGCTGGAACCACGCGGAAAAATTCATCGTTGCGGCCGGCGCAGCTCCGACTTTCTGAATCGCCAGAAGCGTTGCGTTGTACGACGCCATCAGTTGATCACCCAGCGCTTTGTTGCCGGCGCTGTACGCCGCCTGCGCTCCGGCATATTGCTGCTGCGCCGTCGTGCTGAGCGTTCCCACGTTCGCCGTCGTTTGCGACGCGCCCTGCGCTTGGATGAGCGCGGCCTTCGCCACGATGCGCTGATTCAGCAGATAGAGCGCAGCCAGTACAGCGGCGACCGCCGCGGCGATCCCGCCGATGATGACGAGCGGAGCGATGCCCAGTCCTGACATCGTGGGAATGCTGGCGAGCGGGATACTCGAGGGCGCGCTGCCGAAAGCCTGCTGGTAGTAACTCGCATATTGTCCCACCAGCGAATTGAAGTCCTGGACCATCTGCATCACGTCCGCGTCTTTGGGCGCGGACCGCGCCAGCGCATTAAGCTGCTGCTGCGTGTTGCTGAAGATCCCGGAAATCGCATTCCACGCGGACTCCTGCGCCAGGTCGTAAACCTGAAAGCCGTAACTGACCGTCGTGGGAATCGCCGCTGCCGGATAGCCGGCGCCTCCCGTCGCGCCTGGTTTCCCGGTGAGCACGTTCAGCAACTGATTCGCCGCAAACGCGAACTCTCTCGAGCCCGCTTCCGTGGTGTCCCACAACTGCTGGAGCTGCGCATCGGTCGCGCCGGCGGCCACCAGCGAGTTGATGTCGTAGCCTTCCTTGGTCATGCCTTCAATCATGTCCGCGGACGCGCCAAGCGTCGGCCAGCCGGAGAGCGTCTTCAGCCGGCGCACGCCGCTAGCAAAAACCGTGGGCATGATGGTGTTGGCCATTTTTCTTTCACGGCCCTCCGCCGGGCCGCTACTTCTTTCCTCCCGAACTCAGCGCGAAAAGAAGAACTACGCCGGCGAGGCCTCCGAGAATCACCGTGGAATTCGGCGTTCCCCGAAGAATCGTGCTGCTCTGCCAGAACGATGGCGCCGCCTGCCGCGGATTCACTCCCACGCCGGGCAGCATCGCGTAATTCTGCTTCGGCGCCGATGGCTTAAACCAATTCGCGATCGTGCTGAGCAGCCCCGCGCCCGCTGAAACGCCGGCGGCGACAGGATTGACCGGCTGGGTTCCGGGAATGCTGCGCCCCGTGGGGCCGGCGCCCGAAGGCGGCAAAGGCGATGCGGGAACAAACGACGGCGCAGAAAAACCCACGCCGAAATCGGGAGCTACGGGAAACGACGGCGGAACCGGCGCCGGAATATTCGGCGAAGCAAACGCTCCGGAATAATCGAAACCGGGATCCGGGCTGAAATCCGGCGGTGCCAGATCCACGCCAGGATCAAATGCCGACGGATCAACGGAGAAATCCTGCCCGAGGGTTCCGAAGCTGGCCATCGTGCCGCTGCGCACAATCCACGGCGAACCCTGCGTGGCGAGCGACCGGCTCGGCCGTCCAGTTGCATGCGGAGCTCCGCCCATCAAGCCGGCGGGCGGCTTCATAAGGGCTACTCCGTCGACGCCGCGATCGCGCCCCAGCACCACCACCGGAGTTGGGCGGAACAGATAATTCATCGTGTTTTCTTCCCGCTCGAGAGCCAGGCGAAAAGCAAAATCACTCCGCCGGAGAGCACCACGTTCGGAACGTTGTAACTGAAAATCGGCGTGGACCCGGCGAGCCATGCGGTGATGGCGCTCCATGCCGAGTCGCCGGTTTGAATCGTCACCGGCGCCGTTGCGGGAGCAGCCGTTCCTCCGCCGCTTGAAACCAGAATTGTTCCCGGCGCCGTTTGCACCGGCATGGTGACTACGGGCGTGGGCGAACCTTGCGCGCTCACGGGCGGCGCGGCCGGCGGTATCACAACCGGAAACGGCGTGATGCCCACGCTTGGCGGCGTAGGGTACACCGGTCCGCCGCGCGGCGCCGGATAAGAAGGCCAAGGCTGATACGGCGGGTCCATAAGAATTGGAAATGGAATCGGAGTGACCGGCGCCGGATACACGCGGATCAAGTCGCTTTTCGCCCCGTTCGCCATGATCGCGCCAAGCATGCGCTGCGTGGGATTGTTGGCCGCGCGCGGATACGGCTCCGCCGGCGCACGGGGGATCACGATATCGCCGTCCATGCCGCCGAGCTGGCTAAACGGCGCGACGTCACGCACGCCGATGGTATTCGACCTGTACGTGGGAAAGAACACCCGGCCCATCAGTTTCTCCTCGAGGCCCACACCGCGAGGCCGAGGCCGAGAACGATCCACAAGGGAGAGATTCCCGCAAGAGAGAGCGAAGCTCCCGGAGCTCCTCCGGGATAGCCAGGCACGCCGTAGCCGGCGGGCGGCGAAACGGGAGTGTACGGCGTGACGAACGATCCGTACGGCGAGCCTTTCGACGCCGCGATCACATTCGCGACCGACTGGCCGACGGCGGAAATATCCTGCGCCGCGACGTTGTCATCCCCGAGCGGCCATTTCCCGAGGACCGCGTAGCCGCTCAGATTGACGCTGTTCGGCGCGCCGGCTACGTCCCGGTGCGAGGAATCCGTCAGCGACCATACGCGCTTCCGAAAGTATCGCTGCGCCGGCAAGCCATATTGCGCGCCCGGACGGGCGGCGTCCATGGCCACCCAATGACCGGGAGAAACCTCGGCCTCGGGATAGATGTGCGAAAAGTCATCTGGAGCAGATGGATCGGCGGCAACGGTGACAGCTCGAGTGGCGATGCCGACAGAGCCAGCCAAAGCCGCGAGCAGTAGGGTGTAATCATCGCAGTCACCGGCACGGACGCGCAGCAGCGTGCGCACCGTGCGCACCGTTTCTTTCGGCCCGAACGGGCCGACGGGATCCTCGACGTACAGGAAATTCGGCCAGGAGACGAATTGGTAGAGCGCGCGAAGTTTGGCTTCGCGGTCGAAATTCTGCACGCCGGCCGAGCGCAGGATGCCGATGGCGGCTTCGTTGACCTGGGGATCGGCGACCGCCGCGTCCATCAGATCGCGGATCAGGCGGATGGTGCGCGCCACGCCTTCGTCCCCGCGCGGGAGCGGCATGTGCAGCGCACCGGAAAAAGTTTGCAGATTCAGCAAATGCTGAGACCAAACAAAGCGTGAGAGCGATGATGGAGGATGACTCTCACGGTTCCATCGGCGGCGCGCCCTTCCTCGACCCGAGTTGCCGAACATTGACTTGGATTTTGCCGAGCCACTGCTTTCCCCCGGCTTCGTCGAGCCAACTCCACCCGCGCCGCAACTGTTCCTCTGCCGGCAGCCAGTTTCCAGCGATTTTCTTCTACCTGTCAACAAAGTAATTATGTTCCCTTCCTGTGTACCATCCCCCGTACATGGCACGGGTATGAACGTGTCTCTTGACACAACTCCTTTATTTTTCAATACTTTTTGGGCACATACGGCCACTTTCCCCCTGGCTTCGAGAGAAACCTGTTTCCGTTCTTCCGCCAAAGAGGGCAAATGTCTGTACGCGCCGCCGCAGCACCGGGCCAGATTGAAGTCAAGGAAATCCGCACTCGAATTGAAAACGAAGATCAAGCAAAACCAGAAAGGCTCCCCGAGCTGTGGGACTTCGTCGAATCGCTTACCGACGCGGACTGGGCCTCGAACGGATACCGGTTCGTGATCGAGCGCGGCCGGCCGGAATGGAAGGCCGACGATCGCGTGTACATCGGCGATTTTTTCGAGAAGCTCACGCCCGCCGACATCGCGAAGCGCTGGGGCGGCGGCGAATACACCATCTGGTTCAAGGTTCCGCCCAAGGGGCAGCAGTTGAAATATAAAAAGGGCTTGAAGGTCGACGGCGCTCCGCTCACCTCGACCGTTGGAGCATCGTCCACGCATCCCGGCGGCGGCCAGGCGCCGCCGTACAACGATCCGCTCAGCCGGCTGATCGACCTGATGGACCGCCGCCTGGCGCAGATGGAAGCGAAGCTCGACGCCACGGGGATCGGCGCCGTGAACGAAGCCGCGAAACAGGCGCTGCTTCTGAATTCGCAGGTGTTTGGCGCGGCGCTGCCGGCCGTAAGCACCACGCTGCAGGACATTGCAGGCGGGCGGAGGGCGGAAAATCCGCTGGTGGAGAAATTCATGGCTGCCGCGATCGACCGCCTGCTCGCCCCGCCGTCCGCACCCGGGCCCGTTTCCAACTCGGTGAAGGATTTTCTCGAGATGATCACGGCGCTGAAGACCGCGGGGCTCTTTGCGCCGCCTGGCGCCGGCAACACGATGCAGCAGCTCGCGCTCGAAGGGATCCGCGTCCTGCCTTCCGCGATCACCGAAGGAGTGAAGGGGCTCGAGCACTGGCGCTTCGCGGAAGAAGCCCGTGCGCGCTCGGTTGCGCTGCAACGCGGAGCTCCGATCGACGTCCGGCCGGTTCCGCCGCCACCGGTTAGCGCGGCGGGGCCCGCGCCGCCGCCGCCCGTCAATCCGGGAGACGGCAATCCTCCAGGAGTGCAAGTGAACATCGAAACCATCGAGGCCGGCCTGGTCCGCATCCTGACGAATCAGTCGTACACCATCGAGGAGGCGGCGCACCGCGCGGCCGCGCTGATGGAGGATCTGGTGCCCGGCATGCCCGAGCAAGTGGCTTCCGCCGGCGAAGCGCAGATCTTGAGCCTGTTCCAGACCAGGCCGATCCTTCGCCAGGTGCCGCAAAATCCGAGGCTCAGCGAATTCATCAAGAAATTCATCGAAGTGGTGAAAGGCGCGCCGATCGCAACCGGCCAGGAACCGCCGCCGAAAGTTCCTTCCGCGTGAATGTGCAATTTACCGCGTCTTCGCTTGACAACCTTCCCGGCACCGTACTAGAGTCTCGCGCGTCTCGGAATGTTCAAGGGTGGGGGTTCGGCGCGGTGAGACCAGCTCGCCAGCCGGTTCCGCGCCAGCCCCACCCCCCTTGAAGATTCCAAAGGCTGGCGACATGCACTCATTCCCCGGCTGCAAGGCTCGTCCAGCCCCCTAAATCACTTTTGGAAAGGCCCGCCAGCAAATGAGTTCACCCGTCCCAATAAACAGGGCGAAGCCGCTTCCTCCAGAACTTGCAAAAAAACTTCCAATCAATATCGATGCCGAAAGGAGAATCCTCGGAGCCATCCTGCTGGACAATCGCGCCCTGGCCGCGGCGCTCAGGGCCGGACTGCTGGAGTCGCATTTCTTTCACGCCCACCATCAGAACATCTTCCGTTGCATGGCGCATTTAGCGCTCGACGACCGCGCCATCGATCTGGTGACGCTCACCGAGGAGCTACGCAACCAACAAAAGCTCGAGGCCTGCGGCGGGGCTCCCTATATCGCGCAGCTTGCGGACGGCATGCCCAAACTCTCGCCCATCGCGGACTATGCCGCGATCGTGATCGAGAAGGCCCAGCGCCGCCAGATTGTTTATGCGGCCTACGCCATGGAACAGCGCGCGTTCGAGGAAGACGACAGCAAGGCTGCGGAAATCCTGGCGGGAGCAAGTGCTGCTTTCGCGGCCATCACCACGGAGACGAAAAATGAAAATCCCATCGTGGTGGTCAGCTACAAAGAGCTGCTGACGCTGGAACTGCCCAAGGCCGACCCGGTGATCGATCCGCTGGTCACGCGCGGCGGCACCTTCATGATTTTCTCCTGGTCCGGCTGGGGGAAGAGCTGGATCGCGACGGAGATGGCCTTTCGGCTTGCGCACGGCGTCCTTGAGATTTTTAACGGGCACAACGGCCCCGGCGGTCACTGGCCGATTTTCGGACCCGTGCGGACGCTGTACCTCTACGGGGAAATGCCCGGAGAAAAAATCCGCGAACGGATCGCCCTCATTGCCAAGCAACACAATGCCAACCCGGATTTCGAGGGCCTCGCGGTCGTTTCCAGGGACTACCAAACAATCCCCCGCGCATCGCCGGCGGCGCGGAACTGGCTCCCCTCGATCTCCCACGAAAACAGTCGACGAGCGGTCGAGGACCGCTTGTTCGGGGGCGGGTATCAGGTTCTTTTTCTCGACAACATTTCCACCCTTTGGTCCGTCGCCAGAGAAGAGGAGTCCACGCAGGTCGCCATTCTCAAAGACTGGTTCATTTACCTGAACTCCAGAGGCATCACTATTTGCTTTTTACAGCACGCCGGCAAGGGAGGAGACTTCCTCGGGGACTCGGCGCAAGTGCACATTCTCGATTCCTATCTCAAGCTCGAGCATCCGGCGGACTACAGAGAGCGCCAGGGCCTGCGCGTGATTCTTAACTTAAAAAAAGTGCGTTACGAACTGAAAGATCCCTCCTGGGGAGCTCCTTTAGAAGTCCAGCTTACGACCTCTGCCGAACGCGGCGCCGAATGGCTGACACGAACAGCGACCGCCGCGCAAAAGAAAACAGCGTTCGCGATGTTTTCAAACCGCGCCCCGGTTACGGAAGTCCTTAAGGAAATTCCGGGCCTCAAACGCACCACAGCCTATCGCTGGCACACCGAATGGGAAGCCAACCGCAGCTCCGAACCCACCGAGGAAGACGACGACTAAGCGAAAACTGGCATTTTTCCCAGGGTGTTTTTTTTGTCCCACTTTTGTCCCATTCTCATACCCTGGGAATTTCCATCTAACTAACTCACTTCACATGAGATAATCATGATTTCGTGCTTTTGTAAAATCCCACGGGTTTAGGGTCTGTATTTTAATTAGATGTTGAAAACAGGGTACTTATGCAAAAAAAGTCCCAGGGTCCCCCCTGACACCCCCCCCCCCTGCATTGACAATGATACACTCAAGCAGCCTAAAAATGCTTACCCCTGGGACACAAAAAATATATAAACTCTTTCTTTCTTTATATTTAACAGAATATTAGTCATTTTTCGTGGGATTTTTTTTTCAGCTTTTGTTGATTCCATTGACCTTATATTTTTAGAGTGGGACAAAACCGTGGGACACCGTGGGACAGCCAGTGTTTATGCGGGTTCCGAGCGTTTTCGTAGTTTGAAATTTGTCCCACGGTGTCAATCTCTTTGGTACCCGTGGTACCACCTTTATGGCCAAGGCAAGTGCCATTGGCGTCGGTGTACCTCGAGTTTTATTCGTATGTTAACCGGTCCCCGGCAACCCCATTTTCTCCTCAAGATAGGTATTGACAACGTATAGCCAGTGTGATTATACTTGTATTCAGAAAGTCGGACCGTGCCAAATTTCGCCTGACAAGGTATAAAAGCCGTGAGCATAGGATCGCCGAGCAGGAAGCGCAAACCCAAGAGCAAGGTGGTATTTGTGAAGGTCGATACCACCGAGCACAAGCTGTTTAGCGACTTAGCCGTACTTCGCCATACCACGCTTTCCGAGTTGATCCGGCAACTGCTTCACCGCGAACTTGACTCCAAACTGGACGAGCAGGGCCGCCTTCGGCCGGAAGCGTCGAATCGAAGTGGAGAATGAACTTCGCAGGCAGAATGAAATTACTCATTCTAGGCATTGCCGTGGCTCCGGCCTTTGCTCTGCCGTCCTTGGCACAGACTCAGCCGGCGCGTATCCTGGCGGAATCACCGAAACCCAACGGCAAAATATTCTGGCTCGGCACCGCCGCGCTCGCCGCGGCGAAAACATACGACGCAGTCGAGACGCAAGCGCTGCTCAATCGCGGCGGAGCGGAGAGCGATCCGCTCTATGGACGCCACCCGTCGCCCGCCAGGCTGGGACTCGTCATGGGCGCCACGTTGTTTGGAGAAGCGTTGCTGTTCCGGCTGACGGAGCGCAGCAAGTACAAACAGGTTCGCTGGCTGGGCCGCGGATACATCACGTTCACCGTGGCGCAGCACTTGCGCTACGGCGCGTGTGATGCGGGACTCAACACGCATGGACCAGCCCGGAGTTGTCACACGTTTTGATGAACGGCTTGAACCAATGATCCATCTGGGCTACGAAATCGGGACGGGCAAGCGGGTGAGCATCCCGCTCAATCACATGGCGGTGATTGGCCAGACGCAGGTTTCTGGGAAAACCACCACGCTCGAGGCCCTGGTCGACCGTTCCGGGCTGCGCGCGATCGCCTTCATCA
>Ga0209577_10000968_pt1 | contig 28655 bp, 33 predicted proteins | sample GraSoiAngelo_109_FD_185874 | JGI IMG/M metagenome (GOLD analysis project Ga0209577, IMG submission 185874) | Grasslands soil microbial communities from the Angelo Coastal Reserve, California, USA - 14_0903_12_20cm (SPAdes) (version 2) | ecosystem: Environmental > Terrestrial > Soil > Grasslands...
TCTAACGCGCACCGTCGCGCAATAGCGCAGGCGCGACGGCCACCCCTTTGTCGGCGACGCGCCAATCTGGCACGCCGATATTCCGGGGCGACGACGCGACTCATGCTGTCCTCGGAGACTCGATGTTCGCTAGCGGAGCATGCGCCGCCCTCTGACCATACGTCCCAACCCTTAGCTACCGAGGAAGTCCAGCAGGGCTCGGTTGCTCTCCTCGGGGAAGGTCCAGCCGATGTTGTGGGGGCCGTTCTCGACCGGCACGACCCGAATGTTGGCGTTCAGCGCTTCGAGCCGCCCCGACGTGTTCTCGAAGGGGAGAATCCGGTCCTTGGTGCCGTGCAAGACGAGGGTGGGGATGTCGATCTTCTCGACGTCCGCCCGGAAGTCGGTGAGCCACGTGTCGACGCACGCGTAGCTCGCATACCACGAGGCGCCGGCAGCGACATTGAAGCTCGCGCGTAGCGCAGCGTCGCCGATCCGCTCGGGCGCCAGTTCGTCGGTGTTGTAGAAGTTGGCAAAGAAGTCGTCAAACCACTTGTAGCGGTCGGCCAGCACGGTCTTCTTGATGCCGTCGAAGACCGACTTATCGACGCCTTCGGGGTTGTCGTCGGTCTTCAGCAGGAACGGCGGGATCGCTCCGAACAGGACCGCCTTGCTGACGCCGGCGGACCCGTTCGTGCCGAGGTAGTGGGTCACCTCGCCGGTGCCCATCGAGAAGCCGCAGAGAACGACGTCCTGGTCGAGCGAGAGGTGGTCGAGCAGCGCCTTCAGGTCCGCGGTGAACGTGTCGTAGTCGTAGCCAATGGTGGGCTGGCTGGACTGGCCGAAGCCGCGGCGGTCATAGGCGATCGTGCGATAGCCGGCGTCGAGCAGCGCGCGCTCCTGTCGCTCCCAGGAGTGGCCGTCGAGCGGGTAGCCATGGATCAGCACTACCGGCTGGCCGGAGCCGTGGTCCTCGTAATAAAGCTCAACCGGCGTGGTGTTCTCGGTTCCGACAGTCACATGGGGCATCGTGTCCTCCTTCGGTCGGTGATTGCCATCGGATCGTTGCGACGCGATTCTTTGCGAGACCGCGGTGGAGTCGGTACGCCGGCTCACCCGGGCTATCCGGTGTTGTTGTTGCTGATTCTGCTCGCCTCTAGGGGACAGGCGGGTTGCGGGCGGGCCAGCGGAGCACGCCTGGGAGCACCAGATCGTAACTCGCTCAGAGTCTTCGGTGCCAGGCGATGATTTGCGCAATAAAGCGTTGACACGCACGCATCCGCCTGAGCGCAGCGCCAGTGCAAACGCGGCCCTCACGATCGCATGGGACGAACTGGCGAAGAGTGTTGGGCACTGGATTGCGACAGCGCCCAAATGCGACGCCCCACGGACGCCGTTACCTGCCGTGAGTGCGGCATCCTCGTCTCGGACGCTCGCGCCAGAGAGCGCATTTAGCCGACCGCGATCAGGCGAGCGTGCGGGCTTGTCCTGCAACCTCGGGGCGCGATCGGTTCAAGCTGCCGTGGATTCGAGGCTTCCGGGTGGTCTGCAACGGATTTGCAACGGCGAAGCCGCACGCAAACCGCGAGTGACGGACGACCGTGTCAACTCGGCGAATCCTGAGCTGACAACCTGCCGAGAGCTAACAAGCGCGGTACTCGCTCGCCCGGAGGAAGGTTGCGACCGCGGGCCACCAGCTCCGCCGAAGCGGCCCCTAGGGCGTCCTCGGCGGCGTGAATCGCTGCTTCGACATCCGGGAAGACGATCGCGTGGCCGCTGTCGTAAGCGATCGCCGCAGCTGCCCCCGACGCCTCGAGCGCCGCCTCGGGATGACCACTGAGCGCCAACGCCTGAGCAACGGATTTGGAATCGTTGATCACCTGAAGGCCATCGCCGCGCCGGGCTGCCAGGTCCAACGATGCGACGAAGTGTCGAAGCGCCGTCGCGGCCTCGCCCTGAATTAGCGCCACGTCGCCACGGAGAGTCGCAACCCTGTTGGCGAGTTCCGATTCGCGGTTTTGGCTGGACGCCTCCGCTTGCCCGAGGAGTTGCTCAGCCTCCTCAAGGGCATTGAGCTGGACCAGGTTCTGGATCAGCCCCAAAAGGCCTCGGTCTGCCAGGAGCTGGTCTCCGGTGTCGCGAAGAAGCTCGAGGCTCTCACGTGAGAGCTCCACCGCGCGCACGAAATCGCCGCCTGGCGGAGTCCACGCGGCCATATTCAGTGCCAAGCCGAGGTGGCGCGCGTCCTCACGGGCTCGGTAGAAAGCAACGACCGGCTCGATGACGGAAGCTGCCTCCGCTGTTTGACCACTTGCGAGCAATGCCCAGGCTCTGCAGTACCTCAGCCATGCATCGAGCTCGTCCGCGGGCGCGTCGAGCTCCGCGCACGCGCGAGTGGTGTGCTCGAGTGCTTCGCGAATCTGGCCGCGATACAGCACAAGACCAAGCGCCAGCTCTGAGACCAAGCGCCGGTACAGCTCGAAGTCCTGCGTCGCGGCCCAAGCGAGCGCCGGCTCGATCTCGTCATTCAGCGCGAGCACACGGACGCGCGCCTGGAGATCAGCACTGAACCAGATCCGAACTTCGCTCGCCACCGCGGCCACGTGCTCGGCATGACGGCGTCTCATCACCTGCTCTTCGGCGGCAGCCTCCAACTCTGCCTTTGCAAAGTCGCGCAACGCTTGAGGCATCGTGAAACCAATCCCATGTCCAGCCCGTTCGTCGCGTGCGACAAGCGAGAAGGCGATTAGCCCCTCCAGCGCGTCGAGCGCACTAATCAGCTGCTCGTCGTCTGTTGGCTCGCAAACTGCCTCGATCGTGTCCAACGAGACTGGGCCGGAAAACACGCCTAGGCGCCGGAAGAGCACACGCTGCTCCGGCTGCAGCAGCCCATACGTCCACTCGAACGTGGCGCGGAGTCCCTGTTGGCGGACGGGAGCGTCGCGGCTGCCTCCGCGGAGCACCTCCGACGATCGCCCGAGCCGGGCGAGCAGCTCGCCTGGATCAAGGACCGACGCTCGCGCAGCCGCCAGCTCGATCGCGAGCGGGAGACAACCCACGTGCCGGCAGATCTCGACAATCGTCTCACGGTCCTCCGCCCTCGGTGACCACGAAGGTCGCACCGCTAGTGCCTGTTCGATGAAGAGATCGGCCGCGTCATTAAGCTCGAGCGCATCGAGCCTCATCACGGTCTCGCCCGCCACCTTCAGCGCGGCCTGACTCGTGACAAGCAATCGCAACTCCGGCGCCGCGGAGACCAGGTCGCTCACGAACGGTGCTGCTGACAATAACTGCTCGAAGTTGTCAAGCACCACGAGAGTCGCCCTATCGCGTGCCCACGCCACAACACGCGCGCGGGAATCGCCATTCGCGCCGCGCAGATCGAGCGCATTGACGATGGCTGTGAGGATCGCGGCGGGATCGCGCACCGATGCCAGCGGCGCAATGAAGGCGCCGCCCGGCATCTCGTCCAGCATCAGCCGCGCCGCCGCGAGCGCCAAGCGTGTCTTCCCGACGCCGCCCGGGCCCACGACCGTCACGAGGCGCACGTCGGACCGGAGCAGCTCTTGCAACCTCTCGAGCTCGCCATCGCGGCCTATGAAAGGTCGTAGGTCCTCGCGCAGGTTCGTCGGGCGCGCTATAGCGGTGCGCAAGCGAGCGTACTCTTCGGCGTGGCGACCATCGACCACTAGGTGGAAGAGCGGCTCTGGGGTGGGGAAATCCTTGAGTCGATGCTCGCCCACGAATTCGAGAGCGACATCGGAGCCGACCAGGGTCTGGGTCGACCGTGTAACGAGGACCTGTCCACCGTTCGCCGCCGCACCAACGCGTGCGGCGCGATGAACCTCAACGCCCACGTACCCGAGGTCTCGGTGCTCGATCCAGCCAGTGTGCAATCCCATCCTGACCTTGATGTCCGACTGGGCGCCGGGCCACGCCGCCCGAGCCAATTCCTGTTGCGCATCCACAGCCGCGTCAAGCGCGTCCCGAGCGTTCTCAAAGTAAGCAAAGAACGCGTCTCCCTCGGTGCCGTCTACATAGCCACGATGTCGCTCGATCGCCCCGCGCAGAATCCTGTGATGGAGGTCAAGCACCTCCGGCCACTTCGACCCGAGCTCGCGCGCACGCCGCGTCGATCCCTCGATGTCGGTGAACAGCATCGTCACGGTGCCGGCAGGCGGCTCCATATGGGGACCGTAACCCACGAGAGGAGCTCGAAACACGTCCGGCCTTCCGCCGAATTCGAGCTTGACAGTTCCCTTTGCCTGTGCCTCGAGGCAATGCCGATGCTCACGCGTAGCGCCCGGCGCGCGGCACGCCCCTCGAGGGTCGATCGATCTGATCAGCGCGGCCGCGCGACGTACTCGCGCAGAGCTGGGTGAGCGATCTCGCTGACCGAGCGTTTCTCTCGGGCCGACAAAAGCCCTGCAAATTCGCCGGTTGATCGCCGCTGATCCGTGTCGCCCGCCAGCGACGTCTTATCGGGGCGCCCGGATTCGAACCGGGGACCTCACCGACCCGAACGGTGCGCGCTACCAGGCTGCGCCACGCCCCGACGCGCGGAGAGTATTCCACACCACCCGACCGGGCCACGGCGATATCGTCGGCGGATGCCCGTGCCGACGTCCGAGATCGTCGCCGAGCTCGACCGTCTGCTCGAGCCCGCGCGCTTCGACGATTACGCAATCAACGGGCTCCAGGTTCCCGGCGCAGACAGCGTCTCGACGGTCGCAACCGGCGTCTCCGCACACGCCGAGCTCTTCGAGCTCGCCGCAACCGAGCGCGCGGACCTTTTGCTCGTTCACCACGGCCTGTTCTGGGGCACGCAGCTGTTCGCGATAGACGTGCCGCTCAAGCGGCGCCTGCAGCTGCTGTTCGACGCCGGCATCGCGCTCGCCGCCTACCATCTTCCGCTCGACGCGCACCCCGACCTCGGCAACAACGCCGCGCTCGCGCGCGCGCTCGGTGCGATCGAGCTAGCGCCCTTCGCGCTGCACCGCGGCGAGCGCATCGGGATCGTCGGCACCCTGCCCGGCGAAGGCGTCCCCGCGCACGAGCTGTTCGAGCGCGTGCGTGAGAGCACCGCGCGCGAGCCACTCGTGTTCGACGCCGGCCCCGAGCGCGTGCGCACGGTTGCGGTGCTGAGCGGCGCCGGTGCCGATTACGTCGGCGAGGCGGTCGCCGCCGGGGCCGACGCGTTCATTACCGGCGAGCCCGCCGAGCGCGTAATGGCCGACGCGCGCGAGCGGCACGTGCACTTCATTGCCGCCGGCCACTACGCGACGGAGACCTTTGGCGTTCGCAACCTCGGCGAGCTCGTAGCGCAGCGCTTCGGCGTGCGCCATGTCTTCCTCGACGTGCCGAATCCCGTGTAAAGCGAGTCCGAGGCGTACCCGCGGGAACCGGCTGAACGATGTGCGTTCGTCATGGGCAATCGGCCCTGCGCTGGGTATACGCGACGTCTAAGATTCGAACTTGTCCACGCACCCTGGTCGAGGAGGAGAGCATCTATGGAGGCCACCGCCACCGCGTCGAGCACAGCCACCGGCTCGGGGTCGCGCACGATTGCAGATCTCATTCCCAGCTCCGCCGCGCAACATGGCGAGCACGTCGCGATCCGCCACAAGCGCGACGGCGAGTGGTACGAGGTCACCTACGCTCAGCTCGCGCAGATCGTGCAGGAGGTCGCGCTCGGCCTGATCGACCTCGGCATCGCGCCGGGCGAGCGCGTGTGCATACTCGCGAACACGCGTCCCGAGTGGTCCTACGCCGACCTCGCCGCCACCTCCGCCGGCACCGTCGTCGTGCCGATCTACCAGACGAACTCGCCCGAGGAGTGCCTGTGGGTGATCTCCGACTCCGGCGCCTGCGCGATCGTCTGCGAGGACGAGAGCCAGCTCGAGAAGATCGCAGCGATCCGCGACCGCGTGCCGGATCTGCGCACGATCGTCGTCATGGACCCGCCGGACGCGGGCGGCAACGGCGCGCAGACCGCCGCGCAGAAGCTCGGCGCGATCTCGCTCGAGGAGGTACGCGAGCGCGGGCGCAAGGGCGATGTCGCGCAGCTCGAAGCCAGGCGCGCCGCCGTGCGGCCTGCCGACCCCTTCACGTTCATCTACACCTCCGGCACGACCGGACCGCCCAAGGGCTGCGTCCTCAGCCACGGCAACTACCGCTCGATCGTCGACATGGTGCGCGACGTCGGCGAGATCCGTGGCGATGAGGTCACCTACCTCTACCTCCCGCTCGCGCACTCGTTCGCGCTGCTCATCCAGCTTGCCGCGTTCGACCTCGGCTCGACGATCGCCTACTTCGGTGGCGACACCAAGGCGATCATCCCAGAGATCCAGGAGGTGAAGCCGACCTACCTGCCCTCCGTGCCGCGCGTCTTCGAGAAGATCTACACGCTCGCGCACGCCGCCATCGAGGCCAAACCGCAGGAGGAGCAGAAGCAGGTCGAGCAGGCGATCGCGCTCGGCGTGAAGGTGCGCGACATGATCGCCCGCGGCGAAGAGATCCCGCCCGAGCTCAAAGAGCCGTTCGAGAAGGCGGACGAGGAGCTGTTCAAAAACGTGCGCGCGATCTTCGGCGGCAACGTCCGCCACGCCACCAGTGGTGCCGCGCCGATCGCGAAGGAGATCCTCGAATTCTTCTACGCCTGCGGCGTTCCCGTGCTCGAGGGCTACGGCATGACCGAGACCGCGACCGCCGCCACGATCTCCACGGAGGAGCACCACCGCTTCGGCACCGTCGGCCGCGCGCTGCCCGGCGTCGAGCTGCGGATCGCAGAAGACGGCGAGGTCCTCATCAAAGGCTCGAACATCTTCCAGGGCTACCACAACAACGCCGACGCGAGCTTCGGCGCCGTCGTCGACGGGTGGCTGCACACCGGCGACCTCGGATCGATCGACGCGGACGGCTACCTGTCGATCACCGGGCGCAAGAAGGACATCATCATTACCGCCGGCGGCAAGAACCTCACGCCGGCGAACATCGAGAACGACCTCAAGCAGTGCCGCTGGATATCGCAGGCGGTCATGCACGGCGACCAGCGCCCGTATCCCGTTGTGCTGGTCACGCTCGACGAGGAAGAAGTGCCCGCCTACGCGCGCGAGCAGGGTCTTCCCGAGGACATCCCCTCGCTCGCAAAAGAGCCCGCGATCCATAAGCTGATCCAGGCGGAGGTCGACAAGGCGAACGAGAAATACGCGCAGGTCGAGCAGGTGAAGAAGTTCGTCATCCTCGACCACGACCTCTCGCAGGCGACCGGTGAGCTGACGCCGACGATGAAGGTCAAGCGCAACATCGTCAACGAGCGCTACAAGCAGCTCTTCGACTCGCTCTACGCGAGCTAACGAGCCGCCAGCCGAGTGACACGAGCGCGTCCTCCTCGCACGCGTGCGCGCGCGCGACGCGCGGCCGCGTCGCCGCCGGTCCCGCTCGATGGCGTGCGCACCCGCGCGAGCGACTCCCGTTGCCGTCACCCGCGCCATAACGCGCGGGACGCTGCGCGATAACTGCGAACATACAGCTATGCGGACCGATCCAAGCGACACCGGCGGACTTTTCGTCGGGCGCCGCCCCGGCACCGCGCCCGTTCGCTATCGCGCCCTTCCGCAGCGCGGAAGCGACATTCGCCAGCGCGTCGACGGCTCGTTCGCCAACCTGCTCTTGCTCGCAATGTTCGGCCTCAGCGTCCTCTGCTGGGGTCCGATCCCGATCGCGTGCCTGTGGATCGGCTCCGAGATCGATTACCTGACCGGGAGCGTCTTCCTCGGCTTCATCATCGCCTTCCTCGCGCTGTTCCCGCTGCTCTTCGGCGCGCTCGCGCTGCTGCGCCGGCTCGACCAGGCGTGGATCCTCGTGCGCCGCGCCGCCGGACACGACCAGCGCGCGGGAGCGATGGCGCGCGTGTTCGCCATCACCGCGATCGTCTGCGCCGTCGCGTTCGCCTTCTGGTTCGTCGTGATCCACGGCCCGGGCTCGCAGGTCGTGCCGGGGCGCGCGCAGCATTAGTGCGCGGCGAGTTGCCGATCGGCGCCCTCCCGGCGCGGGCGGCGAGCGGCCGCGCGACGGTGCGACCCTGCTAGAACGGCCCCACGTGGGACTGCTCGACTACTACCGTCAGTTCGAAGGGCTCACCGAGGACGAGGTCAACGAGCAGCTGCGCGTCGAGTCCGCCGAGCGTCGCGCCAAGGCGCTCGCGCGCGTAGAGACGCTCGATCTCTCGCAGACGACCTGGTGGGAGCTGCCGCACCCGCGCATCGTCCAGGCGATCACGTTCGTCGCACGCCGCGGGCTGCACCACTACCCGCATACTCGCGGCACCGAGCTGCGCGACGAGATCGCCGCGCGCCACGACGTCGACGCCAGGCGCGTGATCCTCGGCAACGGTGCCGCCGAGCTGCTCGGCTCGGCGACGCGCGCGCTAATCGAGCCGGGCCAGCAGCTGCTCACCTCGTGGCCCGCGTATCCGCTCTACCCGATCATGGCGCGGCGAGCGCACGGCCAGGCTGTGCCAGTCTCGGGCGGAGTCGACTCGCTGCTCGCCGCAGCCAACGACCCCGCCGTGCGCGTGATTGCGCTCGCGAGCCCCAACGACCCCACCGGGGAGTTGCTCACGGCGACCGCGCTCGAGCGCCTGCTCGAGGGCCTGCCCGACCGTGTCGCCGTGCTGCTCGACGAGTCGCTCGTCGAGTTCGCCAACGCCCAGCCCTCCGGCGCGTCGCTCGCGCTCCTCGAGCATCACCCGCGCCTGTTCATCTTCCGCAGCTTCTCCAAGGCCTGGGGTCTCGCGGGACTACGCGTCGGCTACACGATCGGCGGGCCCGGGTCCGAGCGCCTATTCGAGGAGCTCGCACCCGACCTCGGCGTTTCCGAGGTCTCCCAGGCAGGCGCGCTCGAGGCACTGCGCTCGTGCTCTGAGATCGTCGAGCGGCGTGTGCGCGCCATCTGGGAGGAGCGCGCGCTGCTGGAAGCTGCGCTGCGTGAGCGCGGCTTCGAAGTCACCGCCAGTCAGGCGAACTTCATCTGGCTCGCGCACCCCCGGCTGGAGGGAAGCGAGCTCGCGACGCTGCTCGCGCGCTCCGGCATCCTCGTCGCCGAAGGCGGCGCGCTCGGCGAGCACCGCCACGTGCGCATCGGGATCCGCGACGCGAACGTCAGCGAGCGCCTGCTCGGCGCGATCGACAAGTCGCTGTAGCGATCAGGCCGAGGACGATGCCTGGCGCAGCAGCGCGCCCGTCGTGCCTTCGAGGATTTTGCGCCACGCGCTCACGCGCTCACGCTCGGTGTCGAAGTGTTCGACGACCTTGCGCACGCGCCGCGCCGAGATCTCGATGCCGTGGCGTTCGGCGATCTCCTGGTAGCGCGGGTACTCGCCGGCGAGATGCTTCGTCACCGACTCGAAGCCGTGGCGCGCGATCTCCACGCGCGAGGCGAAGTTCATCATCGAGGTCTGGAACATCAGCTCGTCGTTCGGCTCGGGCTCGATCAGCACGATGTCGACACCCGGATAGCGCTTCTCCCAGCCCTTCGCCAGTTCGTGCAGGCGCTGGTGGGCGACGAGCTTGAAGACCTGGTAGCCGATCTGTGGGAAGCCCATGTCGGACACACGCCGCGGGCGCGTCCCGCGCAGCGTGCGCACCGTCGAGGTGAAGTCGTTGATGAAGGGCACGATCGGGTTGATCACGATGATTAACTTCGCGCCCGCCTGCACTGCGATGTCGAGGTTGGTCGTCGAGACGATCCCTCCGTCGATCAGCTCGCGGTCCGCCACGCGCACCGGCGCGTAGACCATCGGGAGCGCTCCCGACGCGCGCACCGCCGTCGAGATCGGCACGTCGCTGTCGTCGACGCCGAACACGACGCGCTCGCACGTGTCGAGGTCGGTTGCCGTGATGTACAGCTCGCACGGGACCTCGGAGAAGGAGTCGGTGCGACCGGGCTCGCTCAGGACCTTGCGCAGGTAGCGCTCGATGCCCGCTCCCGTGTACGCACCCGCGGGCAGTCCCTCCGCCAGCGCGAGCATCGCGTCCATCGCCGAGACCGAGCCTCGCTGTGCCACGACTTCGCGCACCAGCTTGATTGCCTTCAGCGGCAGCGCCGCGCCCGCGCGCGCGTACTCGAGCAGGTTCGGGCGCAGCAGATCGGCGAGATCGATGTCGCGGAAGGGCCGCTGCCCCTGGCGCGTGACGACGCTCATCATCTCCTCGGGCGTGACGCCGTTGGCGACCAGCGCCGCGATGAATGATCCCGCCGACGTGCCGACGTAGACGTCGAACTGGCTCACCGCGCTGTTCACCGCGAGCAGGTCGAGCGCACGCAGCGCCCCGATCTCGTACACACCCCCCGTGAAGCCCCCGCCGCCGAGCACGAGCGCGGTCTTGTCGCGCCGCGGGCGCCTGCGCCGGTCGGCGGCTTCCGCGCGCCCGACCCCGCGCGCGGCCATCCTCTGCCGCGCCCGGCGGTTGGCGGCGGCCTTGGCCTTGGCCGTCGGTTCCAGCTTGACAACCTTACCCATGCGCTCTTAATTCTACGGACCGATGGCCTGGAAAAGCGCTGGGCTGGGCGCAAAACCGCAACCAGCAGGTATTTCTTGGCGCCGCCTCGGGTCCTACCGGCTGTCCGTTCTCGTCGCGATCGGCGTCGTATGCGCGGCCGCCGCCGTGCCCGCCGGCGCCCTCGGTGCAGGCAGCGAGGGCCTCGCCGAAGTGCAGGCCGACTTCAGCCACGAGCTCGCGCTCGCGGGGGCGGGATCGAGCGCCTACGTCTACGACCTCACAGCCAAAGCCACCCTCGTCTCCGCGCGCGCGGGCGCCCTGCGCCGGCCCGCATCGGTCGAGAAGCTGTACACCGCGACGACCGCGCTCGACCTGCTCGGCCCCGAAGCGCGCCTGCAGACGAGCGTGCTCGGCGCCGGCACGCTGCTCCCGGACGGCACCTGGGAAGGCAGCCTCTACCTGCGCGGCGGCGGCGACCCGACGTTCGGCTCGAGCTCCTTCACTCACAGCCACTACGGCGGCGCCGGCGCGAGCGCCGGCGCGCTCGCCACGCAGATCGCGCTCGCCGGCATCCGCCGCATAAGCGGATCGATCTACGGCGATGAGTCGCTGTTCGACTCGCTGCGCGGCGAGCCTTCGAGCGGCTACGCGCCAGACCCGTTCCTCGAAGGCAGCCTCAGCGCGCTTTCCTTCGACCGCGGCATCAGCGGCTCGCTGCGCGGCGCCCACGCGCAGGCGGCCTACGCCGCGCGGCGCCTGCTCGCGAGCCTGCGCGCGGACGGCGTCAGCGTCGGCGGCGGAGCCGGCGCTGCGACGACGCCGGCGGGCGCCCTTGAACTCGCGCGCGTTCAGTCGCCGCCGCTTTCGCAGCTGCTCGCGCTCACGCTGCCGCCATCCGACAACTTCTTCGCCGAGATGCTGCTGAAGGACCTCGGCGCGCGGATCGCGCACACGGGAACGACGGCCGCCGGCGCGCGCGTCGTGCGCACCGCGCTCGCCGCGCTCGTGCGGATCCACCCGCGCATCGTCGACGGCTCGGGGCTCTCCAACTCCGACCGGACCTCGACGTATGAAATCGTCCAGCTGCTTGTCGCGCTCGCGCCGACGCCGATCGGCGCCGTGCTGCGCGACGACCTCGCCGTCGCCGGCCGTACCGGCACGCTCGAACGGCGCATGCGCCACAGCGCCGCCGCCGGCCGCTGCCGCGCGAAGACCGGCACCCTCACCGGAGCGTCGAACCTCACCGGCTATTGCACCTCCGCCAACGGGCACCTGCTCGCGTTCGCGTTCTTCAACGACGCGATTTCGGTCGCCTTTGCGCACACGATCCAGGACCACCTCGCGATCACGCTCGCGCGCGCCTCGATCGAAGCCTGAAAACGAGGCCGCCGGCGCCTAAGACGAGGCGCCGCTGTTCGCGCCGACGCGCGCTTCTTCTTCGAGCGCGTGTTCTTCGCGTTCGAGCCCCTGTGCTTCTTCCTGCTGCGCTTCTTCCTTCGCTTCCTGCAGTTCTTCGGGCGATTCGGGGGCTTGTTGTTCGTGTTCTTCGCGCTCGGTTTCGTCGTCTTGTGCTTCGAGGTGCGCGACGAGCCCGCTCAGCGGCCCCGCCGCCGCGCGCGCTTCGGCCGCCGGCGAGCCTTCGGGGGGTTCGAGTTCTTCGCCGCCGCCACACCCGGCGCAGGCCGCACACGAGGCCAGCAGGAGAATCGCGAGGTGTACGCGCCGGGCCACACGAACTCTTCGGCGCGCGCCCGTGCGCGCTTGAGTTCGCCTAGTCCCGCTCGCCCAACAGCTTGCGCAGGCCGTCCTCGTCGAGGGTCGCGACGCCCAGCCGCTCGGCTTTCTCCAGCTTCGAGCCCGGGCTCGCGCCGACGACCACGTAGTCCGTGTTCTTCGAGACCGAGCCCGTGACGCGCCCGCCCGCCGCGAGGACCTGCTCCGTGGCGTGCTCACGCGACCAGTTCGGCAGCGTTCCCGTGAGCACCAGCGCCTTGCCTGCCAGCGGCCCCTCGGAGGGAGCCCGTCCCTCCTCGCGCATGCGCAACCCCGCCGCGCGCAGGTCCTCGATCAGCTCCCGCGTGCGCTCCTGCGCGAGCTGGTTTGAGATCGTGAGCGCCATCTTCTCGCCGATCCCCTGCACCTGTGCGATCTCCTCGGGGCTCGCCGCGAGCAGCGTGTCGATATCGCGAAAGCGCTGCACGAGGTTGCGCGCCGTCACCTCGCCGACCTCCTCGATTCCCAGCGCGAACAGCACGCGTGCGAACGGCCGCTGCTTGGACGCCTCGATCGCCTCGAGCAGCAGCTCCACGGAGCGCTCTCCGAAGCCCTCCAGCTCGAGCAGCTGCTCTTTCTCAAGGCGGTAGATGTCCGCCGCCGTGTGCACGAGGCCGTGGTCGAGCAACAGCTGCACGTTCTTCTCACCGAGCCGCTCGATGTCCATCGCTCCGCGCGAGACGAAGTGGCGCAAGAGCTGCCACGCCCGGCCCGGGCAGACCGGGTTGGGGCACTTCGTAAAGACGCTGTCCGGTTCCTTGATCGTCGGCGTGTCGCAGAACGGGCAGCGCTTCGGCGGGCGCGGCCGAGGCGGGCGGCGCTTGCGCTCGGCGACGTGCGGCGCCGGCGAGACCACCTGCGGGATCACGTCGCCTGCACGCAGCACGATCACCTCCTCCCCCTCTCTGATGTCCTTGCGCGCGAGATCCTCCTCGTTGTGCAGCGTCGCCAGCTTGATCGTCACGCCGCCGACCGCCACCGGCGCAAGCGCCGCGAACGGACGCAGGTCGCCGAACTTGCCCACGTTCCACATCACGCGTTCGAGCTTCGTCACCGCCGTCGTCGGCGGGAACTTCCACGCGATCGCCCAGCGCGGCTCGCGCCCGACCGCGCCGAGCCGCCGTTGCAGCTCGAGATCCGAGACCTTCACGACCGCGCCGTCGATCTCGAAGTCGAGCTCGCCGCGGCGCCGCTCCCACTCGCGGCACTGCGCGATCACCTCGTCCTCGCTCGCGAGCAGCTTGATGTCGCGGTTGACGCGAAAGCCATGCTCGCGTAGCCACTGCAGCGCCTCCCAATGCGTCGAGAAGGAGATCCCTTCGGTGACGCCCACCTGGTAGCACCAGATCGACAGCGGGCGCTGCGCCGCGAGCGCCGGGTCGAGCTGGCGCACCGTTCCCGCCGCTGAGTTGCGCGGGTTCATGAACGTCGACAGTCCCTCCTCCGCACGGCGCTCGTTCAGCCCCGCGAAGTCCTTCAGCGACATGTACAGCTCGCCGCGCACCTCCAGCAGCGGAGGCACGTCCTGCACCCGCAACGGGATCGCGCCGATCGTGCGCAGGTTGTGCGTGATGTCCTCGCCGACCTCGCCGTTGCCGCGCGTCGCGCCGCGCTCGAGCACGCCCTCGCGATACAGCAGGCTGATTGCCAGGCCGTCGATCTTCGGCTCGACCACGAACTCGAACTGCGGCTCGGAGATTCCCTCGCGCGCGAGGTGGTTGCGCATGCGCGCGACCCACGCGCGCAGCTCCTCCTCCGAGCGCGCGTTTGCCAGCGAGAGCATCGGCTCGAGGTGTTTGACTTTCTCCAGGCGACTCACCGGTTCGCCCCCCACCCGCTGGGTGGGCGAGTCCGGCGTCGCAAGCTCGGGGTACTTCGTCTCGAGCGCGCGCAGCTCGTCGAGCAGCGCGTCGTACCGATCGTCGCCGATCTCCGGGTCGTCGAGGACGTAGTAGCGGTGCGAGTGGTAGTCGAGCTGCTCGCGCAGCTCCTTCGCGCGCTCTTGAGCCCGACGCGGCGCCTGCTTGCCGGCGCCGGAGCCGACCGCCGCCCGGCTGCTCACCGCTGGCCGCGCTCCGCGCGGTCGCGCTCCGGCTGCTCGCCGAGCGGCTCACCCAAAAGCGCTTCCAGGTCGAATCCCTTCAGCGCCTCGATGCCCGGCAGATGCGTCAGGTCGAAATGCAGTGGCGTCACCGCGATCCTGCCCGCGGCCACCGCCGCGAGGTCCGTGCCCGGGTCGTCGTGGAAGCCCGGGTCCGAGCCATAGACCCAGTAGCGCCGCCGGTGCTCCTCCTCGTGCTCGAGCTTGAGCTCGTCGGTGTAGATGCGCTTGCCCAGGCGCGTCACCTCCACCCCCAGCACCTCCCCCGCGGGAACGTTGATGTTCAGGAGCGTCGACTGCGGCAGCGGCACCTCCTCGATGCGTTCGACCAGCCGCGCGACGAACGACGCCGCGGCCTCGAAGCGAAACCCGCCCTGGAAGCGGAAGTCCAGCGCACGCGCGCCCGACTGCTGCGAGACCGCGATCGCCGGCAGTCCCACCACTACCCCCTCGAGCGCCGCCGCGACCGTGCCCGAGTAGGTGATGTCGTCGCCGAGGTTCGCGCCGTGGTTGATCCCCGAAACCACCAGGTCCGCCTCGAAGCCCTCGATCAGGCCTAGGCTCGCGAGGCGCACGCAGTCCACCGGCGTGCCGTCCGTCGCGTAGCCGACCGTGCCGTCGTCGAACGGCACCTCCGCGACCCACAGCGGCCTGCGCGTCGTGATCGAGCGCGCCATCGCCGAGCGGTTGCCGTCCGGCGCGATCACCGCGAGCTTCACCCCCGCGAGCGCGCGCAGCGCGACGCGCATCGCCTGGAGCCCCTCCGCGTCGATCCCGTCGTCGTTAGTCAGCAGCACGTTCAGCATCGCTCTCCCTGAGCATACGTTGAGCTTCGGCCCCCGCGGCCGCCCCGGCGCGCGCCTCGCGACCCTGTCTGGCCGGCTGTGCCGGCCCCTCTTTGCATAGCCCCGTCAGTAGCGCACCCGCGCGAGCGCCAGCCCGTGCGCCGGCGCCGTCCGTCCGGCTTGCGCCCGCGGGCGTCCCTCCAGCAGTCCCGCGAATTCCTCGAGTGTGCGCGTGCCCCGCGCGACGTCCAGCATCGTCCCCACGAGCACGCGGTTCATGTGCCGCAGGAACTTGTCCGCCTCGATCCAGAACTCGAACAGCTCGCCCTCGCAGCGCCATTCCGCGCTGAATACCTCGCAGCGGAAGTGCGCGTGCTCCGTCTCGCTCGGCGTGAACGCCGTGAAGTCGTGCCTGCCCCGCAGCGCCTGCGCGCACGCGCGCAACGCGCCGCTGTCGAGCGCGCCGCTCCACCACAGCGCCCGGCCGCGCTCCCACACGCTGCGCGTGCGCCGCGCCAGCACGCGGTAGCAGTACGTGCGGCTGACCGCGTCGCGTCGCGCGTCGAAGCCCTCCCGCGCCGGCTCCGAGCGCAGCACCGCGATGTCGTCGCCGAGCACGCCATTGAGTCGCAGCGGATCGACCGCCTCGTGGACATAGCTCGCCACCTGGCCCCACGCGTGCACCCCCGCGTCCGTGCGCCCCGCCACGCTGAGGCACAGCGGGCGCCCGTCCTCGCCAGTCTCGCCGAGGATCGTCCGCAGCGCCCGCTCGAGGTCCTCTTCGACCGTCCGCATCCCCGGCTGGCGCACCCAGCCCGCAAACGCGCCGCCGTCGTACTCGAGCGTCAGCTTCGTGACCATCGCGCACCTACGTGTGCGGGGCCCTCCGCCGGGAGTCGCCCTAGACCAGCTCGATGAAGACCATCTCGGTCGCGTCGCTGCGACGCGGGCCGAGCTTGAGGATGCGCGTGTAGCCGCCGTTACGGCCCGCGTAGCGCGGCGCCACATCCTCGAACAGCTTGTGCACCGTGAACTTGTCCTGAGCGAGCGTCGCCAGCGCCTGCCTGCGCGCGTGCAGGTCGCCGCGCTTCGCCAGCGTGATCAGGCGCTCCACCTCCGGTTTCACCGCCTTCGCCTTCGCTTCCGTCGTCCTGATGCGCTCGTGCTCGATGATCTCCTTGCTCAGGTTCATCAACAGCGCCTTCCGGTGTGAGCTGTCGCGGCTGAGCTTGCCTTTCGTCTTTTGGTGTCTCATGGCTCGTTCTCGTCTGTGCTCGCGGCAGTCTATGCGCCGTCGCGCCCGCCGACACGCTTGCGCGGGCGGCGCGCCCCCGGCGGCGGGCGGCGCGCCCCGGCGGCGGGCGGCGCGCCCCGGCGGCGGGCGGCGCTCGCGGCCGGGGTGCTGCGCGCGTGCGCGCGTGCGTGAGGCCGCTAGTCCTCGCGCAGGTCCAGGCCGCGTGCGTGCAGCGTTTCGATCACCTCGTCGATCGACTTCTTGCCGAAGTTCGGAATCGCGTTGAGCTCCGCCTCGGACTTCGAGATCAGGTCGCCGACCGTCTGGATGCCCGCGCGCTTCAGGCAGTTGTACGAGCGCACGCCCAGCTCGAGCTCCTCGATCAGGATGCTCCACTCCTCGCCCTGCAGCGCCGCCTGAGCGCCGCCGGGTCCGACAACGAGCCCGTGCCCGTCGAGCGCGCCGCCAGGCGTCGCGCGCAGCTCCTGGATGCGGTCTGCGTCGGTGAAGATCGCGAGCTGCGAGATCAACAGCTCGGCCGCCTCGCGCAGCGCTGCCTGCGGGTCGATCGAGCCGTCTGTCTCGATGTCGAGCGTCAGCTTGTCGAAGTCCGTGCGCTGGCCCACGCGCGCCTGCTCGACCTCGTAGGCGACACGGCGCACCGGCGAGAAGATCGAGTCGATCGGGATCACACCGATCGGCTGGTCGGCTGACTTGTTCTCCTCCGCCGGGCGGTAGCCGCGGCCGCGGCCGATCGTCATGTACAGCTCGAGCTTCGTTTTTTTCTCGAGCGTCGCGATGTGCACGTCGGGGTTCAGGATCTCGATGCCCGCCGGCAGGTCGATGTCCTTCGCCGTGATCTCGCCCGGGCCCGTCACCACGAGCGGCGCCTCCACCTCACTCGCATCCGAGTGCATGCGGCAGACGATGCCCTTGAGGTTCAGCACGATATCCGTCACGTCCTCCTTGACGCCGTTGATCGTCGAGAACTCGTGCGCGACGCCCTCGATGCGAACGCTGGTCACCGCCGCTCCCGAGAGCGAGGAGAGCAGCACCCGCCGCAGCGAGTTGCCGAACGTGTAGCCGAAGCCGCGATCGAGCGGCTCGATCACGAAGCTGCCGCGGTTGTTATCCGCGGACTCGCTGGTGATCCGGGGGATTTGAAAGTCGAGCATCGGAGTCCTAACAGTCGTTTTGTGTTCGTCGGCGCCGGTTGGCGCCGCAGTGTGCGCTGGCGAGCTCCTCCTACTTCGAGTACAGCTCGACGATGAGCTGCTCCTGCACCGGAGCCGCGACCTCGCGCCGCTCCGGCTTGCGAAGCACCTTCGCCGTCAGAGACTCGTGGTCAGCCTGGAGCCACGCTGGTATCTGTCCCGTCAGCTCGGTCGCATCCCTGACCACCGCCGTTGCCGGCGTGCCCGCCTTGATCGCGATCACCTCTCCCGGGCGCACCTGGTAGCTCGGGATGTCGACGCGACGGCCGTTCACCGTCCAGTGACCGTGGCGGATCAGCTGACGCGCCTGGCGGCGTGAGGCCGCGAAGCCCAGCCGCACGAGCACGTTGTCCAGGCGGCACTCGAGCAGCGCGAGCAGGTTCTCGCCCGTGATCCCCGGCTGCCGCGAAGCCTTCACGTAGTAGCCGTGGAACTGGCGCTCGAGCACCCCGTAGTAGCGCCGCGCCTTCTGCTTCTCGCGCAGCTGGACGCGGTACTCGCTCTGTTTGAGGCGGCCGCGGCCGTGCTCGCCCGGTGCGTACGAGCGCCGCTCGACGCCACACTTCTCCGTCAGGCAGCGCTCGCCCTTGAGGAACAGCTTCTGCCCCTCGCGGCGGCACTGCTTGCACTGTGGTCCGGTGTCTCTCGCCATCTTTCTCGGTGTATCGCCCGCGCCCTACACGCGCCGCCGCTTGCGCGGCCGGCATCCGTTGTGCGCCTGCGGCGTCACGTCCTTCACGCCCGTCACCTCGAGTCCCGCCGCCTGCAGCGAGCGGATCGCAGTCTCGCGGCCCGAACCCGGCCCCTTCACGTAGACCTCCACTTTCTGAAGGCCCTGCTCGAGACCCTTGCGCGCCGCAGCGTCCGCCGTTACCTGCGCGGCGAACGGCGTCGACTTGCGCGACCCCTTGAAGCCCGCGCCGCCCGCCGACTCCCACGCGATCACGTTGCCCGTCGTGTCCGTCAGCGAGACGACCGTGTTGTTGAACGACGTCTTGATGTGCGCCTGTCCGACGGGGATGTTCTTCTTCGGCTTGCGGCGGCCGCGCGCGCGTTTCGGTGCGGGCGGCACTACTTCTTACCTGCTCGCTTCCTGCCCGCGACCTGCATGCGCTTCGGGCCCTTGCGCGTGCGCGCGTTGGTCTTCGTGTTCTGGCCCCGCACGGGCAGCCCACGGCGGTGGCGCAGGCCCCTATAGCAGCCGATCTCCTGCAGTCGTTTGATGTCCTGCGAGCGCTCGCGCCGCAGGTCGCCCTCGACCGTCAGGCCGTTGTCGATCGCGTCGCGCAGCTTCGCCACCTCGTCCTCGGTGAGGTCGCGAATGTACGTGTCAGGGCTCACGCCAACTTCGCCGAGCACCTTGTTCGCCGTCGAGCGCCCCACGCCGAAGATGTACGTGAGGCCGATCTCCGAGCGCTTGTTCAGCGGCAGGTTCACACCTGCGATGCGTGCCATTTAGCCCTGCCTTTGCTTGTGACGCTTGTTCTGGCAGATGACGAGAACGACGCCGTTGCGTCGGATGATCTTGCATTTCTCGCACATCGGCTTGACCGACGGTCGTACCTTCATGATCCCTTTCGGCTTGGGCTCCGGCGCCCCGGCTCTGGCTGCCGCTGGAGGCCGCCGCTACCGGGTCGAGGAAAACCTGCCTTGTGCGCGCGAAAAACGCCCGCACTTCTAGCAGGATCCCGAATCCTAGCAGGCTCTCAGCCAGCCGCCGCCGCGCGTTCGCCCGCCGCGCGCGAGGATCGCTGCGCGCGCGGCAAGTGCCACGGAGTCAGCACGAGCGGCCCTTCGGTGGTGATCGCGACCGTGAACTCGAAGTGCGCCGCCAGCGAGGAGTCCTCCGAGTAGATAGCCCAGCCGTCCGCACCCACGCGCACGCCCGCGCGGCCCGCCGTCGTCATCGGCTCGACCGCCAGCACCATCCCCTCTTCGAGCAGCGGGCCCTTGCCCGGTTTGCCGTAATTCGGCACCTGCGGGTCCTCGTGCATGCTGCGCCCGATTCCGTGCCCGACGAGCGAGCGCACGACCGACAGACCCGCCGCTTCCGCCGTCGTCTGGATCGCGCTCGAGAGGTCGCCCATGCGGTTGCCCGCGACGCACTCCCTCACGCCCGCCTGCAGCGCCGCCTCCGTGCCCGCGAGCAGGTCGCGCGCCTCCGCGCCGATCTCGCCGACGCCGAATGTGCGCGCCGCGTCCGCGACCCAGCCGTCGAGCGTCACGCCGACGTCGACCGACAGGATGTCGCCGCCCTTCAGCCGATACCCGCCCGGGATCCCATGCACCACCATCGCGTTCGGCGACGCGCAGATCGACCCCGGGAAGCCGCGGTAGCCCTTGAACGTCGGTATCCCCCCGCGCGAGCGGATGAAGCGCTCGGCCGCCGCGTCGAGCGCCTCGGTGCTCACGCCCGGCTTGATGCGCGTCTCGAGCTCTTCGAGCGTCGCGACGAGGATCTCGCCCGCGCGCGCCATCTTCTCGATCTCCGCAAGCGACTTCTTGATGATCACCGGCGCAGCTTAGCTCGGGCGCCGCCCTGCGCTCCTGTCGCGAAGCGCTGCCGAGCGTCGCGCGCGACGCTAGAGCTCCTCCTCGAGTTTCAGCGTCGCGACCGTCGCGCGGATGTGGTCGTGCACCTCATCCGGGCTTCGCCGACCATCGAAGCGACGCAGTAGACCCGCGCCGTCGTAGTAGGAGACCAGCCGCTCGGTCTGCGAGTGGTAGACCTCGAGGCGCTTGCGGATCGTCTCCTCGCGGTCGTCGTCGCGCTGCACGAGCCGCGCGCCGTCCTGGTCGCACACGCCCTCGTGCTTCGGCGGGTTCTTCACGCACACGCGCCGGCCCGCCAGCCGGCGCACGAGCTCGTCGTCCGGGACCTCGATCAGGAGCGCCGCGTTCAGCCGCCGGTCGAGCACATCGAGCGCGTCGCGCAGCGCGTTCGCCTGCTCCTCCGTGCGCGGAAAGCCGTCCAGCAGGAAGCCGTCGAGCGCCTCCTCGCCGCGCACCCGCTGCGTGATCATCTCGATGATCACGCCGTCCGGCACGAGCTCGCCATCGTCCATGTAGCGCTTCGCCTCCGCGCCCAGCTTCGTGCCGTTCGCGACCTCCGCGCGCAGGATGTCGCCCGTCGCTATGTGCAGCAGGCCGAAGTCCTCGTGCAGGCGCTCCGCCTGCGTACCCTTCCCCGCGCCCGGCGGCCCGAGCATGACCAGGTTCAAGTCGGACAACACGCCCGCAGGCTACTTCAGGAAGCCCTCGTAACTTCGCATCATCAGCTGCGCCTCCAGCTGCTTCATCGTTTCGAGCGCCACGCCGATCACGATCAGGACGGAGGTCCCACCGAAGTAGAAGTTCTGGTGCGTGCGCGCGAACAGGATCGCGGGCAACGCCGCTACCGCCGCCAGGAACAGGGCGCCCGGGAACGTCAGGCGCGCGAGGATGCGATCGAGGAATTCCGCCGTCGGGCGGCCGGGTCTCACCCCGGGTATGAAGCCTCCGTACTTCCTCAGGTTGTCCGCCTGGTCTACGGGGTTGAACGTCACCGCGGTGTAGAAGTAGGTGAAGACGATGATGAACAGGGACTCGCCGACGACGTAGTGCCAGCCGTTCGGGTTGAAGAAGTCCGACAATTGAGTCCCCCAGTGGGTTTTCACGAGCTGCCCCACGGTCGGCGGGAAGGCCATGATCGATGCCGCGAAGATCACCGGGATGACGCCGGCCATGTTCACGCGCAGCGGCAGGTACGTCTGCCCGCCCTCGGTCATGCGTCTGCCGATCACCCGCTTCGCGTACTGCACCGGGATCCGTCGCTGACCTTCCTGCACGAACACGATCCCCGCGACGACCGCGAGCACGAGGAAGGGCATCATCACCTTGAACACCTGGTCGGTGCTCGTCCACCACGTCTGGATGCCTGCCGGCAGGCGCGCGACGATCGACGCGAAGATCAGCAGCGAGATGCCGTTGCCGATCCCGCGCTGCGTGATCAGCTCGCCGATCCACATCAGCAGCACGCAGCCCGCCGTCAGGCTTACGACGATCAGGAAGATGTGCGGCGCGTCGAACTTGCGCACCACCGATTCGCCCGCTTTCGCCTGCAGCGTGTGGAACAGGAAGACGTATCCGATCGACTGCGCGAACGCGAGCCCCACTGTCAGGTAGCGCGTGTACTGCGTGATCCGTGCCTGGCCGACCTCGCCTTCGTTGCGCAGCTTCTCGAGCGAGGGCACCGCGACGCCGAGCAGCTGCATGATGATCGACGCGGTGATGTAGGGCATGATCCCCAGGGCGAAGATCGCGATTCGCGAGAGTCCGCCGCCGGAGAAGAGGTTGAGCAGGCCGAGGATGTTGGACCCGCCGAACTGCTTCTGGATGTTGTTGACCGCCGTCAGGTTGACGCCGGGGACCGGCATGTGCGAACCGAGGCGGTAGATGAACAGCATCGCCGCCGTGAACGCGATCTTCTTGCGGATGTCCGCAACCTGGAACGCGTTGAGGATCGTCGAGAGCATCTTTTCTACGACTCAGGCTAGCTGTCGATCACCACGCACGCGCCGCCTGCCGCCTCGATGCGCTCGCGGGCGCTCGCGCTGAAGGCGTGCGCGTGCACCGTCATCGCCTTCGTCAGCTCGCCCTTCGCGAGCACCTTCACCGGGACGCCCTCGCGTGTCGCCAGGCCGTTGCCCTTCAGCAGCTCGAGCGTCACGTCGGTGCCAGCGTCGAAGCGCGCGTCGAGAGCCTCGATGTTGACCGGCTGGGTGTGCGTGCGGAACGGCTCGAACGGCATCGACTTCTTCATGTGCGGGCCACGCAGCTTTCGCATGCGCATGTGGATCGGCATCTGTCCGCCCTCGAACGCGATCTTGCGCTTCGATCCCGAGCGCGCGCCCGCGCCCTTTTCCCCGCGCCCCGAAGTCTTGCCCGTGCCCGAGCCCTCGCCGCGCCCCACGCGCTTGCGCGCGCGGCGCGAGCCCCGCGCGGGCGCGAGGCTGTGAAGGCCGACGCGCGCCTGCTTGTCCGCTCCTGCGGACGCCATCACGCCTGCTCCTTCATCGCGACGAGGTGGCGGACCGCGTTCACCATCCCGCGCGCCTGCTCGCAGTCCTCGAGCTCGACCGTGTGACCGATTCGCCGCAGACCCAGCGAGCGCAATGTATCCAGCTGTTTGCGGTTCGCACCGTTGCCCGAGCGCAGCTGTGTGACCTGCAGCTTTGCCATCACGCCTGGTTCTCCGCGGACCCGCCCGCGCCTGCCGCCGCTTCCTCGTCGGTTAGCGCCACTGCCTCCGGCGCGCTATCCGCGCGGCCGCTCGCGGCCGCATCCGCGCCGCGGTTGGCCGAAGGCTGCTCCGCGGCGGGCTGGCCGGCCGTTGATCCCGCTGCGCCGGAACCGTCGCCGCCGGCGTCCTCGCCGGTCGCGCCGCCGAGTCCGAGCACCTGGTTTATCGACAGCCCGCGCAGCTCGCCGACCTCGTCGGGCGTGCGCAAGCCGCGCAGGCCCGCGACCGTCGCCTTGACGAGGTTGATCGGGTTCTGCGTGCCGAGGCTCTTGGAGAGGATGTCGTGGATGCCCGCGAGCTCGAGCACCGCGCGCACGCCGCCGCCGGCGATCACGCCCGTGCCCGGCGAGGCCGGCTTCAGGAAAACACGCCCCGCGCCGAAGACGCCGGTCGTCTGGTGCGTGATCGTCGTGCCGTGCTTGGGCACGCGGAAGAGGTCCTTCTTCGCGCGCTCGACGCCCTTCTGGATCGCGAGCGGGACCTCGTTCGCCTTGCCGTAGCCGACGCCGACGACTTCACGCTCATCGCCAACGACGACGAGCGCCGTGAACGAGAACCGGCGGCCGCCCTTGACGACCTTTGCTACGCGGTTGATCTCGACCACGCGCTCCTGGAGGTCCAGGCCTGCGGGGTTCACGGAGCGGTCAGTGTTTGGCGACATGGCAGGGGGAGAGGGTAGCGAGCGGCGCGCGGCGTGAGCGCTAGACCGTTAGACCGCCTTCGCGGATCGCCTCAGCAAACGCGCGCACGTGGCCGTGGTAGCGATAGCCGCCGCGGTCGAACACCGCGTGCTCGACCCCCGCGGCCTTCGCGCGCTCGGCGAGCGCCTGCCCCGCGCGCTTCGTGCGCTCGGGCTTCTTCAGGCCGCGCAGCTCCGGCTCGAACCAGCCGACCGCCGCGAGCGTGCGCCCGCTGACGTCGTCGATCACCTGTGCTGACAGACCGTGGTTGGAGCGAAACACCGAGATCCGCGGGCGCTCCGGAGTTCCTGCGATCTTCGCGCGCACGCGCCGGCGGCGTTTCAGCCGCCGTTCGCCCTTCGTCAGCGTGCTCATCGTCTTGCCCTCATGCGCGCTTGCCGACCTTGCGCTGCACGTACTCGCCCTCATAGCGAATGCCCTTGCCCTTGTATGGCTCGGGCGGGCGCTGCTTGCGGATGATCGCCGCTGTCTCCCCGACCAGTTGCTTGGAGATCCCCTTGACGACGATGCGCGTCGGCTGCGGGACTTCGAATTCGATCCCCTCGGGCGCATCGATCGGCACGGGGTGCGAATACCCGACCGCGAGCTCGAGGTTCTTGCCCTTCAGCTGCGCGCGGTAGCCCACGCCCTGGATCTCCAGACGCTTCTCGTAGCCCTCCGTCACGCCGTGAACCATGTTCGCCACGAGCGAGCGCGTAAGTCCGTGCAGCGCCCTGTGGTCGCCGCGGTCGGTCGGCCGCGTCACGACCAGCTGCTCGCCATCCTGCGTCACTTCGATGTCGCGCGGCACGCGCTCGAAGAGCTCGCCCTTGGGGCCGTTCACGCGCACGAGCTCCGGTTCGATCTCGACCTTCACGCCCGACGGCAACGGGATTGGCGCACGTCCGATTCTCGACATTGCCCGCTCCAGCTCACCAGACCTGCGCGAGGACCTCGCCGCCGACACCCGCCGCGCGCGCGTCGTGGCCTGTCATCACACCGTGCGACGTCGAGAGGATCGCCGTCCCCATCCCCCCGAGCACGCGCGGGATGTGCTTCGCGTCGACGTACGTGCGCCGCCCCGGGCGCGACACGCGCTTCAGGCCCGAGATCGCTGAGCGCCGCTCCTCGGTGTACTTCAAGCGGATCTCGATCAGCTCGCCCGCGACGCCGTCGTGCGAGGGGACGATCGCGAACGACTCGATGTATCCCTGCTCGGCGAGAATCCGCGCGAGCTCGCTCTTGAGCTTCGACGCCGGAATCTCGACGGTCTCATGCGCAGCGCGAATCGCGTTGCGGATACGCGTGAGGAAATCCGAGATCGGGTCGGTCATCGCCATCGCCGGATCACCTCCGCATTCGCTGAACCGTTGTTGTCAAGGAAACTCGTGCACATCGTCGTGCTCACTACCAGGAGGACTTCGTCATCCCCGGAATCTGGCCGTTGTGGGCGAGCTCGCGCAGGCAGATGCGGCACAGCCCAAACTTGCGATACACCGCGCGCGGGCGCCCGCAGCGCGTGCACCGAGTATAGGCGCGGGTCTTGTACCTCTGCGGGCGCATTTGCTTCACCCGCAGCGACGTCTTAGCCATCAGTCCGTGCTCCTTCCTCAGCTTGGTTCGTCTCCTCGTCCGCGTCCGCAGTCTGCTCGGTGCCGCCTTCGCTCGGCTCGCTTGCCTCGGCCTCCGCGGCGGGCTGCGCCTCAGCGGCCGGCTGCTCGTCGGATGCCGCCTCGGGCTCCTCCGACGCCGCCTCCGCTGTCGCCTCCTCGTCCGATTGCGTGGCGGGCTCTTCCGCCGCCGCCTCGGCTGTCGCCGTCTCGTCCAGTTGCGCGGCGGGCTCTTTCGTCGCAGCCTCGGCTGGCTCTTCCGCCGCCGCCTCCGCGGGCCCCGCCGAGGGCTGCTCTTGCACGTCGGCGACGGGCTCCTCAGCGAGCTCGGCGGCAGATGGCTGCGCACTCAGATCCTCAAAGCCGCGGGGGCGGCCCTGGGTTGCGAACGGCATGCCGAGCGCGAGCAGCAGCGCAAACGCCTCGGCGTCGGTGCGCGCGCTCGTCGAGATCGTGATGTCGAGTCCGCGCACCTCGTCGATCGCGTCGTAGTCGATCTCGGGAAAGATGATCTGCTCGCGAACGCCCATCGAGTAATTGCCGCGGCCGTCGAACGAGCGCGGATTCAGACCGCGGAAGTCGCGAATGCGGGGAATCGCGATCGAGACGAGGCGGTCGAGGAACTCATACGCGCGCTCGGAGCGGAGCGTGACGGCAACGCCGACCGGGTTGCCCTCGCGGAGTTTGAAAGCAGCGATCGACTTGCGCGCGCGCCTCACGCTCGGCGTTTGGCCCGCGATCGTCGCGAGCTGCTCGCGCGCCGATTTGAGTACTTTCGAGTCCTGCTTGGCGCCGCCCACTCCCATGTTCAGCGTGATCTTTTCCATGCGCGGCGCCTCCATCACGGAGGAGTAGCCGAAGCGCTCTATGAGCGCCGGGCGGATCTCCTCGAGATAGCGCGTCTTCAGGCGCGCGGGCGGTGCTTCTGCGGTCGCGGCACTCATCGCGTCAGTCGATCGTCGCGCCCGAGCGCGCCGCGACGCGCACCCGCTTGCCGCTCTCGCGCTGGATGCGCACCCGGGTGGGCTGCCCTTTCGGGTCCAGGAGCATGACGTTGGAGATGTGGATTGGGCCCTCGCGGTCGATCACGCCGCCGAGCTGGTTCTCGGTGCCGGGGATCGGCGAGTTGCGCGAGCCCGCTCTCGGTCGCACGTGGCGCTTGGCCATGTTGAGGCCCTCGACGTACAAACGGTTCTTCGACGGCTCGACGCGCAGCACGCGGCCCTGCTTGCCGCGGTCCTTGCCCGCAATCACCTTCACGTGGTCGCCCGAGCGGATCTTCATCGGCTTGCGAGCGGATCGGTCCTGTCCCGAGCGCGCGCGAGCCATCAGAGGACCTCCGGCGCGAGCGAGACGATCTTCATGAAGTTCCGCTCCCGCAGTTCGCGCGCGACCGGGCCGAAGACGCGCGTCCCGCGCGGGTTGTTCTGCTCGTCGATGATCACGGCCGCGTTCTCGTCGAACGCGATGTACGTCCCGTCATCGCGGCCGATCGGCTTCTTCGTGCGCACAATCACGGCCGTTACGACGTCGCCCTTTTTCACCGCGCCCTGCGGGTTGGCTTGCTTGACCGTCGCCGTGATCACGTCGCCGACGAACGCGTACCGGCGGCGCGAGCCGCCCTTTACGCGGATGCAGAGGATCTCCCGCGCGCCGGTGTTGTCGGCCACGCGCAGACGGGTCTCGTTTTGGATCACGCGCGCGCCTCGATCAGCTCGCTGCGGCCGCGCGCAGCCGGCTCTGAAGCCGCTGTCGAGCGCAGGTCTTCGATCCTCATTGCGCCCTCTCCACCACGTCAAGCAGCCTCCAGCGCTTGGTACGCGAGAGCGGGCGGCTCTCCACCACGCGCACGACGTCCCCCTCGCGCGCGTCGTCGGCCTCGTCATGAGCGTGCAGCGTCGTCGAGCTGCGCACGATCTTCTCGTAGCGCCGATGGCGGCGCGCGACGTCGATGCGCACGGTGATCGTCTTCGACGCCTTGTCCGAGATCACGACCCCTTGGCGCACGCGCCGCGACCCCTGCTGGGGCGAGTGCACCGCTGCGAGCTCGGCCTGCGGACCTCTCGCCGCCGCCCGTTCTTTCGCTTTTGCGCGTTCCTTCACGCGCCGCGCGCGGCGGCGCTCGGCCTTAGCCGCGCGCTCGGCCCGGCGCTCTGCCTGGCGCTCGTCGGGCGAGCGCGGCGGCCGCGCCTGGACATGGCGCGCGCGCGACCTGCGGCGTCGTTCCTTGGGCGAGAGGGGCTCGCCCTCATCCTCGGCGGCCGCGGCTGCCGGCGTCGGCTCTCCGGAGTCCTCGCCCGACTCCGCTCGCCCGGTCGCGCCCTCCGCGGGCGTCTCGCTCTCGGACTCCGGCTGCGGCTCTGCAGGAGCCTCGGGCGCGGCGGCCCCGCCCGCGTCCTCAGCTGCTGCCTCAGGCTCCGGCTCTGCCTGCGCCTCGGGCTCTGCCTGCGCCTCGGGCTCGGCGGCCTCGCCGGCGTCCGCCACTGCTGGCTCGGGCTCGGCCTCGCTCTGCGGCGTCTCGCCCTCGGGGGCGTCCTGCGGCGTTGCGTCCTCGGCGCTGTCTTTGATCTCGTCGTCAGCCATCTCGTACGTCTCTTCGCTTACCGGTCCCCGCCCGGCTGCGCCGACAGCTCGCGTTCGCGCGCGACGGTGAGCGCGCGCGCGAGATCGCGGCGCGCGCGGCCGAGGCTAGCCGTGTCGTCGAGTTCGCCCGTCGCGTTCGCGAATCGCAGTCCGAAGACCTCTTTGCGCAGCTCGGCGATCTGTTTGTCGAGCTCGGGCTCCTCCATGTCACGCATTTCCCGTGCCTTCATCGAAGCGTCAGTCCTCGCGCATGACGAACTTCGATTTCACCGGCAGCTTGTGCGCGGCGAGTCGGATCGCGTCGCGCGCGAGCGGCTCGGACACGCCCGCGAGCTCGAACATCACGCGCCCCGGCTTGACGACCGCGACCCAGCCCTCGGGCGACCCCTTGCCCGAGCCCATGCGCGTCTCGGCGGGCTTCTTCGTCACGGGCTTGTCGGGGAAGACGTTGATCCAGACCTTGCCGCCACGCTTGATCTTGCGCGTCATCGCGACACGCGCAGCCTCGATCTGGCGGTTGGTCAGCCAGCCGCCCTCGAGCGCCTTCAGACCGTACTCGCCGAACTGCACCTTGACCTGGCCACGCGACGGCCCGGCGCGGCGGCCGCGGTGCTGCTTTCGGTGTTTGACGCGCTTGGGCGACAGCATCAGCGCGTCCCTCCGCCGCTGCCGCGGCGGGAGGAGGGCCCGCCGGAGCCGCCGCGGGAGGACGGCCCGCCGGAGCCGCCGCGGGAGGACGGCCCGCCGGAGCCGCCGCGGGAGGAGCGGTCGCCTCCTCTGCCGCGTCCACGGCCGCGGCCGCCATCGCGGCCGTCGCGGCCGTCGCGCTCCGAGCTCGGAGGCGCCGGCGCGGTCATGTCGGTGAGGTCGGTGCCGGTGTAGCCCTCGGGCATGATCTCGCCCTTGTTCATCC
>Ga0209577_10000970_pt1 | contig 28640 bp, 25 predicted proteins | sample GraSoiAngelo_109_FD_185874 | JGI IMG/M metagenome (GOLD analysis project Ga0209577, IMG submission 185874) | Grasslands soil microbial communities from the Angelo Coastal Reserve, California, USA - 14_0903_12_20cm (SPAdes) (version 2) | ecosystem: Environmental > Terrestrial > Soil > Grasslands...
GACGGCGTTGCACCTTGTACGTCGGCGACTTGATGGTGGGCGTCTTCGGAAACCGCTACGCGACGATGCAGTTCGAGGGATATGCGAAGACGGACGGAGAACGCTGCGATCTTCTCAGCATGGCGGGCGTTTGCGGCCTCGTTGAGAGCAAACACGATGGCGTGGGCGAGCCCAGCAAATTGCGCCTGCTCGGTTTCCTCGCGGGGCAGGATGGCCGCAAGTTGCGTCTCCGCCAGTTTGCGCTGCCGCCCGCAACGCTTCAAACGCGCCCTCGTGTCGTAGTGGTATGCGGCACCTCCATGGACTCCGGCAAAACGCGCACTGTTGCCAGCATCATCAAAGGGCTGCGGCATGATGGTCATCGCGTGGTGGGCGTAAAACTCACCGGCACCGCCAGCGGAAAAGACACGCTGAGCATGCGGGACGCCGGGGCCTGCGAGGCTCTCGACTTTGTCGATGGCGGGCTGCCCTCCACCTATCTTTGCAACCTGCAAGAACTCCTGAATTTGCATCTCACGCTGCTGGCTCATGCTTCACGCAGTGGCGCCGCTTGTGTGGTGATTGAAATTGCGGACGGTCTTCTGCAAAACGAAACAGCCGCTCTGCTGCAGAACCCGCGTTTCACGCAAACCGTGGACGCCTGGGTGTTTGCCGCAGGCGATCCTCTCGGCGCCGCGGGTGGCATGCGCGTGCTGCGAAGCTGGGGAATTCACCCGGTTGCCGTCTCTGGCGTCGTGACCATGAGTTCCCTGGCCATCCGCGAAGCGCAGACCGCCACGGGCTTGCCTTGTTTCACGGTGCGCGAAATGGAATCCGGCGAACTGAACAGCAGGCTCATGGAATTCAAGCCCGGCGCTGAGACCGTTGCAAGATTCGGAAGTCAAAGCTCCGAACAGAGAATCCAATAAGGAGGGACAGAAACATCCATATGCAGACTACTCCCCGCGGACGCGTCTACACATGGATACCTGAACCCACAAATCCACTTGGCGGACGCGTGGCCCTGAGCATTGAGCCGTTGTTACGCCTCAATGCCAAAGAGGAGGGGGATGCTCGCCTCTCCGGGCGCTACGTGCGCGTGCGGAACGCAGGAGCCCTCAATGACCCTGGTCCCACGGCCGGCACCGTTCGGCAAGTCCCGGTCGGGAATGCCCAACCCAACGCTGACGGGGACTTCTTCTTCGAGCCGGGGCGTGGCGGGGGCCGCATGGATAAACTCTTGCTGGCCGAACCAGACTTTCGCTGGCGATACGTCCAGGCCTCTCATTTCGGTGAGGTGAACACCTATTTCCATTTGGATCGCATGGGCGCGTACATTGATGATCTGTTGCAGGAGCTTGGTTCATCCCCTCTCCCCCGCGTGGTGGCTGTGGTGAACGCTCATCACGCGGCGACCGAAAACAATGGTCGCCGCGACGGCCTTTATCGTCCAGAGACCGGGCGATGGCTGGCTTTTCAGGGAGGGCACTACCGGCTCCCCAGCCGTCGCTACGACGTGCCCGAACTCGAGCCCCTCGCACCATGTGGTGAAATTCATCTTGGTCCCGGCCGGCAGCTGCTTCACCATGGCGCCCTGGTGGAGCGAGCGGGCGGTCGCTACCGGGCGAACGCTTCCCACAATGCCGGAATCATTTATCACGAATACGGCCACCATATTGCGCGCCACACGGCGGACTTTCAGGTCAATGCCCCCCGGCCGCCCGAGCGGCAAAAGAATCGCAAGGCGGCTATCGACGAAGGCACCTGCGACTACTTTGCTGCCGCCATGCTGGGTACGCCCCACATTTGGGCCTGGCACCAGCGCCACGATGACCAGCAAATCCATCCACGCAGCTTGTCTTCTTCAAAGACCATGGCCGCTTATGACTTTCGTGTGGAGGCCGACGAGCATTTAAACGGCACCATCTGGGGTGCGGCACTATGGGATTTGCGAACGCGATTGACCGCGGATGAGCCGGACGGCTCGCGCCAGGCCGATCTTGTGGTGCTTAAAGCACTTCTTCTCATTGGGAAGCTGACGGCTCCCCAAAATGCCGCGGGTAAGAAGTGGCTTCGCCGCGTACGGGCAAACTACGGTGTTGGCCTGTCTGCCCTGCTACAGGCGGATGAGCTGCTTTACACGAACCGGCATCGCTCGACAATTCTTGCTTGTTTCGCGAAGCGCGGCATTCAACCGGCACCAGCCGCGGTTTCGCGCAAAGATGGCAACTTGTGCTTTGTTTAAGACCTTTGTGTTGGCTCCAAGTGACAAACGTATGCGGCAAAAAGAAAACAATCTTTTCACTACGAACGGGAAATCCTATTCGGCCTCGTCCGCTGACTCTGCCGGATGGCAAGACGCCTCCGCGCGCTCGTTTTTGCGGCACGTCTCCCCGGAAGAAATTCCTCCGGCAGAAGACCTCCACACGCCAGAATCTCTCGAGCAACATTTGTGCGCGTTAGGCGAGCCCCCGTATTCGGTCATGGTCGTGGGCGACATCATGCTCGGAGGCCGCACGAAGCGCCCGTTGGCAAACCACGGAGCCGACTACCCCTTTGCGGCGGCACTGCCGCTCTTGCGCCGGGCGCCCATAGTCGTCGGCAATTTGGAAGGTCCTTTTGCGAAAAAAGCCCGTCGGCAGGAGCGGAATTTCTCCTACCGCGTGAATCCTGGGCTGGCCCCGGCGCTGACTCGTGCCGGCATTAACGTTCTCACCCTTGCCAATAATCATTTGCTCGATTGTGGCCGCCCTGGCGTCCTGGAAACACTGGACACCTTGGGCGGCGCGGGGCTTTCCCCTTTGGGCGCTGGCGCCAACCAAGCGGAAGCGCACCGCCCGGTCATCAAGCAGGTGGGCCGCTGGCGCATCGGTCTTCTCGGCTATTACTGGAATCGCCGCACGGCCGCGACCGCGGATCAACCCGGCAGCGCCATGGATCCGGCGGAAGCGCTCGAAGCGGACATTGGCGCGCTGCGCGGCCGCGTTGACCGCATCGTTGCCATTTTTCATTGGGGTGTTCCCTATGTTCGGGAGCCCTCGCCCGAAGACCGCGCCAAAGCTCGCTTGGCCATCGACCTCGGCGCGGACGCCGTCGTGGGTCATCACCCGCATGTCATTCAACCTTTCGAGATCTATCACGGGAGGCCGATCTTCTTCAGTGTTGGCAATTTTGCTTTTGGCTCCGGCAACAGCCGCGCCGAGGGTTTGCTGCTGGGAGTTCGCTTCGAAGAGGCGAGCACGATAGTTGCGGCGTATCCCCTCTACGTCAAAAACCGCGACCCGCGCGTGAACTACCAGCCCAAGGTTCTTAAGGGTGACCCCTCAAACCAGATTCTTCGCCGCCTCGCCGCAATCTCCGGATCCAACGGCGGATTGCTGACCATCGAACACGGCCGGGGAACACTCATTCTCCCGTGCGAAGCGCGAAACTCCGCCGCGAGCGGGGTGCGCCTTGCTTAGGCAGCCTTTTCGCGGCGACCGCGCCAAAAAGCCTGAACACTCCTTCAAGGAGTGGCGATGCTTCCTCCCCATCTTGCGGCCTCATCGAAACGCTTTGTTGGCCGCCTTCGTGGCCATGATGCTGGACGCCGGCCTCACGGTGATGCGACCTTGGCCCCTCAAAGTGGTGATTGACCGCGTGCTTACTCACCGGCCCAGCCGGGTCCCGTTCATTCGCGCCTGGCTCGATGCCTCCGCGCACAATCCCATGCACATCCTTTGGGGCGCTTGCGCAGCGACGTTCCTGATTGCGCTGGGAACGGGCGTTCTTACTTACTTCTTTACGCGGACGTATGGCAACATTGGCCAGCGCTTCGCCTTCGATCTGCGTTGCTATCTCTTTGCTCATTTGCAACGCCTATCTCTGCGTTTCCACGATCACCAGCCGCTTGGTGACCTGCTCACCCGCCTGACTTCAGATGCCGACGCCATCCAAGACGTGCTGGCAAACGGCGTCATCATCCTTGGCAGCAACGCTTGCCTGCTGCTTGGCATGGCCACGATGATGTTCTGGCTCAATTGGCGTTTCGCCCTGGCGGCGCTCTCGGTCTCTCCCCTTTTGTTTGTGACCGTCTGGCGTTATTCCTCTCTCATCAAGCTTGCGGCTAATCGGGCTCGCAGGAAAACCGGCGTCCTGGCTTCTTTGGCGCAAGAGACGCTCGCCTCCATCCGCATCGTGCAAGGTCTTGCCCAGGAAGGGCAGCGTGACGAGCTGTTCGAGACGGAAGGCGTCAATAGTTTGCAAGCGTCGCTGGAAGCCGTTGGTTATCAGGCCCGCGTCGCACCGCTCGTCGACCTGCTCGCCGCCATGGGGTTAATTCTGGTGATGTGGTATGGCGCAACCCGCGTGCTGGCAGGCGAGCTCTCCACAGGCGATGTGGTGGTGTTTTTTGCCTATGTCACCAACCTCTATGCGCCCATGCGCGCTCTGTCTCGTTTCTCCTATGTTTCGAACAAAGCCATCGTCGGCGCCGAGCGCATCGCCGAAGTCATTAACGTTCGCAGCGACGTCGTCGATCGCAGGAACGCGCGCCCGGCGCCGCGGCTCAACGGCCGCATCGAATTTCGCGACGTTGCTTTTGAATACATGCCCGGCCAGCCCGTGCTTTCGGACATCAACTTGATTATCGAGCCGGGCGAGAGGATTGCCGTAGTGGGCGCCACAGGCGCGGGCAAAAGCACTTTCGTCAGCTTGATTCCCCGCTTTTACGATCCCACGCTCGGCGCGGTGTGCATCAACGGAGAAGACCTCCGCAATTATTCTCTCCAATCGCTGCGCGAGCAGATCAGCCTCGTGCTGCAGGACACTTTGCTCTTCAGCGGCTCGGTCCGCGACAACATCGCCTTTGGCCGTCCCGGCGCCAGGCAGGAAGAAATCGTCGCCGCAGCCACCGCCGCCAACGCCGACGAGTTTATCGAGCGGCTTCCCGACGGCTACAATTCCCATGTTGCCGAGCGCGGCTCGACCCTTTCCGGGGGACAAAAGCAGCGCATCGCCATAGCCCGCGCGATTCTCCGCGATGCCCCCATTCTGATTCTCGACGAACCCACCAGCGGCCTGGATGCCGTGGCGGAATCCATGGTCATTGACGCGCTCGAACGCGCTTCCGCCGGCCGCACCACGTTCATGATCGCGCATCGCCTCAGCACCGTGCGGTTCGCCACCCGCATCCTCGTCTTTGACAAGGGCCGCATCATCGAGCAAGGGACTCACGAACAATTGCTGGCGCGCAACGGCCGTTACGCCCGCCTGCATCATTTGCAAACCGGCCCCCAGGGCACCTCCGACCTGGTCGCCTCCGAACGCCAGTGAAGAAAAATATCTTGCTTGTTTTCTGCCCATTTTGTGACCGCTTTGTTTTGATAACGATACAAAGTGCCGGGGAGCTGCGTGCCCCTCGCCGAATTTCGAGTTTCCGAGCACAGATCACGGGTCAGAGACCTGGCGCGGTCACCAGTCACGCGAGTCAGCGATCACCTTCCAGCTCATGGCGGTAGTGGGGAACGATCTTGTGCTTGTAGATGTCGAGGGTTTGTTCTTCGTCACCGGACATTAAATAAATGTTGAACTGGGTGACGCCAGCCTTTCGGAGGCGGTCGAGCTTTTTGCGATGGTGGTCGGGGGAGCCGAGGATCGCGAAGCGGTCCACGACTTCGTCGCTGACGAAATCGGCGTTGTCGCTGCCGACTTCGCAATGGTGGTGGTAGTCGTAGTTGCCGCGGCCCTTCACATAGGAGGTGAGCGCGGGAGGCAATTCCTCCGGCTTGTACTTGGAGATGAGGTCCATCACGTGGTTGGAGACCAGGGCGGGGAACCAGCGGACGTGCTCGCGCGCGGTTTTCAGGTCATGGGAGGGCCAGACGGGGGCGGCGGCCATGACCTCGATTTTGGCGAAGTCGCGGCCTGCTTCTTTGGCGCCTTCGCGGACGAAACCAAGGCACCACTCGATCAAGTCCGGATCGGCAAACTGGAGAATCACGCCGTCGCCGATACGCCCGGCGGTGCGCAGCGCTTTTGGGCCGTAGCCGGCGACCCAGACGCGCGGAACCTGGCCATTGGCCCAAGGAAATTTTGTGGGGACGCCATCGAGGTCGACGGTCTTGCCGGCGTTTAAGTTGCGGAAGATGCGGACGAATTCTTCGAGCGTTTCAAGCGTGGAGGGCTTTTTGCCGAGGACGCGGCGGGAGCTGTCGCCGCGGCCGATGCCCAGTTCCATGCGGCCGTGGGAGGCGATGTTGAGTGTGGCGAAGAGGCTCGCGGAAACGGTGACGTCGCGGACGGCAGGATTCGTGACGCAAGTGCCGAGACGGAGTTTCTTCGTGTTGGCAGCCATGAGCGTGAGGAGCGGGAACGGCTCCTTCCAGATGACGTGGGAGTCGAACATCCAGGCGTACGAGAAGCCGGAGGATTCGGCCTGCTGCGTGAGGCTCAGGATGCGTTCGATGGAGAGGTCAGGTTTGATGGTGATGCCGAAGTCCATGGAGGCTCCGTGACTAGTGACTCGTGAGTGGTGACTCGTGAAGACTCTTTGCTCGGCCAGTCAGCCCAAAATAAACAACAAAGCTGACGAGGAAGCCGACAAACCAAGCGTAATCGTAAAGGACGCGCAACAGCGGAACAACCAAGCCAATGAAGGCGACTCCGGCACCAGCGGCTAAAGCCACGATGGCGGTCCAATGGAAGCCACCCGAGTATTCGTAGAGGCCGGTGCGGCGGTAGAGATCCTCGGGAGCGAGAATTCTCTTGCGCACCAGGAAATAGTCGCAGATGAGGACGCCGGCAATGGGACCAAGAAAACCGGAGTAGCCCACCAGCCAGGTAAAAATGTAACTGCCATAACCGGCGAGAAGCTTCCAGGGCTGCATGAGAAGGCCAATGACGGCAGTAATGAGACCGCCGGTGCGAAAACTGATGCGGCGGGGAGAAAGATTGGAAAAATCGTTGGCGGGAGAGACGACGTTGGCGGCGACATTGACGTTGAGCGTGGCCATCAGCAAAGCAATCATGGCGAGAACGACAGCCCCTGGATTCCCGAGGCGCGCAAGAACTTTGACGGGATCCCAAATGGCTTCGCCAAAGATGATCAGGGTGGCGGAAGTGACGGCGATGCCGATGAAGGAATAAAACGTCATGGTGGCGGGGAGCCCGAGGGCCTGGCCGACCATCTGGTCGCGCTGGCTGCGGGCGTAGCGGGTGAAGTCGGGAATGTTCAGCGAAACGGTGGCCCAGAAACCGACAACTCCGGTGAGCGAAGGCACGAAAAACCGGAAGAATTCGCCGAAGGAGTGAAATTTCGACGGCGTGGAGAGCATGGGGCCGAAGCCGCCCGCTTTGCCGCGCGCCCAGAGAAGCAGTGCAAGGCCGATGAGGAGCAGGAAAGGCGCCGAGATGCCTTGGAGGAAGCGGATGGTTTCGATGCCGCGCAGAATCACGAAAACGTTGAGAAACCAGAAAAGAATGAAGCAAACCGCTGCGCCGTGGTGAAATTTTGCCCAGCCGGGCGCGAGCGCGATGATCATGGCGTTGACGGCTTCGCCGCCAATCCAGGTTTGAATGCCGAACCAGCCGCAAGCGACCAGGGCTCGAAGAATCGCGGGGATGTTGGCGCCGAGCACGCCGAACGAAGCCCGTGCAAAAACGGGAAAGGGGATGCCGTACTGCGCTCCGGCATGTGCGTTGAGAAGCATGGGAATCAGCACGAGGACGTTGCCAAAAAAAACGGTGAAGAGCGCCTGGCTCCAGTTCATGCCGCCGGCAATCATGCCGCTGGCGAGCATGTAGGTGGGGATATTGACGCTCATGGAGATCCAAAGGGCGGCGTAGTTATAGGTGCGCCAGCGGCGGCGCTCGGAGGCAACCGGGGCGAGGTCCTTGTTGTAAAGTGAACTGGATTCGATGGTGTCTGCGGCAAGCGTGGCGCTGGGAATGTTGCTCATCGGAAGACTCGACCTTCTCTCCTGGACTTGATTTCGAGGAAAGGTTGGCGCTGAGATCCTTTGCTCACCCTCAACCTTCACCTGCCTTCGGGAGCCGTTAGCCCCATTGCAGCCGCAAAAACATTCAGTTGGCGGCTTCGATGGATTCCGCGGCGCGGGTGCGTGTAATTTCTCCATAGGACTCGGGGCGGCGGTCGCGAAAAAATTGCCAGGTGTCGCGCACCTTCTGAATCTCGTCGAGATCCAGGTCGGCGAGGAGGAGTTCATCTTTGTCGCGGCTGGCCTGGGCAATAATTTTCCCACGCGGATTGCAGAAATAGCTTTTGCCGTAAAATTCGCCAATCTTCCAGGGAAGCTCGGTGCCGACGCGGTTGATGGCGGCGACAAAATACGCGTTGGCCACGGCGTGGGCGGGCTGCTCAAGCTCCCAAAGATATTCGGAAAGCCCGGCGACAGTGGCGGAGGGGTTGTAAACAATTTCCGCCCCGTTGAGGCCGAGGACACGCGCCCCTTCGGGGAAGTGGCGATCATAGCAAATATACACACCGACGCGGGCATAACGCGTCTGGAAAACGGGATAGCCGGCGTTTCCAGGCGTGAAGTAAAATTTTTCCCAAAAGCCCGGATGGCAATGAGGGATGTGGTGCTTGCGGTATTTGCCCAAATAGCGCCCGTCGGCGTCGATGACCGCGGCGGTGTTGTAATAGACGCCGGTCATCTCCACTTCGTAGACGGGAACAATAAGAACCATCTGATATTTTTTTGCGAGCTTTTGCATCAAGCCGATCGTGGGGCCGCTGGGAACGCGTTCGGTCAGCTCGTACCAACGGGTTTGCTGCTCGGCGCAAAAATAAGGGCCGTAGAAAAGTTCCTGGAGGCCAAGGATCTGTACTTTTTTCTTAGCGGCGGCGGCGATGAGGCCTTCGTGCTTGGCGATCATCTTCTTTTTTATGTCGGAGAGCAAATATTTTTCCGGAGACCAATCACAATGAGCTTGAATCAGGCCGCTGCGAACCACACCAGGCATGGCATACCTCCCGCAAAACAGGAAAAAAGTTTACACTCTCGGGGCTTTACCCTACAAGCGGTTGGAACATCTGTTTCGGGCAGGTAATTTTTCAGGGGAGTAGAGCTTTTTTACCGGGAAATAGCATGGAGTTTATTGAAAACAAAGGGATTAGGTATGGCGCGGAGGTTGCATTTCTCAGGCCCGTGGGGGAGGCGAGCCGAGGATCCCTTTAGGGGATTGAGGGCTGGGCCGGTTCGCTTCTCCCCGATTACTTTCGCCGACGGTGAGCAGATTGTCCTTTCCCGAGTCTCACCCATCTTTCCCCTAAACACACCCCGGAAATGTCAAAACTCGGCGAAAGTATCAGCACGCTCCCCCACTGGCGTTCGGTAGAACACCAGACTTCGGAAGAATAACCAGAAAAAAGAAAGCGATCCCGCGCGCAAAAAATGGCCGCGACAAACTCGTCTGGAGAGGAATAGAGGTTAGTTAGATGTCAGCCGCGGCAAAGCGCCGCGGGTGGAACGAGGCGGCTCATGCTGGGCCGGCGCGTCTGGTAGTCGGAAAGAGTGAGCCCGAGCATGATGGCGAGCCAAAAAACGGCGCACACGATGACCAGCTGCGTGCGCTTAGGACTGTAACGCGCGTGCATGAAGTAAAGGACAACAAGGGTGGCCTTCGTCGTGGCGATGCCGAGGGCGATGACAATGTTAAACGGGCCAAAATTCCGAAAGGCGGCCCACACGGTGAGGGTGGTGCCGACAATCAGCGCGAGGAAGATGACCATATAAACTTTCGGCGAAACGATGTGCTCGGAGTGCTCGGAATGCTCAGCCACGCGATCTTCTCCTAAACGCTCTTAGCGATGCCGGTCAATCAGGTATAGCAACGGAAAAAGATAAATCCACACGATATCCACGAAGTGCCAGTAGAGGCCCACGATTTCCACGGGGTTGTTGTACTGCGGGGTGAAGCGGGCGCTAAGCGAAACCTTGATGAGCCAGATGAGGAGGCCGGCGCCGACAATCATGTGCAAGGCATGCAGGCCGGTCATGGCGAAATAGAGCGAAAAATAAAGCTGAGCGTGGGAATTGACATCGGGATCGTATTTAGGATTTTGGGAAGAAGTGGCTTTTTCCAGTTCCTCTCTTTCAGCGGCAATTTCCTTGGGGTCATCGGACGGCAAGGGATGCTCGGAGTGATACCAAACATCGAAATTGCGGCCGGGGACGAGATGGTGGTCGAATTTCTGCTTGTATTCGACGACCTTGATGCCGAGGAAGACGCTGCCGAGAGCAAGCGTGGCAATTAGAAAACCGGTGACCAGCGCTTTCTTGCCGACTTGCGCGGACCAAACGGCCATGGCCATGGTCAAGCTGCTCAGGATGAGCACGGCGGTGTTGATGGTGCCGAGTTTGATGTCCAGGGTGTTGCTGCCTACGCCGAAAGCGGTGAAGTATTCGTGGCGGTTTATGGTGTAGGTCAGGAACATGCCGCCGAAGAACAAAACTTCGGTGACCAGAAAGATCCACATGCCCAGGGTGGCGGATTCCTTCTGCTGCTCCAGGGTTTGAAATTGCCCGTATAGTTCTCCGGTGCGATGCACGCGGGGCTCCTTTTCCTTTTGCCGGGCTAAAGCCCGGCCTCTACAAAACCGGTGTGCGACTTCTTACTGGTTGTCACGCGGGCGGCAAACCCGCCCCTACAAGATCTATTAGTCGTCGCCGTGGGCCGGGGTCAACGATGCTCCTGCGACCAGGCCAAGGTCCGGGCGATTCCGGTAATCGTAAGGCTCCCAATCGACCACGGGCGTAACGTGAAAATTTTCCGTGGGAGGCGGCGAATCCGTTTTCCATTCGAGGCCGGTGGCAGGCCACGGGTTCGGGCCAGCGACTTTGCCGTAGCGCATGGACCAGGTCAGATAGGCCATCGGGAGAAGATAGCCAAGCGCGAGGACGGAAGCTCCGGCGGTGGACAAAACGTTGAGCACCTGAAACTCCGGCGGATAGCTGTGATACCGGCGCGGCATGCCGAGATATCCGAGAATGAATTGCGGGAAGAACGTCAAATTGAAGCCGATGAAGAGAACGATGGCGGCGAAACGGGAAAGCGCTTCGGGATAGAGCTTGCCGGTGATCTTCGGCCACCAGTAATGCAGGCCGCCAACGTAGCCCATGACGGCTCCGCCGACCATGATGTAGTGGAAATGGGCGATGACGAAGTAGGTGTCGTGGATGTGGATGTCCAGACCGAGGCAGGCGAGGAACAGGCCGGTGAGGCCGCCAATGGTGAACAGGCCGATAAAGCCGAGAGCGTAGAGCATCGGCGCATCCCAGGAAATGGAGCCTTTGTACAGGCTGGCGGTCCAATTGAACACTTTGACTGCCGATGGTATGGCGACGAGATAGCTGAGGAAGGAAAACGCCAGCGCCGCGTAAGTGGATTCCCCGGTGACGAACATGTGATGCGCCCAAACCAGAAAACCGATGACCGCGATGGCAATACTCGACGCGGCGATGAAGTGGTAACCGAAGATGGGCTTGCGGGCAAACGTGGGAATGATTTCGCTGACCACGCCCATCGAAGGAAGAATCATAATGTACACGGCGGGATGCGAGTAAAACCAGAAGAGATGCTGGAAGAGGATGGGGTCGCCGCCCATGGCCGGATTGAAGAAGCCGAGGTGAAACATGCGCTCAAGGCCGGCGAGCAGCAGCGTGATGGCGACCACGGGAGTGCCCAGAATCATCACCAAGCTGGTGGCGTAGTGGGCCCAGGCAAAAAGAGGCAGACGGAACCAGGTCATGCCGGGAGCGCGCATGGTGTGGATGGTGACGATGAAATTTAGGCCGGTGAGAATCGAGGAGAAGCCGTTGATGAAAATGCCGAGAACGGCGGGAGTGACCGCGGAATTCGAATAAATGCTGCTGAGCGGCGTGTAGAAGGTCCAGCCGGTGTCCAGGCCGCCGGTGCTGAACGAGTAGAGGACGAAGCAGCCGCCGATGATGTAGATGTACCAGCTCAGGAGATTGATTTTCGGAAAGGCGAGGTCCTTCGCGCCGATCATCGGGGGAATGAGAAAATTCCCGAGCACGGCGGGAATGGAGGGAATCAGGAAAAAGAAAATCATGGCCACGCCATGCATGGTGAAGAGCTTGTTGTAGGTTTCCGGAGTGACCAGCGCGCCCGCGGGAGTCAGCAGGTGGATGCGAATCATGGTGGCGAAAATGCCGCCGATGAAGAAGAAGAATGTGACGGAAATGAGATACAGAAGGGCGATGCGCTTGTGGTCGGTGGTGAGCAGCCACGAACGAATGCCGTAACTGGCGTTGAGATAGTGATCGCGTGGCATGCGATAAGCAGGTGACGGTGGTGTTGGCGTCTGGCTCATAATCTCTTTACTTTCTTGCCGACGGCGCGATTCCCGCACCCTTTTCGGGAACGGGCTGTGATTCGAGAGACTTGATGTAGGCGATGAGCGCCAGAATCTGCTCCTCCGTGAGTTGTCCCTGGAACGTGGGCATGAGCGGCTGATAGCCGGCCACAATTTTCGCATTGGGCTCGAGAATCGATTCGCGGATGTAAGCGTCGTCGGCGGCAACGGTGGTTCCGTCGGCCAGGAGAACCTGGGCACCGTACACCCCATTGAGAGAGGGGGCGCGCCCGGTGCCGTTCGCCACGTGGCAGGTGACGCAGGCCCTTTCCACAAAGAGTTTTTCGCCGGCCGCGACGGGATTGGCTTCGGCACCCGAGGAGCCGGAAAGCCACGCGGCGTAATCCGTAGGCTCCATGACGGTGACCCATCCGCCCATGATGGCGTGGTTCGTGCCGCAATACTGCGAACAGAAAAAGTGGTAGCGGCCGGGCTTTGTGGGACGGAACCACATGGTGTTGTAATGGCCGGGGACGACGTCCATCTTCACGCGGAAGGCGGGCACGAAGAAGTCGTGGATAACGTCCTCGCTGGCCAGTGTCAAGCGGACGTTGCGTCCGACAGGGACATGCAGTTCGTTAATTTCCTTCAGACCGTTGGGTTGTTGCACCTTCCACATCCACTGTTTGCCGATGAGGTAAATGTCGAGAGTGTCCGGCGGGTTGTGGCGATAGTCGACGTAAACCACGGCGCCCCAGCTGAACATACCGAGCGCAAGGATCAAAGGAACGATGATCCACGCATACTCGAGGCGCATATCACCGTAGATGGGAACACCGACTGCATTGGGCTGCTGGCGATGGAATTTGAAAAAGAAATAGACGATGGCGACGGTAATAGCGGAGGCAAAGAGGAATGAGATGGTGGTGATAAAAACCATCAGGCTGTCCACGTGGGGCGCGAAGTTGGACGCTTCCGGGGGATACAATGGCAATTGCGATTGCACGGCTCTAGGGCGCTCCTTGAAAATTCGAATGGCCCGCGCGAAGTTCGCGGCGGCGAGAAAGCCAAATGCCCCCAACAAGAGTGAGAATTGTCAGGATGCCGCCGAGGCGGATGATCCTGAGAATGGAAGCGCTGTAGGTGGCGTTCGAGGGGTCGTAGTGGTAACAGAACAGCAGAACGTGGTCGATGGGCGAGCCGATCTTTCCGGCCGAGGCGTCCACCAGGCCCAGGCGCATGTCGCGGCCGGGATATTCGACGCCGTAGAAGTAGCGGGAGATGCGGCCATCAGAGGTCAAGAGCAGGACGCCGCTGGCATGGGCGAACAGATTGGATTTCGCGTCGTAGCGAAAGCGGAAGTTCGCGGCGCGCGTGGCGGCGTCAATGGATTCTTGGGAGCCGGTCAAGAAGTGCCAGCCTGAGACGGTTTCCGGCCGGCGAAAGCGTTCAACCGCTGCCCTCTTTTTCTCCGCAGCCATTTCGGGGGTGTCGTGCGGATCAAAGCTGATGAAAACCACTTGGTAGTCGCGGCCGGGGTTGAAAGAAAGCATGCGCAGAGAGCCAACCACGCCCGATTGCACTTGGTCGCAGAGCATCGGGCAACGGTAATAGACGAAAGCCAGCACGACGGGCTTCTGGCCGAAAAATTCGCGAAGCGGAACGTCGCGGCCGGTTTCATCCCGAAACCGGAGATCGAGCGGCATTGGACCGTTGAGGGGCGGTTCGAAGCCGACATTCTGCAAGGCGGGAGGCATGGTAGCCGCGGCGGGGCCTGTGTTGGCGGGAACGGTCTGCGCCGGCAAGGCGCAGGACGCCGCGAGCAGCGCGACAATTGCGAAAATGTGGTGAACCACTTTCATGTCGCTACTTCTTCCCCGATTTTTTCTCCGCCGAGGGTGCAGAAAACGACGGCAAACCTTTTTCCGCGACGATCTTCATCGCGTCTTCAACGGGAATCCGGGCGATGCCGGCATTCTTGTCAATCCACTGCCATTGCTCATTAGCGTCAATGTCGGCTTTCATCTTTTGACGCAGGTCCTTCTGCGGGTCCGTGTCGTGGCCGGGAACACCCTGGAGGCGCGGTTCCGGCGGATAGTCCTTGCCGAAAGCGGCGCGGGACGGAGGAGGCGGCACATCTGAGGAGGCAGCAAGTTTGGAGGTAAAGTTCAAGATGAAAACGCAAATCGCCAGCGCGGCAACGGTAGCCAGTCCGAGGGCGAAAAGATACCAGTAGATGGTCCCGACCTTAACGTCCCGCTCTTCGAAGGCGACATCCGGGTGGCGAAGCGGCTGGCCCGCAGTTGGTCCGGCTTTTTGATGCTCAGTGCTCATGGTGCTGCTCAATAGCCTCCCCTAATTTCGGATCGCCGAGCGGGAGGAGCGGACTTTGCTTCAAGTTGAAAGCGAAGAAGCCGAGCCACAGCCCGCCGAGGGCGACGGGAACTACCAGATCGAGCCAAGTGGGCACGGCGCTCGAGGTGAACTCCGGCCGCGTCATCCAGAAAAGATCAACCAGGCGCATGAGGATGAGCCACAGGGCGATTTTCGGAAGGACTTTGGCGTTGCGCTTCAGGTCCTGGGAGAGGAGCAGGAAAAAAGGAACAAAAAAATGGAAGACCACGACAAACACGGCGACGATGCCCCATTCCCCGTAGAGCCGCGTGCGATAGAAGGTAATCTCCTCGGGCTGGTTGCCGGACCAGATGATCAGCAGCTGCGAGAAATCAAAATAGGCCCAAAGCATGACAAAGGCGAAAAGCAGTTTGCCCAGGTCGTGCAGATGGCGCGGCTGAAGGATGCTCGAAAAAGGCTCGGCACGAGAAAGCAGCACAACCACGGCGATCATGAACGCCATGGAGGAGATGAGCTGCCCGCCTACAAGGATGAATCCATAAATTGTAGAAGCCCAGTGCGGGGAGAGAGACATCACCCAATCAATGGCCGCGAAACTCATGGCGAAAACGTAAAGAATAATGCCGGGGCCGGCGAGGATCCTGAACCGCTGCCGTAGCGCACGGTCGGTCCGGTTGACGTCCTGTTGCTTCGACCAAATGTTGAAGATAAACATCAGCCCCAGCCAGACCACGAAATAGATAACGGCGCGGCCGTAAAAACCCAGCGGTCCTTGAGTCGTTAGATAGGATTTTTGGAAGTTAGAAAGGGCACCCTCGCCCACCGCCGGGGCATTGAGCCAGCCTTTCTCTTCGCCATGGCCCGTGTACAGGTACTGCATGCCAAAAAGCGCGATAGGCACAAAAAGAATCGCGATGAGTGGGAGCGTGCGGGTGGCGGATTCGAGCGGACGGCGAATAATGATTCCCCAGTGGCCTGCCGTTAGATGCTGCAACATCACCAGACCGAGCGAGCCGAGAGTCACACCCAGGACCAGCAGAAAGCTCATCAAGTACGACTGATAAAAAGCACCGGGAGAACGCATAGCGCCGAAAATGGCCAGCAGCAGAGCGATGGCGCCCACACCAAAAGCGCGCGTTTGTAGACGGCTTACACTCTCCGGTGCCGGATATTCTTGCACCGCCATCAGTGGTGGCCTCCTGCCGGGTCTTTTGCGGTTCCTGCTTCGTTTGCGCCAGATGATCCGGCGCGATTCAACTTTTCGCGAAGCTCCGCAGGGAGATCGGCGACCTTCGCGTTGCGGCTCAACTGCAGAGCGCGAACATAGGCGATGATGGCCCAGCGGTCACGCGGAGGAATTTGCGCGGAATAGCCAAACATCGCCCCAAAGCCGTTGGTTATGTTGTCGTAGAAATAGCCGTTGAGGGCCTGGCGCAGGCGATCCTGGTGAAAGCTGGGCGGGTGCTTCATGCCGCGCATGGCGACCATGCCGTTGCCGTCACCCTGTAAGCCGTGGCAGGGCGTGCAGAAAATCTTGAAGCGGTCCTGGCCGCGCTCTAGAAGCTCGCGATTCACAGGCAAGGGAAAGGCGTTCGAATCCTTGGGAACGAAGAGCGCATCGTCGGCAAGCGAGCCGCGGGCCACGGTGTTTTCCACCTGCGGACGTTCGGAGCGGCCATCCTCAAAGAAATCCGAAGGTGAAAGCGGAAGATTCTTGGGCTGATTGGCCATGTCTTGCTTGAGATAGCGGCAGCCGCCCGCAAAGAAGAGGCCCGCCGCGGTGCAAGCTGCGAGAAGAAGACGCGAGGCGTTAGTCATCCATCACCTCGCTCACATGATGCGGATCGAGGCCCTGGAGGAAGCGCACCGTTTCCATGATATGAAACTTGGGGTCGCGCGCCTCGATGCAAAGATAAAAGCGGTCGGAAGTGGCATGGACGAAACGCTTCACGTTAAAAACGGGGTGGTGCGGCTGAGGCAAGCGATTTAGAGCCAGCATGCCGAAAACGGCGCAAAGAGACGCGCCCAAGACCGTTAGCTCGAACGTAACTGGAATAAACGCCGGCCAGCTATTGAGCGGGCGGCCCCCAATGTTCATCGGAAATGAAATAACGTTCACCCAGTACTGGAAACCGAAACCACCCAGCCCGCCGGCGAAACCGCCGAGAAGGGTGATAAAGGGCACCATATTGCGCTTCAGGCCCATGGCCTGAGCAAGGCCTTCGACGGGGAACGGCGTATAGGCATCCATGCGGCGATAGCCGGCGGCGCGGGCCTTTTCCACGGCATGAACGAGCTGGTCGGGAGTGTCGAACTCCGCCATCACGCCATATATATGTGAACGATGCTGCTCCATTTCCTAACTTTCCTCAGAAGTCTCCGCTACCAGTTCGCGCATTTCCGCGATCGAGATCGCCGGAAGAACGCGCACGAACAGGAAGAGAAGCATGATAAAGAATCCGATCGTGCCGGTGAACGTGGCCCAATCCCAAAAGGTCGGCTGATAGCGTCCCCAGGCCGAGGGCGTGAAATCGCGCGTGAGGCTGATCACGACAATGACAAAGCGTTCGAGCCACATGCCGGTATTGACGATGATGGACATGAAGAAGAGAAACGGGACGTTGTGGCGCAACTTGTAGGACCACAGGGACTGCGGCAAGAGAATGTTGCAGAGAATCAGCGCGTAGTAAAAGTGAGAATAAGGACCGTGAAGACGCTGGTTCACGAGGAACACATCGAATTTGTTGCCGCTGTAGACGGACATGAAGAATTCGAAGAAGTATCCGTAGGCAACGATTAAGCCGGTGGCGAGCATGACTTTGGCCATGTTGTCGAGGTGGCGCAGGGTGATGAAGTCTTCGAGGCCATACGCTTTGCGAAGGGGAATGGCGATGCTGAGCACCATGGCGAAGCCGGAATAGATGGCACCGGCAACGAAGTACGGGGGAAAGATGGTGGTGTGCCAGCCGGGAACGATGGCGATGGCGAAGTCGAAGCTAACGATGGTGTGCACGGAGAGCACGAGCGGCGTAGCCAGACCGGCTAGAAGCAGGTAGGCCGACTGGTAGCGGTGCCAGTGACGCACGGAACCGCGCCAACCCATGGCGAGCATGCCGTAGATGATTTGTTTGGCTTTGGTAGTGGCGTGGTCGCGAAGCGTGGCCAAATCCGGAATAAGGCCGACGAACCAGAACAGCAGCGAAACGGTACCGTAGGTGGAAACTGCAAAAACGTCCCAGATGAGCGGGCTGCGAAATTGCGGCCAGAGCCCCATCGTGCTGGGATACGGGAACATGTAGAAGGCCATCCACGGGCGCCCGGTATGAATCAGCGGGAAGATGCCGGCGCAGGCGACGGCGAAGAGCGTCATGGCTTCCGCGAACCGGTTGATCGAGGTACGCCACTTTTGATTCAAGAGGAACAAGATTGCGGAGATGAGTGTTCCGGCGTGGCCGATACCGATCCACCAAACGAAATTCACAATGGCGAAACCCCAACCGACGGGAATGTCGATGCCCCAGATGCCGACGCCTTTGATGAACAGCCAACCGATGGCGATGGTCATCAAGGCGGTGAAGCCGAATGCCATCGCGAAACCTACGAACCAACCGAAGGAAGTCGGACGGGTGAGAACAATGGAGCTGATTTTGTCGGTGACCGAACCGAAGGTGTGGCCCGGGCCGAGCACCGTGGTCAGACGGCGGATTGCGGGAGAATCGATTGGCGGCCGGGTGGTGCTCATGCGTTCTCCAGTTCCGGATTCGGATTGCGCACAGCCGCCAAGTAGGTCGTGCGCGCGCGTGTATTAAGTTCGGGCATTATGGCGTAGTTGCGCTGCCGGGCCCGCAGCTTGGAAACGCGGCTATGGGGGTCGTTGGCATTGCCAAAAACAATGGCTTGCGACGGGCAAGCTTGCTCGCAGGCGGTGACGATTTCGCCGTCGCGAATCGGCCGGCCCTTGCCGTTCTCCGCCCTTTCCGCGTCAATGCGCGCGTTGTTGATGCGCTGCGTGCAATAGCTGCACTTCTCCATGACACCGCGGCTGCGTACGGTGACTTCGGGATTGCGCAGGAGCTTCAACTGCGGCGTCTCCCAATCCTGGAAACGCAGGAAATTGAAACGCCGCACTTTGTATGGACAGTTGTTCGAGCAGTAGCGCGTCCCGATACAGCGGTTGTAGACCATGTCGTTCAAGCCCTCGGCGCTGTGCACGGTAGCGCCGACGGGGCAGACTTGCTCGCAGGGAGCGTTTTCGCACTGCTGACAGGGCACAGGCTGGAAGAAAGTCTCGGGATTATCGAGCGCTGGCTGGTACTCGGAGGGATCGCCGGTGGATTTGCGGCTCGTAGCGGAGTCCGTGTTCGTGTAGTAGCGGTCGATTCGGATCCAGTGCATCTCGCGGCCCCGCATCACCTGATCCTTGCCGACGACGGCAATGTTGTTTTCCGCCTGGCAGGCGATCACGCAGGCATTGCAGCCGTTGCAGCTGTTCAGGTCGATGGCCATGGCCCATTTGTCGCGGTTGTAGGGGAATTCCGCTTCGCCCTTGTAGAGAGAAAGTTCCTTGGGCGGCGCTTGCTCGTCTTCATGGGCGAAATTGGGATTCTTGCGGTATTCCTCCAGAGTTCCGGCCACCAGGATGTGGCGGCCTTCCATGTTGAAGTGATACTGAGTGCAGGCGAGCGGGTAATCGTCCCCGGTTTTCCTAATTACGCCGTTCGGCGCATTCGCGGCCCAGAGAGCGCTCGACGCACGCACCGCATACGCGTTGAAGCCCTTGTTCGTCCCGGTATAACCAGCTCTCTTGCGGCCGTAGCCCAAGGGCAAAACCACAACGCCTTCGGCTTGCCCCGGAAGGATCCAAGCCGCCGCGGTGACTTGGCTTCCCGAAAGCGAAATATCCACTACGTTCGAGAGAATCTGGCCGTGTTCGCCGCCACGCGAAGCGATTTTATGTGTGAGCTGGAGCGCCTCGGCGGTTTTCGGACTCACCAGCGCAGCATTGTCCCAGGTGAGCTTGGTCACCGGCTTCGGCAATTCCTGGAGCCAGCCATTATTTGCAAAACGCCCATCATAAATGCTGGGGTCCGGTCGGAAGAGAAATTCGAGTTCGTTCGAGGAACTTTCTTTGGCGGGTGGAAGGCTTGCGGGATTGAACTTCAACGGGACACTGAGGGGAGCAAAAGCCGTGCCAGTTACTATGCCGTCGTTCAGCGTCTTGCGCCAGAATTTTTCAAAATCGCCGGAAGGGTTCGCGGTCTTCAGGCGGTCGCGAACCGCATCGTAAGTCGAGAGTCCCGGCTTGTCGCTGAACGCGGCCAGGACTTCGTAAACGGAATGCGTGCGATAGAGCGGGGCGATCAAGGGCTGCACGACGCTCACCGTGCCGTCGAATGCGCGCACGTCTCCCCAGGTTTCCAAGTAATGCGATTCGGCGACGTGCCAGTCGCAATATTGCGAGGTCTCGTCAAAATGCTGGCTGCAGTGGATGACGGTTTCGATCTTTTTCCGCTTGTGTCTTTCGTCAAAGAGCAGCTTGGAAGCAAAATCGAAGTCGTGCGGAGCCGTATAGACCGGATTGACACCGAGAATGAGCAAAGCAGACACCTTGCCTTGGTCGATGTCCGCGCAAAGCTCGCGCAGCGATTCCAAATGATTGACGGGATGCGCTTCGACCGGTTCCGTGTAATAGAGTGTCGTCCCAACATTGCCGAGCGCCGCGTTGATGGCATGAACCAATGCGTGGACTTCCGCAGGTTGTTGTTCGCCGGCGACCACCAGAGTGCGGCGCGGATGCTTCCGCAAATCCTTTACTACGGCGTCGAGCCACTTCTCGGCGCCCGGCGGAAGTTTTCCGCCGCCGCCCAAGCCGAGCTTTGCGGCCAGAGCGCGCGCAAACTGTGCGCTTTCCCCGTATCGGAGAGGCAGGCGATGATCGGCACTGGAGCCTGTCACGGAAGGCGTGGGCTCGACCACATACAGGCGGCTCATCTGATTGCCAAGGCGATCGGCCTCGGCGAATTGGTCCAGTTTGCGGCGCCGGTAAAAGTCCCTCATGTAGCGGACATTGCCGGGGCCGCTGGCGAGAAAATCGGAATCAATAGAAAGAATGACGTCGGCGTTCTCTGGTCGATAAACGGTGTTGACGTAGCTGCCGAAAGCGAGTTTTGCGCCCTCGCGGGTACCATCCCCAACTGCCGGTTCCCACCGGTGCCACTTGGCCTGCGGATACAGCGTCAGAATGGTTTGAAGTTGTGCGGCAACGGTTGGCGAGTTGATGATCCCGGTAAGAATACGAAAACCGCCGCCCTGGACGGTCTGGAACGAAGCCGCCAACGCCTGCGCCGCGTCCAGAAACTGCGACCAAGTCCGAATCTCACCGGCCTGGGTGACCGTTTGCGCGCGGTCAGGATCGTAAAGGTCGAGAAGAGACGCTTGCGCGAATGCGTTGGTTGCGCCGAGGCTCGACGGATGGTCGGGGTTCCCTTCAATTTTGGTAGGGCGCCCCTCATGACTCTCGACGAGCAGACCCATGGCATCGGCTCCAAACGGCATGGCCGTCGCATAAAACCGGGGCTTTCCCTGAACCAGGCCATCCGGTTGCTTGACGTAGGGAACGATATATTGTTCCGGCGCGCGACCGCATCCGGACAGACCAGCCAACGCCAGCGAGGCAGCCATGAGCTTCAAGAAATCGCGGCGGTCCACAGAATCGTCCCATTCCGAGGGCGCCTGGCGGGGAAATTCGCGGTGGAGCAGGTCTTCAAAGCTCGGATCGCCCGCCAGTTCTTCTAGAGTGCGCCAATATGGTTTGCCTGTTTTGGATTGCAATTGGGCGCGGACAGCCGCCAGGTTCAATGGCCGCGGCGGCAACGACACGTCGGCTAGATTTTCGTCTGCCGGTCTATCATCCTTGCGTTCTTGCGGTTGCGCGCTCATACGCTCCGTTAGCGATGACAGGTCGAGCAACTCGTCAGCTCGGCCGTCGTACGGATATTGCGTTCCTTCATGAATTTCTTGCCTAGCTCTTCCTGATCCGGTGTCGGTGTCCAATCCATGGCGTACACTTTGTCCATTGGCCGCAGATTGGGCGCCGGATTGCGGTGGCATTCCACGCACCATTGCATCAGGAGGGTGTTTGCCTGAAAAACTAGCGGCATTTCGTCCACTCGACCATGGCACGTGGAACAGCCAACACCCTTATTCACATGAATGCTGTGATTGAAATACACGAAATCTGCAAGACGGTGTATTTTCACCCATTCAATCGATTTGTCGGTGCGGTAGCTTTCCCGAATCGGCTCGAGGTATCCTGCGTTGCTAAAAAGCACAGAATGGCAATTCATGCAGGTTTTCGTAGGGGGAATCCCGGCAAAGGCGGAGGTCTCCACGCTGGTATGGCAGTAGCGGCAATCGATTCCGTCGTCCCCCACGTGGTGTTTGTGGCTGAACTGGATGGGCTGCTGTCGGGTAATGTTCTGCCGTGTCAGGTAAGGGGAACGCGCCGCCGCGAGCACCGCCAGGACTGCAAAACCCATCATAAAAATAAATGAAAAGACACTAAAGCGAGAGATGAAGTTGGTGCTTCGATGAAAAATCTGAGCCATGTCTTTTTTCGCACTTTGGTGGGGAGCGCGCTCGAAGGGCCCTTATGCTAGGGCGTCCCACATGTTAACCGGGAAGTGCAAAACCCGGGCGAACTTTGACCGCTTAGTTTCCAATAAAACTTTCTGGAATGCAATATCCGTGCCAGTACTGGTCCGAATGTTTCTAGTTTCGAGAAACTTTGAAGACAAGTTTTTGGCCGAAAAATTCAAATTCATCGCGCACAAACTGCTTTGGCGCTCGGCATCGGGGAAAGACCTGAATGGCCGGTGCTTTCCTGCATGCGTTTAGTGGAGGAACTCCAGCGTGGGTTTGTTGCAGTCTTGTTTGATTTAATTTCACCGCGGGCCTCGCGCATATTCGTGGTATGTTAAACTCAGCCTTGCTCGCTTTTTTTGCGGCCGAGCCCACCTACTTCCAGCGTTTCCCCGCATTTTTCGGGGATGGCCCCGCTGGGGCGTCGGAGAGAACGAATCTTCGACGAAGAATCAATAACTTGCAGAAGCACCTCTGTCCGTAACTTATTGATTTCACGTACGACAAAATCTATTCCCGACGGCTCCTAGGAGCAGAGTTTTGCATGAGCGAAATGGGTTATGATTTGATTTACTTGCATCCCGCATGTCTCGATAAATTGCGAAAGGAGACAAAAGGGCAATGCCGAAAAGACTGAAAGACAGACGGGAAAAGCATCGCGGTGCCGACGAAATTGATAAGAAGCTAGGGGAACTGGCCGATGCGGTTGCCCGTAGTAGAGTTTCTCAGCACGTAATCGAGGAAAAGGTAACGGCCATGGAGAACGTAATTAACCAAATAGCGGAAAAGATAGCCGAGATACGACGACAAATGAGATGAACAGGAGTGGACAAAACTAGGAAAGGAGGCAAGGGCAATGCCTGAAAAGAATTCTCGCGATAGTGCTGGTCGAGAGAAGCGCGGGCCGCTCTCAGCGCCTCCAGTGCCCGGAGCGGGAGCGTGGAGTTTTTTTTAGCTCGTAGTGGGCCCAGATGGCTTCGATCTGTTCGGGTGTCACCACTTGTCCCAAGGTGCGCAATCTCCGGGAAACGACGCGGGCCTCGTCTTGGGGATGGTGAACGAGATCGACGAGAACATCGATGACGCGGGCCGGATTCAGTTCCTGGCGAGCCGGTGGCGGGGCGAGTTGCTGCCGCTGGGTCCACTGCTTGGCGGCTGGTTTCTGTTTGGCGCTGAGGTAGACATAGGCGTCTTGGAAGGATTTCCGTCGCAGTTCGTGGGCCGTGCACCAGGAAACGCAGGGTGTCGTATACGCGCAGATGCAACAGGTCCTGGAGTTCCTCATGAGTTTGGCCAGCGGGTGAGGTTTCCACCAAATGGATCACCGTGGCGCGCAACGTCCCGTGCAAGGAGAAGCCGATCTGGCGATAGTGCCAGAGGCCTCGTGGATCGAATTGGGGGATGTTGACGCTGAGGCCTGTCGCGCATACCGACCAACCTCAAACCGCTCATCACGTTCTTGTACTACTGCGGCGTCCGGGTGGGCGAGGCTGTGCTGATTGTCTGGTCGCAGGTAGACCTCAAAGCGGCCGTGATACGCCTGGAACCGGAGCAGACAAAGACGGACACGGCCCGCACCGTGCCATTACCAGACGTGCCAGTCGGTATGCTTGAACCGAAAGAGGGTTCGGTGTTTGACGGTACGAACCTGCGCAAAGCATGGCAGGCGTCGCCGTGGGGCTTGGAACGCTAACGAAGGTTGAAGGCAAAAAGGACCCACGGTACAATGGGCTTTTGATTCACGACCTGCGACGGTCGGCCATCAGGAATCTTGTGAAGGCTGGCGTACCGGAGAAAGTGGCAATGACAATCAGTGGCCATAAGACTCGCTCGGTCTTTGACCGTTACCACATTGTTGACGAGACGGACGTCGTTGAGGCCATGCGCCGGGTAGGTGAGGGTTTAGTGAAAATACCGCAGTTACCAGCCCCGCGCAAACGCTAAAACATTTGTTTTCAACTACTGGGGCGTGGTCCAATCGGTAGGACACCTCACTGTTAATGAGGATGGTGGAGGTTCGAATCCTCCCGCCCCAGCCAGATTTTCGAGCGGGCTAAGTTGTCAGCCCTTGACCGTGGGTAGTCCTGCTGAAACCCAGCCCTTCCAACCCCCGTCCAGGGATTCCACGTTGGAGTAACCCATTTTCTGAAGGTTTTCCGCAGCCAGTGCGGAACGAAAGCCGCCGCCGCAGTAAAGGATGAGCTTGGTCTTGGTGTCGGGAACCTGCTGCTCGATGTCGCGCTCGATGACGCCCCTTCCGAGATGGATTGCTCCGGGAATATGGCCATTGGCCCATTCGTTGTCTTCGCGAACATCCACCAGCAGAAATTTTTCTCCTCCATCCATGCGGCGCCTGACGTCGGCCACGTTCGTTTCTTTGATCTTTTTCTTCGACTCATTGACCAGCTTCAAAAATTGCGGCGCGTGAGCCATAAATCCGCTCTCCTTTTCAGAATTTCTCTATTCGAGGATAGCACAAGCCGGGAGACGGACACCTGGCGGGGGGGTTATCCGCACAGGGTGCGCCAGCACTCCTGCGCGTCGACGCCAAGAGTTCAAGGCCGGGGATTTTCGGTCTTGGGCTTGTCCGGCGCGGCCGCGCCTTTCTTTCCGAAAGATCGGATCAGATTCACGAGGTTCCAGCGCAGTTTTTCGGGAGAACGATCGACCTCGCCGCCTACCATTTTCCCCCGGCCATAGCTAACAACCCAGAACAGTTCGCCGTCGGTCATTTTTTCGATGGTCGATGGGTCGCGCCAATCGTGCAACTCCAATTTCATGTCCTGGGCGAGGTCGCCCTTGCCGTCGCCTTCCTTCCCGTGGCACATGGCGCAGTCATAACCGTAGATTTTGCGTGCTTCCGCCCGCCCTTCCGGCGTGGCGGGGACCGGGTTTTTCTTTGCCACGTCTTCCGGGGTCATCTTGGGTTCCGCGGAGGCGGCTTTTTCCTGAGTGAAATTCGATTGGGGATAGAGAATTCCGAACAACAGCACCGCACTCGCAACAAAGATCGTCCGACGCATGGCATCCTCCCGACAGGTCGAGCACCGCCGAAGGAGCGAACTCGGCTTGATTTGGAGCGGATTTTACGCCCGCGCCGAATAGAAGAAAAGGGTTAAGAAAGGACCAAACGGTCGAAGACCGCCGGCGTCGTTTTCCGGTTAAGGCCGCGGTTTCGAACCGGGCGCGGCATTCGGCGTTTTCGGCAGCGGCACGTGGCAGCCCGGTCTCGGCGAACTTCCATCAAGGCCGGCGCGGAAACGCGTGGTTTCCCGCACGCGCGTTCGCAATCCGTCAATTACTGGCGGAATCGCCGGATGTGGCGCTCCCTCGATAAGGAAAATCATCAGAGCGGCTTCGCCCGGCGAGTCCAGGCTCGATGTGATCCCTACCCCCTGCACGCCGTCCCTTTTCATCAGCTCATCCACGTGGGCGGCGTGGACCACTTTTGCGCGAGCCACTTCTGCATCGGAAAGGGCATAGACCTGTTGGGGCGGCGCCGCGGACTGTTCCAGCGCAGCGCTCTCTTCGGGGGAAAGCACGCCGTGTTGTAAGAATTGTTCTCCTTCGATCATGCGCGTGCGCACACCCTCGACTTGAGCGGGCAAGTTCGTTCGCGGTTGCCCTTTCGTTACAAAGAGCAGAATGGCCGATTCGGAAGGATGGTCGTAACTTGCGCCCACTCCAACAGCCAGCACTTCCGGATACCGCAGCAATTCCGCCGCGTGCCTATCCCTGACGGCTGTCGCCCGGGCAAGGGCATCTTTCGCCGGAGTGACTTTTTGCACCGCCAGCCGTGCCGCCAGCGGGCCCGGCAGGAAACAGCCAATGACCTGTGGCGTTGCTCCCGGCCCGCGACTCCCGCCCACAAAACTCACGGCGGTGCCCTTGGAAGCGAAGAAGTTGAGCACGTTCGAGATGGGGTTGCCGACGGTATCAGTCTTTGAATTGGCGTACAGCAGCGCAACCGGGGTGGCATCGCTCTGGGTAACGATCAGCGAGCCGGAGTCGCCGGCGCTGGAAAAATCTCCGCCCGTGACACTGACCTGATTCGAGTAGGTAATCGTGAATATGGTCCCTGTGCCATCACAATTCGTGGCATATTGCACGCTGACCGTATCCATAACGGAGCCAATTGAGGAACACGTAAGCCCGGTGGTACGACCAGACTTGGCCACTGCCAAGCCGACAGACGGCGCTTGTCCTTGTCCTGCCCTCGGGGCTCCCGGCACCGGGACTCCATTCGCGTCAACCGCGTTTCCCAACATCAGGATGTTCCCGGAGGAGTCGACCGCTCCTGAAGCTACCTGGGCAATCGCAGCGTCTACTGTCCCAGTATTGTTGCTAAAGGACCCTTGCGTCAGATTGGCGACGGTCTTGGTTCCCTGTGAGCTGCAATTTGTGTCGATGTATCCTGGTTGGATGATGGCTTCGCCCGCGGTGCCAGCGCCGCTGCGAGCCAGTACATGGTCGGCGCTGAGAATGTACTGTGTCGCTCCGCTTGCGAGAAGGGAACCCAGCGTTCCCCCGCAGCAGGTTGTGTTGCCACCGTTAGTGTTGAAGTCGAGCGCATTGCTACCGGAGGTGCCGAGCTGTATCGGTGTGTTTTCCGCGCTTTTGCCGGGGACCATCAGTGTCACGGTGGCGCTTCCCGAATTCGCCGGGTTCGCCGTGGAAACGGCCGTGATGGTTACCGTGACGGGCGCGCCGTTGGGCTGAATGATGCTGTTTGAAATAGAGTGCGGCGCGCTGTAAAGGCCGCTCGTCGAGATGGTCCCAGTGATGGTGTTGCCGCCGGTCGTCCCGTTTACCTGCCAGGTCACGGCGGTGGTCGGCTGGCCATTGATCGTCGCGGAGAACGGTTGCGTGGAGAAAACTTCCACGGTAGCCGTGGCGGGGCTAACCGCCACGGTTCCGCCGGTTTGCGTTGTCACCGTGATGGTGGCCGTGGCGGACTTTGTGGGATCCGCGACGGATGTAGCCGTTAGCGTCACGGTCTGAATAGGGGGCACCGCCGCCGGCGCTGTGTAGGTAGTCGATATGCCGTTTGCGGTGCTAGGGGGTGCGATTGTGCCGCACGATGGCGAGCACGCTGCTCCGGCCTGCGTCAGCGTCCAGTTCACGTTCGTGTTGGTCGTCCCAGTGACGGTTGCCGTGAATGCCTGGGTCTGGCCCACGACAACGCTCGCTGTGGTTGGCGAGACCGATATACCGACACTCTGAGTGATCGTGACGGTGGCCGATGCGGATTTCGTGGTGTCCGCGACCGAAGTGGCCGTCACCGTCACTGTCGGATTAGCAGGCAGCGACGTCGGCGCGGTGTAAGTTGCGGGGGCGCCACTGGCCGTATTGGTGGGCGAGATCGCGCCGCAGGTGGGCGTACATGCTGCCCCGTTTTGAGTCAGAGTCCAGGTAACGCTTGCATTGTTGGTTCCCGTAACGGTGGCCGTGAAAGCTTGCGTCTGGCCCACGCCAACGCTAGCCGTGGACGGCGAGACCGACACACTGACATTCTGGGTGATCGTGATGGTCGCCGAAGCCGAAACAGAGGTGTCCGCTGCGGACGTTGCCGTTATCCCTACCGTGGCTCCTTGCGCTGGAATGGCCGCTGGCGCTGTGTAGGTTGCCGGAGTGCCGCTCGCCGTGCTGCTTGGCGCAATGGTGCCGCATCCCGGCGAGCAGGCCGCGCCCCCTTGCGTCAGCGTCCAGGTGACGCCGGTGTTGGGTGTTCCCGTGACGGTAGCAATAAACGTTTGGGCTTGTCCCACTGGCACACTGGCGGTTGTAGGAGCAACCGTGACCGTGATGGGACGAGTGACCGAGGTGGTTGTGCCGCAGCCGATCAGATATACGAGCACGCTGAACCCAGTAAACAAGAGTAATATCCGGCGCATGAAGGACCTCGCTGCGGGCTGGGATGGAATTGTTGTTAAAAGGAGTCAGGTTCCAAAATTAGAGAGATGAGGGCAGCTCCCCAGGCAGACTCCAGGAGACAAACAAAGTGATGCCAGGAAGATTTAGGCATAAGTGAAGAACGTCTGGTATCCGGAAAATACCCCAATCTCCGAGGCTCTTTGGCGAGCAAATCCACGGCAATCTGGGGCTCTCGGGTCGGCCAAAAAACCTAATCCAGGTCGCGCCAGTTTGGCCCCACGCCAATTTCCACGACAATCGGCACTGCCAGCTTGTATACGCCCTCCATTTCTTCCTTGACCAGCTTTTGCAACTTTGCTGATTCCTTCGCTGGGGCTTCAAAAAGAAGCTCGTCATGAACCTGCAGAATCATTTTTGCCTCGAAGCCCTCTTTGGCCAGCCTCCGGTCGATATGGATCATCGCCATCTTGAT
>Ga0209577_10000971_pt1 | contig 28624 bp, 29 predicted proteins | sample GraSoiAngelo_109_FD_185874 | JGI IMG/M metagenome (GOLD analysis project Ga0209577, IMG submission 185874) | Grasslands soil microbial communities from the Angelo Coastal Reserve, California, USA - 14_0903_12_20cm (SPAdes) (version 2) | ecosystem: Environmental > Terrestrial > Soil > Grasslands...
TCCAGGCTCCGCCTGGACAAGATCGTTCAAGCTGTCGGTGGGATGAACGGAAGTCCGGCTGCAGACCAGCGCAAGCGTGTGTCAGGGCGGTCGGTCGTGCTGGTGACCGGCATGTCAGGCACCGGAAAGTCGACAGTGCTGGCGGAACTGAGGCACCACGGGCACAGCGTCATTGACACCGACGATCCCGGTTGGATCGTCGAGACCCATACCGCCAGCGGGCCTGAGCCCGTCTGGGACGTCGAGCAGATCACCGCGCTCATCGACGCCCACCACACGGGCTGGCTCTTCATTGCCGGCTGCGTGGCGAATCAGCGCATGGTCTATGACCGCTTCGACGCAGTGGTGCTGCTGAGCGCGCCGGTGGATGTCATCCTCGATCGAGTCGCCAACCGGGCCAATCCGTTCGGATCCACGGCTGAACACCGGACGAAGATCGCCAATGACCTGGCGGCATTTGAGCCGCTGCTGCGTGTGGGCGCGGACCGCGAGATCGTGACCACGGCCCCTGTTCTCGAAGTCGTCGCGGCGCTCGAACAGGTCGCGCGCGCTGCCAGTCATCGAGACCCGCTTCGGTCGCGGCGCGCGCATCGCACCTGACCCGCCAAGAGTCGCGGCTTGCACGGACTCCAGGTTGCGCTGACTTAGGCGACTGCAGCGGAGCTGAGCCGGTAGCGGCCATTCGGTTCAGATGGCAGCGCACCGTCAACCTGTCCCATTCATGGATCCGTGCTGCTGAACGCCGACACAGCCATGACGCCGGCCCGCGCCAAACCCTCGCGTGGCGAGTGCGAGACGCTCGGATCTCAGCGTGGTCAGACCTGCTCGGGTGTTGGTCGAGTCCGCGAACCTACGCGGTAGCGCACGTGTGTCGCGCGCGGGGAATCGATGATCTCGAGCGGCTCGAAGCCGGGATCTTGCACCCCGTCGAACAACCACTCGCCGGTACCGAGCAGGACTGGAACGATGTCGAGCATAAGCTCGTCGACCACGCCCGCGGCGAGCGCCTGGCGGACCGTGGAGGCGCCACCGGCTATGTCGACCCCAAGCCCGTCGGCCGCTGCTGTCGCGCGCTCGAACGCGACGTCGAACCCTTCGGTCACGAAGTGGAACGTCGTCCCGCCGTTCATCTCGATTGGCTCGTGCGGATAGTGGGTCAGAACGAACACCGGCGCGTGATATGGCGGCTCGTCTCCCCACCATCCCCGCCACTCGCCATCCCAAGGACCGCGGATAGGGCCGAACATGTTGCGGCCCATGACATACGCGCCGCGCGCCCTCATAAGCTCATTCTGGGCGCGGGCGTCAGCTTCGTGGAGCGGCTCGTCCAAGTGCCAGTGGTGGAGTTCGAGGCCGCCGATACCCAACGGATTCTCGCGGCTCTGATCGGGACCCGCGACGAATCCGTCGAGCGATATCGACATATGGCAGGTAGTTGATGTCATGGAATCTTCAGACCGCCGACCCGCTGAGAAATCATCGGTCGCCAAACCCAACGGCGACTCATAGGGACAACATGATCACTGCGTAGCATGATTTGTGCCACCTTCTTGGAGATGGCGAGATCCCCTCATGTTCGATTGGATGATTCATCGGCGGCCGCGCTCGATGCGGTGCATGCTGGTGGTATGACAGATTCCGAAGCGGTGCGTACGGCGCTGCGCGAGGCCGCGGTTCGCCGGAGGGTTCGGTCGGCGATCCGCGAGGAGGTCGAGCGAGTCGCCGCTGACGAGCGCGACCGCGAGGAGATGCGCATCATCGGCGAGCAGATGGCAGAACTGGCGCCATCCGTCACCGACTGAGATGGTGCGCGGCGAAGTCTTGCGCGTACCGGCACCGCGCGGCGCACGACGGCGCGAGCAGCGCGGCGCGCGTTATGCCGTCATCGTCCAGGCCGACGAGTTCCTCGGTCTCAGCACTACGCTCGTCGCACCAACGTCAACCGGCGCGCTGCCCCCGACCTTTCGTCCAACGATCGACCTCAAAAGTGAGGACACTCGTGTCCTGGTCGAGCGGACGACTGTGGTCGATCCGCAGCGGCTCGGCCGGTCGGTGGGTCGCCTGAACGCGAGCGAGCTCCGAGCCGTCGATGACGCGCTCGCGCTCATCCTCGGGCTCTGACCAGGTCCGCCTTCCGGTGTTCGACCACGTCGGTGTCCACAACTCGGACCTGCCGGCATCCGAGCGCTTCTATCGCACCGTGCTGAGCGTGCTGGGTGTCGAGCCGAGCTACGCGGGCGCCGACATGGTCGGGTGGGACGACTGGTGGATCGGAGCGATGGACCGCGAGCACCCGGTGACCCGCGGGCTGCACGTCGGCTTCCGCGCCCGTGACCGCGCACAGGTCGACGCGTTCTGGCAGGCGGGCGTCGACGCGGGGTACCGCGGCGACGGCGCGCCCGGGGCGCGCACGCAGTACGGCCCGACGTACTACGGCGCCTTCCTGCTCGATCTCGACGGCAACAGCGTCGAGGCGGTCCACGACGACCGCGAGGACCCCGTTCCCGACGGCCGCATCGACCATCTGTGGATCCGCGTGCGCGACCCGCAGGCCTCCCGGCGCTTCTACACGACGATCGCCCCGCACGCCGGGCTGCGCCTGACGCACGACGAGCCCGGGCGTGTCCAGTTCTCCGGCACGGACTACAGCTTCTCGCTCGTCCGGGACGAGCGGCCGCTCACCGAGCCCGTCCACCTCGCGTTCCCCGCGCGCGAGGACGCCACGGTACGCGCGTTCCACGCCGCCGCGCTCGCGGCGGGCTATGAGGACCACGGCGCGCCGGGCGAGCGCGTGGTCTACCACCCGGGCTACTACGGCGCGTTCGTACTCGACCCCGACGGGCACAACATCGAGGTCGTCAACCACAACCGGGGCTGAGCGGTGAGCGACGAGCCCGCCCACCACATCTCGGCCCGAGCGCCTCCGGCGCTCGAAGCGAGGAGCGCTCGTCGATCCATGCCGTCGCCCGCGACTGCTCCGGCTCTAGATCGGGTCGCCTGGGAAGCGCAGCTCAAAGCGCTCCACCAGGCCCGGGACGCTGTCGGGGTTCATTTCGAGTTGGTAGCGGGCGCATAGCTCGGCCAGGGTCTGTGGCTCGGCTGCGGTGACGCCGCCGAGGTCGACTAGGTCTGCGAAGAATTGCTCGAAGCCGGCGGGGGAGATGATCTCGAGGATCCGCGCGGGCTGCTCGCCGGCGTTCCAGAATGTGTGCCATTGGCCTCGGGGCTTGAAGATCAGGTCGCCCGGATTGCCGACCAGCACCTCGTCGCCGAGCAGCGCGCCGACCTGCCCTTCGAGCACGTAGCTGTATTCGTCCTCGCGGGTGTGGCGGTGAAGCGGCGCGGCGAGCGCGCGGGCTGACATGGGGTGCTCGACGAGCGAGAAGCGCTCGCCGGCCTCGGCGCCGTCGATCATGAACCGGACCCCGATGCTCCCCAGGAACCCCGCTTTGCCGTCACCGGGGCCCACAACCTTTGCTGCTGTCGTCTCCATCGCCTGCTCCTTTTGAGTGGACAGTAGTGTCGCGGGGAATCTGTAGCACACCGCTCCGCTGTGTGTCAAGATTGATCGAACACGCATGGCCGATCAAAAACGGCAGTACCGCAAGCGACGCCGCGCCGAGCTCGAGCAGCAGACCCGCCAGCGGATCACCGAGAGCACCGTCGAGCTGCACGGCACTCTCGGCCCGTCACGCACCACGATCAGCGCGGTGGCCGAGCACGCCGGCGTCCGGCGCTCCACTGTCTACCGCCACTTCCCTGACGAAGCCGCCCTGTTCGCCGCCTGCACCGAGCACTGGATGGCGCTGAATGCCCCGCCCGACCTCGCCGCATGGGCTGCGATCAAAGACCCCGAGCAGCGGCTCGCCACCGCGCTCGAGCAGCTATATGCCTACTACCGGCGCACCGACCCGATGATGGAGAACCTCCACCGCGACGAGCAGACAATGCCGATCGTCAAACAGCTGTTCGGCGGCTTCCGCCAGTACGTCTCGGCCGCGCACCAGACACTGATGATCGGACAGACGGCACGAGGCCGCGGGCGTCACCAGGTCCGCGCGGCGATCGGCCACGCGCTGGCATTCCCCACCTGGCGCTCGCTGACCGGCGAGCAACAGCTCGACGACTCCCAAGCGGCCGAGCTGATGCGCCGCCTAGTCACCGCCGCTGCGGCACCACCGGCGAACAAACGCAAACCCTCACGGCATCCATAATCAACCGGCCGGTACCGCCTCCCGCGCTTGGCGACCGCCGTGCGATTGTGGGCGTCGCTGATCGTCGAGACGTTGGCGTCCTCTCGGCGGGTCAGAGCAGGCCGCCTGCCGTTTTTCTTACCAGGCGAGCATCTCACGCTGGTTGGCCTAGGTTCCCCTCTGCGCGGGATCCATGGCCCGAGCGCCGAAACGCTTGGGAGAATCTGGGGGTGGGTTCTCCGCAGACACTGAGTGAGGCTGACCGGCGGATCGTCGCGGTGTGGGCGGCGGACTGCGCGGAGCGGGTGCTGGGACTGTTCGAGGCGGAAGCTCGGGGGGATAGCCGCCCCCGTGAGGCCATCGCTCGGCTACGGGCCTTTGCTCGTGGCGAGCTTGGCGTCGCAGAGGCCCGCCGCGGTTTCGTCGCTCACGCCGCCGCTCGCGAGGTGAGCGCTCCCTCAGCGGCGGCCGCGGCCCGAGCGGCCGGGCAGGCCGCGAGCATCCCGCATATGGGCGCGCACGCCCTGGGTGCCGCCGGGTACGCCGCCAAGGCGGCTGGGCTGGCCGCCCCGGACTGGCCGGAGGCTGTCAGCGAGGAGATCTGCTGGCAGCTTGGCCGCATGTCCGCTGCGGTCAGAGCCGCCCTGCAGCGGCTGCCGCCGGTCGGCGAGAATTCGTCCGGTCCCCTCGGGCCGGGGCTTCTCGCCTCCGGCCTGCTCGGCACGATCATCCGGGATCTACAGGCCGGCTTGGCGGACCCCGACCACGCCCTCGCTCCCAGAGCGCAGGTTGATCGGGAGGACGGAAAGAAAGAAGAGCAGCCTGTCGAGGTGCTGGGATCGTCGGCGAAGCCCTGAGCGAGAGCATCGGCATCCTCTGGACGCGCAAGCCGCAGAACCACCCGCTCCCCGACCAGCCTCACACGGACTCCCACTCGACCATGCGAATCGCCCGCCCAGCACCAGCGGATGAAGTCAACTGCGTGGGAGAGCCCGCAGCACGGCAAGGGAGCCGGAACGGGGCCATCCTCGGAGAGTAATTGGCCACATTGCGACCGTGCTGTAGACCGTCACCGGCCCACCTTTCGCCTCGTGACCCTCGTCGAGAAGCCTGATCCGGGGGTATGCTCGACCCAGGCGATGAAGCTCGCCTTCGACCGCGCCTCCTGGCGCTGATGGCTTCTACGGCCCGTCCTTCCGAGCACGCCGGCGGAGACGATCAGGAGGGGAGAGCTGGCGTGAGACTGCGGCGACGCAAACAAAACGCCAAGGATGATGGGCGGCGGGCGCAGGCCGCCGAGCACCGATCACCTCCTGCCGCACTGACGCGATGGCTGCGTCAAGGATTCAGCGCTGGGATCTGCCCGCTGTGCCGTGTCGCCCACAAGGCCGACCGCGAGTACATCTGGCAGTTCTACGACGAGCGGAGTAACGACGGAGCGGTCATGGATCAGGTAAGCCGCTCCTACGGCTTCTGCTCGGAGCACACCGAGATGCTGCGTCGGATCGACGTTGATGACATGAAGTCGACGCTCGCGATCAGCACGATGTTCGCCGACGCGTTCGCGGGCATGGTCGCCGAGCTCGACGCGCTGGGTCCCGATGCGCGGTTCGAGCCCGATCGGTGCCCGGCGTGCGTGGCCCGCGACGACCATCTGCGCAAGAACACCACGTACCTGGTGGACCTGCTCGCCACGAGCCCGGGCGACCGCGCCAAGTTCGAGTCCTCGCCAGGGCTCTGCTTCGAGCACTTCAAGCTGGCGTGGGACGCCGCGCCATCGCTCGCCGACCGAGAACTGCTGCTCAAGGTGCAGCGCAGTGCGGCTGGCTCGCTGCTCGACGAGCTGCGCGAGCACGTACGCAAGCACGACCACAAGTTCTCGCACGAGGCAAAGGGCCCCGAGCGCGACTCCTGGCAGCGCGCGATCTACCTCACCGCCGGCTGGCCTCGGCCGACCGAGTCCGCCGCGGAGCCCGAGCACCAGGAGTGAGGGCGGCGAACTCGGTGGTCAGTCCTCCGCTTCCGTCTGTCGCTCGATTCGCCGCGATTCCGCGTGGCCGTCCGCCTTGACGAAAATCCCTACCCTGGCCGCCGCGTAAGCACGCTCGTGGCGGCGGCGATAACCATCCAGCCGACGGCGTAGAGGAATCCGGCCGTCGGCGAGACCGCCGTCCATAGCAATCCCACGGCCGCCGAGGAGGCGAAGTCCCCTAACGACTGCACGCCACCGAGCACGCCAAAGCCGCTGCCGCGCAGGTGGTCCGGAAGCAGCTGCGCGAACAGCGCGGACTCGGCGGTCTCGGCCAGGCCGATTCCGCAGCCTGCGAGCACGAACGCGAGTACCAGCACGAGCCAGCCGCTCGAGCCGGTCGCGAACAGGGCGTAGGAGGCGATGTAGGCACACGCTCCTACGCCGAACGCGGCGCGCGCGCCTGCACGGTCGATCCAGTGACCGCCGCCGTACGCGACCAGCGCGGCAAAGAGATTGTGTCCTGCGTAGATCAGTACCGCCAGCGACGTCGCTGCCGCGATCGAGCGGCCGCCGACGTGCAAGAGCGTCGTGGCGCGGAGGATCAGCAGCGTGGTCGCCATGTTGCCGAGCTCAAACGCGAGGATCGGGAGCAGCGGCCGCAACAGTCCTGCTTCATGGAGGCCGCGGAGTTCGAGGCGGTATCGACGCCGCACGGGATCGTGGCGCTTGCGGGCCGCGTTAGCCGCGATGATGATCGCCAGCGCTGCGAACACTCCCGGGATGGCCGCCAGGTACAGGGCGGGGCGCACGCCCAGCCACGCCACGAGCCCCGCGGCGAGCAACGGCCCCACCACCGCGCCGAGGTTGTCACCTGCGCGCTCGAGCCCGAAAGCGCGCCCGTACGCCTCGCGGGGAGCCAGCGAGGCGAGCATCGCGTCGCGCGCCGGCGAGCGCACGCCGCGCGCCAGCCATGCCGTGGCCCGCAGCAGACCAGCCTGCGCCACGGTCGCCGCCAGCCCGATCGCTCCGGTGGCAGCGGCAGTGACCAGGTAGCCACCCGAGGCGAGTTGGAGCCGCCGCTCCTCGTCGTTGGCGAGCGGCCCCGTCAGGAGCTTCGCGAGACCGGTGAGTCCATCACTGATTCCCTCGATCAGCCCCAGCGCCCCGGCCGAGCCGCGCAGCGTGACGGTCACGAACGTCGGCAGCACAGAAGTGGTGATCTCGTGACCGGAATCGCTAAAGAAGCTCGCCAGGCCGACGCTCGCGACGCCTCGGGTCAGCCAGCGGCGGCGTGGTGGCGCCATCGGCTACACGAACCGGGGCGCGATGACCAGCAGCACCACGAACACCAGCAGCAGGTACAGCAGGCGCAGCCCGAGCGGGCCGGCCTGGATGTTTCGCACCAGCCCGGCGACGCATAGGAACGCGCTCGTGATCGGCCGGCACAGCCAGCCCGGGTCGAAGATCTTGGGGTCGGCGCGCATCATGCTCGGACGCTCAGGAAAGCGCTGATCGCCGACGCTTCGCAGCTGGGTGCGGACGCGGTAGACGACGCTGAAGATGACCCGCACCATATTCGCGTAGCCGATCGAGGTGTACTGCGCGCGCCTGCCGCCCGCTTGCATCCCGGACGCCCGCGATGGACGGGTCGCTAAACCTGCGAAGTAGAGGCCATCAGCGAGGAATCCCCGCGGTCAGAGCGAGCCTCATCACTCGTGGCCGAGCATACCCGCCCGCGGGAAGTCGATGATTCCGTGCTTGGCGCGTACGCTCGCGTGCATGCACGCGCGCGTAGCCCCACCGCTGCGTCGGGCGGAACGGCTGTGCGGGGCCACGGTGGTATGGAACGTGACGGCGGGCGGCGCCGCGGTCGTGACGGCGATCGCGACAGGCAGCCTTTCCTTGATCGGCTTTGGCGTCAACGCTGTCGTCGACTCGTCGGTGTCGGCCTTGCTGGTCTGGCGCTTTCGCGCCGAGGAGGCCGGACATGCCGGACGCGCGGTCCGAGCCGAGCGGATCGCCCTCCGCCTCGCCGGAATCGCGTTCACGGGCATCGCGATCTACGTATTCGTGCGCGGCGTGCATGCCCTCGCCACCGGGCACCACGCCACAACATCGTCCTTCGGGGTGGTCGAGGCCGCGGGGTCATTGATCGTCCTGCCGTACCTGGCCGTCAGCAAGTACCGGCTCTCGACCAAGCTCGGGAGCCGCGCACTACGCGCCGACAGCCTCCTCACGTGGTCGGGTGTCGCCCTCGCGGCGATCGCACTCGCGGGGCTGCTGCTTCAGCGCGCACTCGGATGGTGGTGGGCGGATCCCGCTGCCGCCCTCACGATCGCTTGCTTCCTCGCCTGGCAAGGCGTCCGCACGCTTACATCGCGATAGCTGCTCCACCTTGCGATCGCGGGCTCATGGCCGGCGCCCGTTGCCGCTCAGCGGAACAACCGGCCATCCTCTCGCCCGCCTTGGCGGTCGTCCCGCCGGTCCTCGCGGCGGTCTCCGCGACGGCGCACGCCCCGGGTGACGACGGCGGCGGTGCCGGCCAGAGCAGCCGTGCGAGCCACCGGTCGTCCTCCGAGGACGCCGCGTCTGCTACGCCACCGCTCGTGCGGCGGCGTGGTCGGTAGGCGCGATCAGCGCGCCGACGATCCACAGGATCGGGAAGAAGAATCCGACCCAGAACATCCAGTAGTGGCCCTTACGGAAGGTGCTGAGTCCGAAGTAGACCCAGCACGCTACGTACACGATGCCGAGCAATACCCATAGGAAAGTCATGGTTCACGGTCCTTTCGAGTTAGCGAGGGATCGGGAGCGCCGATCCCACTGGCGGTGTGCATCTGAGAACCTGCGTCCACGCCAGCGTTCTCGATGTCGACCGTTCACAGCGATGATGTCGCGGCCAGATGCTTGGGGCATCGGTAGATATCCGCAGCTCCGCGACGTGGAGATAGTCGTGGCTAGACGCGAAATGGGTGAGCGGATCGATGGACAGCTGGCCGTCGTTGCGAGCCCACTGAGCCCGCCCGATCGCTGAGGCCTGCCGAGCGCGTCACCCGGCTAACGATCGCTGCGCCCCGGTATCGCTAGTGCCGTCGAACTCTCCACGCGCGCAGGCGCGTGAGCCGGCGCGAGCCCTCGCGCGATCGACCGAGCGGTCTAACCGCGTCGGAGCAGCCGGCCGACGGCGGCCATCATTTCCTCGGTCCGCTCGTCCTGCTGGTCGGGCTCGGCGCCGATGACGCAGGTGTGGGCGTGACCGTCCAGCAGGCCCAGGGCAACCTTGTCCAGGGCGGCCTGGATCGCGCCGATCTGGGTCAGGACGTCGATGCAGTAACGGTCCTCGTCGACCATCTTGGAGACGCCTCGTACCTGACCCTCGATCCGCGCGAGCCGCTTCTGCAGTTGCTCCTTGCTGGCTGTGTAGCCCCGAACGGGCGTTGTGTTGCTCATGGCCATGACCCTATCAGATACCCACCATGGGTATCTGATAGGGTGGACTACCCGGATACCCCTCCCCGGTAATTCGAACTTGAGGCTTGGCCGATGAGCGCGCTGGACACGATCGCCGACGGACTCACAAACGCCCTTCTCATGGCCTATGAGGTCTGGTGGGCGCTCGTGCTCGGGTTCGCGATCTCCGCGATCGTGCAGGCATGGGTGCCACGCGGGCGGATCGAGCGTGCGCTCTCAGGGAGTGGATTCGTGCCCGTCGCCAAGGCAGCCGGCCTGGGTGCCGCGTCATCGTCATGCTCGTACGCGGCGATCGCGATCGCCCGGTCGCTGTTCGCGAAGGGAGCCTCGGCCACGACGGCGCTGGCGTTCCAGTTCGCCTCGACCAACCTCGTCTGGGAACTCGGGCTGGTGCTGTGGGTACTGATCGGCTGGCAATTCACGCTCGCCGAATACGTCGGCGGGATCGTGCTGATTGCGCTGATGTCGCTGTTGCTGCGGTTCTTCGTCTCACCGCGCCTCGAAGCGCAGGCCCGCCAGCATGCCGAGCGGGCGGCGACGGACCATCAGCACCAGGCGGCCGGCTCGGAAGGGCTGGGCTGGAAGGCGCGGCTGACGAGCGTCGAGGCGTGGTCCGACGTCGCACACAACTTCCGCGGCGACTGGCAGATGCTGTGGAAGGAGATCACGATCGGGTTCTTCCTCGCCGGGTTCATCGGCCTGCTGGGCAATGACTTCTTCAACGCCCTGTTCATCCACGACGCGCCGTCGTTCATCAGGACGCTCGAGAACGTGGTCGTCGGGCCGATTATCGCGGTGCTCAGCTTCGTCTGCTCGATCGGCAACGTCCCGCTGGCGGCGGTGCTGTGGTCGGGAGGGATCTCGTTCGGCGGCGTGATCGCGTTCCTGTTCGCCGACTTGATCGTGCTCCCGATCATCGCCGCGTACCGCAAGTACTACGGGACCGCATTCGCTCTGCGGATCACCGCTCTCATGTTCGTGACGATCGTCGTCGCGGCGCTGATCATCGACGGCCTGTTTGGTGCCGCCGGGCTGATCCCGACGGGCGCGCGACCGAGCCGCGGCGACATCTTCGGCGCTGTCCACGTCGACTACAAGCTGTTCCTGAACATCGCCGCGTCGGTTGTCTTCGTGGTGCTGATCGGCCTGACGATGCGCCGAGGGACGACCGAGCAGCGCGCCGCCGACGACGCGCGCGAGGAGCATCAGCGTGCGGTCCATGCCCACTAACGCCGCGCCGAAAGCGGTCCTGGTCGGCGCCGCAGCCGCTACCCGCACTGGACGCGCAGCCAGCGAGACCGGCTCAGAGAACCTTGTCCACACCCGGAACCGGTACCGAGCTGACAGCCGTGGGTGATGCTCGCCCTCCGGCGAGATCCTGGGCGGAGCGCGGCGCGTAGAGAGTCGCTTGCCCGTCCTTGCCTTTGAGCGTCAGCCCTGGTCGCTCGTCGAGCTCGACGGTGCAGCTCCGCAGTAGCTCGCGGGTTCGCTCGGCGATCAGGATCGTGTCGTCGGTCTGGCGGGTTGCGGCCTCGACGCGAGCCGCCACGTTGACCGCGTCCCCGATGACGCTGAACTCGAGCCGCCCGGCGCCCCCCACGTTTCCCGCCACCACAGCGCCCGTATTGAGGCCGATGCCGATTCGCAGCTCACCCGCGAACTCGGCTTCCACACGCCGCGCGATCTCCAGTGCCGCCTCTAGGGCTTGATCTGCGTGGTCGTCCTGGCGCCGGGGCGCTCCGAACACCGCGAGGAGGCCGTCGCCGACGAACTTGTCGACATGCCCGCGGCGTTCGTGGATCACCGGGACGATCAGCTCGAACAGGCGGTTGAGGGTGGCGACAACCTCGGGTGCGGAGGCACGATCGGCAAACCCGGTGAAGTTCCTGATGTCGAGGAACATGATCGTGATCTCGACCTCCTCACCGGCCAGTGAGGTCCCTTGCTCGAGGATGTGCTCGGCGACCTCACGGTCCACGTAGGTGCCGAACGCCTCGCGGATCCGCTCGCGCTCCTGAAGCCCCGCGGCCATCTCGTTAAAGGAGCGCGCAAGCTCGCCCGTCTCGTCGGTCGTGAGCAGCGGGACGCGGGTAGTGAGATCCCCGGCGCCGAGTTGCCTGGTCGCCGACCGCAGGCTGGCAAGCGGCTCGCTGATCGAGTCCGCCAGCAGCAGCGTGAGCACCAGGGACACCGTGCCTGCCACTGCCGCCGCGATCAAGACGATCACCGCCAGATGCTGGAGGCCCGGGTGGCCGCCGTGGGTGAGAGCGTCGGCTGTCACGGCGGTGATCACGTTGATCGCCGGCAGCGCGACGAGCAGGCGCATACGCACCGACAGCCCGGGGACCGCCGGCGCCGTGCCGTCGGGGAGTTCGGCGGCGAGGTCGCGCAAGACCGGGCGAACGATCCGCTCAGCGTTGAAGAACCGGAGCGCCGTCGCGTACAAGAGCAACACGACCGCCCCGACATAGGTGAAGGCCGCATCGTACGCGGGCAGCTTGAGCTGCCACACGAGATACAGGCACCACAGCAGGTAGAACAGCCAGACGAGATTCACGGGAAACCCGGTGAAGCCGCGGCGCATCAGCTGCCAGGGCATGGCTGCGGCCGCCCGCCACGCCTCGATCGTCGCCTGCTCGGAGCGCCGGCCATCCACCCAGGCCGAGACCGAAGCGGTCAGCCGCCGCTCGAGCGGAAGGCTCAGCACGCTGTAGAGCAGCTGAAACGCGCAGGCCAGCAGCGCCAAGCGCACAAACTGGCCGAGCGACATGCTTACGTACAACGAGAGCCCCGCGACCAGCGCCACGATCACGACGTCGAGCAATTGCTTCTGCACGAACAGCGCGCGCACCAAGTAACGAGACCGATGCCTCCGGTACGCCCGTTCAAGCAAGGAGCCGCTCATCCCGCCTCGCCTCGCCGCCTAATGTCTACGACAGGGCGGTAGTAGGGTAACCGCGATGTCCGGCGGAGGCGACAGACCGCGGTCAGCGCGCGGGCCGGCCGGCGATGCCGACAACCGGGACCTCCCCCCGCTCCGGCTACGGCTGCTCGGACGGGGCCTGAGTCTCGCGGTCGCGCGCGTACCGGCGGTGTGGCCGCTGCTGCGTCGACCGACGCAGCGCTTCTGGGAGCGCTCGGCGGAGCACTGGGATGAGCGAATCAAGCCAGATCGGAGCGAGCACCTGGCACCGCTCGCGGATGCATGCGAACGGATCGAGCCTGAGCCGAGCGCGATCCTCGAGCTGGGGACCGGGACCGCCGCCGGCGCGCTGATGCTCGCCCGGCGGTTCCCCGATGCCCGCCTCCACGCGGTCGACCTCTCACCCACGATGATCGCCACGGCCCGCGCCAAGCTCCCCGCCGGGTTGGCTGAACGCATCCAGCTGGAGGTCGCCGATGCGGCTTCCCTTCCGTATCCCGATCGCAGCTTCGACCTCGTCGCTCAGCTCAACATGCCGGTCTTCCTCGATGAGGCAGCGCGGGTGCTGAGACCCGGCGGATACCTGATCGTGGCGAGCAGCCTCGGATCCGCGACGCCCTACCACACGCCGGATGGCCTGCTCACGAAGGGTTGCCTCCAACGCGGGCTTGCGCCCATCACCACCGGGTCATCGAACGGCGGCGGCACCTACTTCCTCGCGCGGCAAGTGCGACGGGAGCAAGCAATGAGTGACGAGGGGCCGACCACGGCGATCACCGCCGAGGTCCGGCGCCACTACGACAACACCGCCTCGAGGTACAACCGCCAGATCAAGTTCTTCGAGCGGATCCTGTTCGGCGACGGCCGCGAATGGGTCTGCTCGCAGGCCACCGGCGACGTACTCGAGCTCGCCGTCGGCACCGGACGAAACCTGCGCCACTACCCGAAAGGCGTTCGGGTTACCGGGATCGAGCTGAGCCCCGAGATGCTCGAGCTCGCCCGCCGTGAGGCCGCCGCCGTCGGTCGCGAGGTCGACCTGCGGGTTGGCGACGCCCAGGCGCTCGACTTTCCCGACGCGAGCTTCGACGCCGTCACCTGCACCTTGTCGCTCTGCACGATCCCCGACGACCGGGCGGCCGTCCGCGAGGTCCGGCGGGTGCTCCGCCCCGGCGGCCGGTTCATCCTGATGGAGCACGTCCGCAGCCCGGCCTGGGCTGTCCGCGCGGCCCAGCGGCTGCTCGAGCCCCTCTTCCTGCGACTCGAGCACGACCACCTGACCCGCGATCCCCTCGACTACCTGCAGACCGAAGGGTTCGAGATCGAGACCGTGAAACGGTTGAAGTGGGGCATCGTGGAGCGAAGCGTCGCACGGAAACCGGCGGCGGCGGTAAGGCGCCGCCGCTCGGCATAAGCGAGCCGCGCCGTGACCATCTTGGTCACGGCGTCAGCACGACCTTGCCCGGAATGTGCTGCGTCGACTTGGCCATAAAGGCCTCGCGCGCGTCTTCGAGCGGGTAGACCGCGCCGACTTGGGGCTGCAGCTTGCCCTGATCGACGAGCCCGGTGATGTCTCGGAGTTGCGCACCGCTCGGGTCACGTACGAAGTGAACCGTGCCGATGTCGTCTCGGTCGGTTTGGGGCGGAGCCATGACGGACACCAGCGCACCACCGGGTTTGACGATCGCTGGTGAGTGGGCGAGCACGTCGCCGCCGATGGCGTCATAGACCAGGTCGACCTGACCCACGGCCGTCTCCCAGTCGTCTCGCTCGACGTCGAGGAACTCGTCGGCGCCGAGCTCGAGCACCCGCTGTCGAGCGCCGGCCCTACCGGTTCCGATGACGTTGGCGCCGGCCCAGCGAGCCAGCTGCACGCCGATCGATCCCACCCCGCCGCCGGCGCCGTGGATCACCACGGTCTGGCCGGACTCGAGATGGCCGTGATCGAACAACGCCTGCCACGACGTGAGCCCGGCCTGCGGGATCGCCGCGGCTTCGACGAAGTCGACCGTCGTCGGCTTCGGCGCCAAGCTGCGAGCCTCGATGATCACGTACTCGGCGGCCCACCCATCGCGGTAGCCGTCGATCAGCCCGTAGACCTCGTCGCCCACCGATACGCCGGCGGTGCCGTAGCCGACCGCGGCCACGACGCCCGAACCCTCGTGGGCCGGGATCAGTGGCCCCCGGTCGTGCCCGGCTCGATCGGTCCGTAGCGGCCAGGTCAGCTCGGTCGGGGTGAAACTGGCGGCGCGCACCTGCACGAGTGCGTCGCCGATCGCGGGCTGGGGATCCGGGGCTTCCTCGTAGACGAGGCCCTCGATGCCCTCGAGGCCTTCTGGCTCGTGAATGCGGACGGCTTTCATAGGAGTCTCCTTTGTCGTATCAGGGTGTTGTCGCTCCTCCATATGACACGTCAGGGCGAAGGATCGTGACCGGCGGCCGTGATCGCCCCCCAATGACATGAGCTGAGCACCGGGGTAAGATTCGTCGCGCGCGCGAGGGCGCAACCGGTCCGCGGGAAGGGAAGCTCCCACCTCGTCCCCGGCAGCACCCAGTCACATCGAGCTGACGCTCTCTTTCCCCGCCCGACGAAGCGGACGCCGGGCGTACGCGAAGGAGGACGTCATGGAACTCGAGCATTTCCGTAAGGACGCCAAGCGGCTGCTGCGCGCGTTCCGCGGCGACGAGCCCGAGGCACTCGCGCGCGCGCACGAGGCGCTCGGTGAACGCGCGCACAAGCGCTTCCAGCTTGGCGACGCCCAGCACGTCGTGGCAATCGAGCACGGCTACCGGTCGTGGCCGCAGCTCAAACACGCGCTCGAGGACGCCGAGCCGGATCGGCCAGTCGCGCGGATCGGAATGCAGCCTATGTCGTTCTATGAGGAGCGGGCACGCGAGCTGATCGCGGCCGCGGCCGAGCGACGTGATAGCGCGACCCGGCGCGTTCGCGCCCACGTGCCGCGGCTGGGGGACTTCACCGGTGGGGCCCTCGACCTTCGGGATGCCTACGTCGTGATCGCGCGCGAATCCGGCTTCGGCACCTGGCGCGAGCTGGTCAGCACCGTTGAGCGGGTGCGGGCCGTGCACGAGGGCCAGCGCGAAGGAACACCCGAGGTCCGGGAAGCGCTCGAGGCGATCACCAGCGGCGACGTCGTACGGCTGGCCGAGCTGCTCGACGCCCGCCCCCAGCTCACCGGCCAATGCCATAACGGCGCGTGGTCGACCCTGCTCGAGGCGATCGCGCAGCCGGACGTCGTCGGCGAGGGGCTCGGCACCTCGCTTGGCGTCGACCCGGCCGTCGTCGAGCTCCTGATCTCCCGAAGCGACGATCTCGACGGTCCGCTCAACCTGGCCGCATGCTTCAACCGGTCAGAGCTCGTCGCCATGCTGCTGCAGGCCGGCGCCGACCCCGCGCCCGATCCGCACCGCGGCCTCACGCCGCTCGAGACCGCGCTCTACCACGGCTCCGTCGCCGCCGCCGAGCTGCTCGCCGAGCACGCGATCTCGCCGCTGGCGCTGTGGAGCGCCGCCGCACTCGGCCGGCTCGACCTCATCGAAACGATGGTCGATGGCGATGGCAACCTGCTGGCATCCGCCACCTCCTACCGGCCGAACATCTCCGACGTCGGCTGGCCGCCCGCGCCCCCGCCGGAGGCCGACCGCCAGACGATTCTCGACGAGGCACTGGCATACGCAGCCATCAACGGCCGCGGCGCTGCCGTCGACTGGCTCCTGGATCATGGAGCCGACGTCGACGGGCGGCCTTACCTGAACGTCACGCCGCTTCACTTTGCCGTGCAGTTCGGCCGTGCGTCAACGGTCGAGCTGCTGCTGACGCGAGGGGCAGATCCAGAAATCCGCGACGACGTCCGCGGTGGCACACCACTCGGCTGGGCCGCTTACCAAGGCCGCGATGAGATCGCCAGGCTCCTCGACCCCAGCCGAAGCGAGACGATCACGGACACCGGCCTCGCCTACCGGCCGGGCGAGCCGGTCCGCCTCCGGGTCACGCGGCGCGAGCGACGGCTGACCGTCTCGGACAACGGCGCCGCGCTCGCGCAGGCCGGGCGGCCGAGGGGCTGGCGAGCCGTCGCCGAGCGGCTCGAGCGCGAGCTCGACGTCAACGTCAGCGGTGCCGGCGCCGTGTGGCTGCCGGTTGTCGCGGCGGGCCCCCCGCTCCGGGCCATCGAACAACGGATCGCCCAGGCATCGCTCACCTTCTACCAGGAGCTGCTCGAGCTGACCCGCGACTGAACTCGCTGTTGGCGTTCATCGTGCCGCCCCAGCCATACGAAGACTCTGGACGGCGGTTCCCGTCGGCCGACTACTTCGCGGCAAGCACGTCGGCTGGGAGGATCTCCGGAGGGGCGGCGAGCAGCTCGTCGGCATTGGCCATCAGGGCAGCCGCGATCTCGCCGTTGATGTGGGCCTGACGCGCATCCTCGCTGCCAAACGTGTCGAAGATCCAAAACGTCGTGGGAGAAGTCCGCGCCGCGTACCAATCGACGGTTCCTGGTTCGGCCTCGGCGAGTGGCAGCGCACCCGTCAAGAGCGCAGCGAGCTCCTCCGCCTTCTCGGGCTTGGCCTCCATCCGGGCCACGAACGCGTATGGCGTGGACATGATCCGCTCCTTGTTGATTTCGACTTCACGAGCCTAGCCCGCTTGCCCAGCGAGCGGCGGCCGCAAGACCGATGAGACGCGCTCGCCGCCTGCGAGCGATTCGATCGCGATGCCGAAGGCTGCCGCCCGCTTCCGGCAAAGCAGCTGTGTGACGTCGACGACGCTTCCCACCGACGCGGCCGCCATATGTCGTTTCTAGACTGCTCGGGCGTGTCCGCTGAAGAGGTCGACGAGTATCTACTCGCTGTCGAGGAACCGAAGCGCGGAACCCTTCAGGCGTTGCGCCGGACGATTCTCGAGATCGTCCCGGATGCCGAGCAGGTGCTCTCGTACCGTGTTCCCGCGTTCCGCGCTCGGGGCAGGATCGTCGCCGGCTTTGCCGCGTTCAAGGATCACCTGAGTTACGTGCCGTTCAGCGGCTCCGTCCTCGGCGAGCTTGGAGACGAGCTTCGCGGATACACAATGACCAAGAGCTCTCTCCACTTCCCGGTCGACCGTCCGCTACCGAAGACGCTCGTACAGAAACTGATCGCGTTGCGCCTCGAGGAGATCCGTCGAGACTCGCGCTAGTCGCTGCGCCGGCTGGCGATAAGACCGGGCGCTGGTTTTGGGGGGGTGGTAGTGTCGGATTTGGGGTGAGCGAGACGACACTCGTCGTAGAGGAACCGGGGCTGCTGGAGCGGGCCGAGGAGCTCTCGACGCTGGCCGCGGTGTTCTCAACGGTGGTCGGGAGCGGCCGGGGGCGGATGGTGCTCGTCTCCGGGGAGGCCGGGATCGGCAAGACGTCGCTGGTGCGAGAGTTCTGCGACCGGGCCGATGGCGCGGGGCGGGTGCTTTGGGGTGCGTGCGACGTGTTGGTCACACCGCGTCCCCTCGGGCCGCTGGTGGACATCGCGCAGGCGGCAGGCGGCGATCTGGCCGAGGTAGTCGACAGCGGAGCGGTTCCGTACGAGATCGCCGCCGCGGTTGAGCGTGCGGTGGACCGGCGGCGACCCTCGATCCTGGTGCTCGAGGATCTTCACGCCGCCGACGAAGCCACGCTAGACGTGCTGCGAGTGCTCGCCCGGCGCGTGCTTGGGCTGCGGGCGCTCCTGATCGTGACCTACCGGGACGTTGGGCTGGATCGCTGGCACCCGCTCCGGGTCGTGCTCGGGGAGATCGTGGCGGTTTCGGAGATCCACAGGCTCCGGCTGGCGCCCCTCTCGCGCGAGGCAGTCGCGCGTCTCGCCGCCCCGCGGCAGGTGGCGGCCGACGATCTGTATCGCAAGACGGGCGGCAACCCGTTCTTTGTCGTCGAGGCGCTCGCGGCGGCGAGCGAGGAGCTCCCCGCCACCGTGCGGGACGCCGTGCTCGCCCGCGCGGCGCGGCTGAGTCCCGGAGCGAGGAGCTTGCTCGACGCGATCGCCGTGGCCGGCAAGCAGGCCGAGCTGTGGCTGCTCGAGGTGCTCGCCAGCGACTGCTCCGGGCAGCTGGAGGAATGCCTGTCCTCCGGCATGATCGCCTCTCGGACGCGAGCGGTGGCGTTCTCGCACGAGCTCGCGCGGCTCGCGATCGAAGAGTCGATTCCGATTCAGCGCCGGCTGGCGCTCCACCGGGCCGCGCTCGCCGCGCTTCAGTCACCACCCGACGGCGTCCCCGAGCCCGCGCGGCTTGCCAACCACGCGCAAGCCATCGGCGAGCCGGAGTCCGTCCTGAAGTTCGCACCGCCCGCGGCCGCGCACGCGTCGAAGCTGGGGGCCCACCGCGAGGCCGCGATCCACTACGGGGAGGCCCTGCGGTTTGCCGAGCTGATCCCCCTCAAGCAGCGAGCAGCGTTGTTCAGCGCCCGTGCCTTTGACCTGTTCGTGACGGTTCAGTTCAAGGAAGCCATCGCCATCCAAGAACAAGCGTTGCGGTGCTACCAGGAGCTTGGCATCCGGCCGGCCCAGGGCGCGGCGCTCGCGTTTCTGGCGCAGCTGCACTGGCAGGACGGCAGCCTCCCGGAAGGGCTGGCCACCGCTCAGCGCGCGCTCGACGTACTCGACGGGTCGCCCGGGCCCGAGCTGGTTGCGGCGTACAAGATGATGTCGGTGCTGCTGGTCGCCGCCGAGGACCTGACCTCGGCGATGACGTGGGCCAAGCGCGCCGAGACCCTCGCGGAGCAGCTCGATCATCACCGAAGCCGCATCTCGGCGCTGCAGATGGTCGGCTGGGTGGAGTTCTCCGCCGGTGCGCTCGGTGGTCTCGAAAAGCTCGCCTCCGCACTCGAGCTGGCTCGCGACGCCGGCCTCGAGGATCTGGTCGCGCTGAGCTACGTGATCATCGTCCGGACCGCCGGCCGACTGCGTGAATACGAGATCTCGGCACCATATGTGCGCGCAGGGGTGGAGTACTGCAGCAAGCGCGATTTCGATGTCTGGCGCTATTACCTGCTCGGCTGGGAGTCCAACCAGCTGCTCGCCGAAGGACGGTGGAGCGAGGCGGCCCAGACCGCGCTGATCTGCCTCGGCGACCAAAACCCGTTCGCGCGGATCCACGCTCTGGTGACCCTCGGGCTGGTGCGCGCGCGACGCGGAGACCCGGGCGTTTGGGAGCCGCTCGACGAGGCGCTGGCGCTCGCCGAGCCACGCGAGGAGCTGCAGTGGATCGCGCCGGTGGCGATCGCCAGGGCCGAGGCCGCGTGGCTCGAAGGCCGCGCCGAGGCCGCGATCCGCGAAACCGAGCTCGCGTACGAGTTCGCCAGGCGCCTGGACAGCTGGTACCTAACCGGGCTCAGCTACTGGCGCTGGCGCGCCGGCGTCGACGAGCCGATCCCGAGCGTCGGAGAGGAGCAGTACCGGCTCGAGATGGCCGGAGACTGGTCCGCCGCCAGCCAGCGCTGGGCCGCCGGCGGATGCGTCTACTCGACGTCCTTCTCACTGTTGGACGCCGACGACGAGTCGGTGCTGCAGGGCGCGCTCGCCGGGCTTCAGGCGCTCGGCGCGAAACCCGCGGCCTCGATCTTCGCGCGCAGGCTCCGCGCGCGCGGCGCACACAATGTCCCGCGGGGCCAACGGCCCGCCACGCGCGCGAATCCCGCCAACCTCACCCCACGCGAGCTGGAGGTCCTGAACCTCCTCGCCGACGGGCTCCAGAACAGCGACATCGCCGACCGGCTGTTTCTCGCCGAGAAGACCGTCGCCCACCACGTCTCCGCGATCCTGCGCAAGCTCGGCGTCTCCAACCGAACCCAAGCCGTCGCCGAAGCCACACGACTCGGAATCGCCCGCCAGCCTGCCTAGCCCCGTTCGCCGTTACGGAAGGGCAGCGAAGAACACGTCCTGTTGTGCATGGACGCCGGAGACGATCGCTCCGGGCGGCTCCTTCCACAGCTGACGATCCCCGCCCCAGGCGGCGATTGGACCGCCGCTGCCTGGCGCGGCGCTGAGGTACTCGCCGAGCGCGTAACACGGTGCGGCGATGTCGTAGGAGCCCGTCACCGTAGGGGAGATCGTGACGTTCGTCGGAGGCAGGTCGAACGAGGAGGCTATCCGGGAGGGCTTTGCGAACCCCAGACCGTTTGCTCCGACGCTGCCGGCCTGACTCTCCACGCCGATCCGGCCGCTCGCCTCCTGGACGTAGTCGAGGACCCGCACCTGCGATCCGCTCGCGTCGACCGTGATCGCCGGAAGGACGTGCTGCGGCGCCGCTGATGTCGCGGCGGCGACCGTGACTGGCGCGTTCCACGTCGTCCCGCCGTCAGGTGAGTACAGGAGCCGGATCATCGAGCCTGTCCCCGCGCCGTACGTTGGGCTCGTAGATGAGTTGACTGCGATGAACAGCCGGCCGTTCACGGCCGCAACCGCCGGCTGGGTGGTGATCCGGGTCGCTTGGGCCCACCGTGGGCCGTGGGGGCCGGCGGTCGCCGTTCCCTGGTGGACGGTCAGCCGGCCGCCGCCGTAGATGCCGCAGTCCGTCCAGGAGCCCGGCGTCACGTTCGGCAAGGCGTTTGCGTCGGGCGCCCCGGCGACGTTGAACCTCACCAGCGTGAAGGTCTGCCCGCCGTCGTCGGAGACCAGCACCCTGACGTCGTCCGCATCGATGTTGCTGTATTGCAGGAACGGGATGTAGAGGCGCCCGGTGGACGGGTCGACGACCGGGTTCGAGGGTCCCACGACCGGCGACAGCACGTCGCTTGCGACCGGCTGGAACACCGTGCGCGCCGGCGACCAGGTGGCCCCTGCGTCGGTCGAGCGGGAGAACATGAGCGATGCGCCGCTGTGCGTCAGCTGATCCCACGTCACGTAGAGGTCATCGCGCGAGGGCACCGTCGGGTCTGGGCCGACCGCGAGCCACTCCTTGTCGGGCTGGCTGGAGTCCGGCACATACGCCGGGGCAGCGTTCGTCGTGGTCCATGTGGTACCGCCATCTGTCGACTTGGAGACCTGAATGCCGAACCAACTGAGCGAGGCGTAGTAGAAGTTGCCCGCTCGGTCGCTGGCCAGTGACGGGTCGCCAAAGGTCGCGGGGGGTGCCCCTGGCTCGGCGGGGATGAACCCGGACGTCCAGGTCCTCCCCGCGTCATGGGAGACCGAGTACCCATCGAGCAGGACCTGCGAGACGTCGCCGAACGCGTCGGTGAAGGCGACGCCGGCCGTGCTGTTGTAGCCGACGACGACGTTGCGCCCCGATGCCGCGACCGAGGTCTCGCTCTCGGCGGCGGTGACCGTGGGCGGCGCGCCCGGGAACGACTGCACCCGATCGAGCGCCGGGTCGTTGACCTGGCCGGCGCTCGCCGAGTTGACTCCCGAGCTGTTGAGCGTCCCGTAGTCGCCACCCTTGGGCCGCGGGATCGCCCCCCCGTGCAGGTCCCGAAGCCACGCGCCGAATGAAGCCTCGTCCTCGGGCGCCGGGCCACCCGGCACCGCCACCGCAGCCGGCGGGCATGCCGCCAGCGCCAGCCCCAACGCCAACCCGACGCACCAGCGCCGCCCCAGTGGCGAGAGCCTGCTTCCGCCCGCCATCGCCAGTCGAGCGCGACGCCGCCGGCCGGTCGAGAGCCTGGATGTACTTGGATCGCGCACGGGGTACCTCCCCATCTGTCGGGGCTGGTGGACATGAGCGAACCTAGGGCCTTACCAACGATTGCTCATCGGGAAAACCACCCATCTTGGGCCCCGGATTGCCCATCTTGGCCCCACCAGCCCAGCGATCTAGCCGCTACTGGCGGACTCCTGCGGCGGTCTGGTCCACAACCGCCTGGGGCTCATTGACAGGCGTTGGTTCAGGACGAGAGACTGCAGGCTCCGCCGGGGTCACCCGGGTCCGCGTCCAGCAATGCCGAAGGAGATGCAGTGGGATTCTTCCGCCGGTTCGCCGAAGGCCCGGGCCAGTCCACCCGCGTCGCAGGGCTCGCCGAGGCCGCGTCCTCGTGGGGATGGGAACCGGCGGGCGAGGCCGACAGACAGCGGCTGGCCGCGTCGCCGACGCCGCTCTCCAAATTCGCCGATGTCCGGACCCCGGACGAGGCGATCGCCCGCATGATGTCCTTGCCGGACCTGGAACGCGTGCAGTTGCTCGCCATGTTCCAGAAGGCCGACGTCGGGTGACCCGCAAATGCCCGGACCGCTCAGCGACGCCCACACCGTAACCAAGCTCCCCGCTCAGGACCTCGAGCGAGCACGCGCCTTCTACCGCGACAAGCTCGGGCTCGAGCCGGTCGAGGAGCGCACGGGCGGGCTGCGCTACGTGTGCGGACCAACCGAGTTCCATCTCTTCAGCTCGTCGGGGGCACCATCGGGAGCGTCGACCCAGATGGCATTCGAGGTCGAGGACCTCGAGGCGACGGTGGCCGATCTGCGGGCCCGGGGTGTGACCTTCGAGCGCTACGAGATGCCTGGCTTCGGGGCCCGCGGCGACACGATCGCCGCCCCCGACAACTACCCGAGCAAGGGCACCGGCGAGCTGGGCACGTTCTTCTTCGACAGCGAGGGCAACCTCATCGGGCTCGCCCAGCCGGTCCGCGAGGACGCGACGCAGGGATAGCGGCGCTCACTCCTCTTCCTCGGAGCGCCAGGGAGGTTGGGGAGGCGCCGAGACGAGCGCTCGGCGCAGAAGCGTCAGCAGCTGACGGCGATCAGCGGCGGTGAGACCGCCCAGCACCTCGTCTTCGACCTGCATGACGGCTCGTCTGGCCCGCTCCAGGGCGCGCCGACCGTCCGGCGTGATCGTGACCTCCCACGCGCGGCGATCGCCCGGACGCCGTCGGCGCTCGGCTAGTCCGGTGTCTTCAAGTTCATTGATCAGCTTGACCATGGCGCTTGGATCGATGGCCATATCGGAGCTCAGCTCCTGCTGGATGGCGCCTTCGCGAGCGCCGAGCACGTTGAGCACCGCGAACAGTGCGGGGGTGAGGCCGACCGAGCCGAGCGCCTCGGCGGTGCGCGTATGTGAGGCCCGCCAGAGCCGGAAGAAGAGTTGGCCGGCGAACTCGGCCACCTCGATGTCGGATGAGACAGATCCTGTCATTGCTCAAGCTTTGCAGATTCAATGGGTTTCGACAATGATTGATTGCGACTATAATGGTGTGCTACCATGATCTGAGGCATCCAGGCAATGCCCGCCGATCCCGGCCCACCCTTCAACCAAAGGAGCTGCCATGACGTCCCTCGCTTCCACCGTCCAACCTGCCGCTACCGGCATCGATTGCGTGACTCTCGAGGTGGATGACACCGGGGTCGCCGAGCGCTTCTATGCCGCGGCGTTCGATTTGGACGCTCGGCTGCGCCTGCGCGAGTCGGAGGCGCCGACCTCTGGCTTTCGGGGGTTCACGGTGTCGCTGGTGGTCTCCCAGCCGGCCACGGTCGACGGCCTGATCGGCGCCGCGCTGGACGCCGGCGCCACGCCGCTGAAGCCGGTCAAGAAGAGCTTCTGGGGCTACGGCGGCGTGGTGCAGGCCCCGGACGGCACGGTCTGGAAGGTCGCGACGTCCTCGAAGAAGGACACCGGGCCGGCCACCAGGCAGATCGACGAGATGGTGCTGCTGCTCGGAGTCGGAGACGTCGCCGCGAGCAAGCGGTTCTACGTCGAGCGGGGCCTGGCGGTGGCCAAGTGCTTTGGCCGCAAGTACGTCGAGTTCGCCACTCCGTCCTCGCCGCTGAAGCTGGCGCTCTACGGGCGCCGCGCCCTGGCCAAGGACGCCGGCCTCCCCCCAGAGGGCGCCGGATCACACCGACTCGCCATCGCCGGCGACGCCGGACCCTTCACCGACCCCGACGGATTCCAATGGGAGACCGCATCAGTCTGAGGCGGCCTTAGTCCTGGGCCAGGTCCTCGGTTGCCTTGCGTCCGGCGCCGACGGTGCGGCGCAAGAAGTCCGCAATCAGCTCGAGCTCCGAGTCGGAGTAGTCGGAGAGCAGCTTGTTCATCGACCGACTGAACCCGGAGTAGAGGCGTAGAAGCTGGCCGTAGCGGTCGCGGACCGCTCGGACGAGGACCGCCCGGCGATCGCTCGGGTCGCGTTCGCGGACGATCCAGCCACCTCGTTCCAGCCGGTCGAGGATCCCGGTCATCGTCGCCGGGTGGAGCCCAGCGCGGCGCGCGAGCGTGCTTGGGCTCAGGGGGCCGTTCGCCTCGAGGATGTCCAGGCAGTCGAGGTCGACGTCCTTGAGCTCGAGCTGGGAGCCGACGCGGTAGTTGAGCAACGCCAGCTGGATCCGAAGCTCGCGTAGGGAGTCCCTGATCTCGGAGGCCGACCGCTGTCGCCTCCGAATCGCCGCACTACGTTCTGGTGTTACGGATTTCATGTAGTCCCGTTTCAATATGCTATGGTTTCCATATTATATGTATCCCAAGCCCGCACAACGATAGCCCGAAAGGATCCAGATGTCGACACCCACGTCTCAAACTTCTTTCTTGGCGACCCGGCGCGGAAAGCTGACGCTGGCGCTCCTTTGCGCGGTCGCGTTCCTCGACTTCGTCGACGCGTCGATCGTCAACATCGCGCTGCCCTCGATTCGCCGCGCGCTGCACTTCTCCGTCGCGGACCTGCAGTGGGTCCCGGCCGCCTACCTGCTCACATACGGTGGGTTCATGCTGCTGGGCGGGCGCGCCGCCGACCTCCTCGGACGTCGCCGAGTCCTAGTGACCGGAGTGGTCGTAATCGGCATCTCGTCGCTGATCGGCGGATTCGCCGACAGCGCGGGCGTGCTGATCGCCGCTCGTCTGGCCCAAGGCCTCGGCGCCGCGATGACGCTTCCTGCTGCGCTGTCGATCCTCACCACCAGCTTCAAGGAGGGCAAGGACCGCAACACCGCCCTGGGGGTGTGGGGCGGCGTCGCCGGAATCGCCTCGGCGATCGGCGTGCTGCTCGGTGGACTCCTGACCGAAGGGCCCGGGTGGCGCTGGGTGATGTTCGTCAACCCGATCGCCGTCCTCCTGGTGCTCGGCGGCATCTTCGCGCTGCTCAAGGCTGAGCGCGGCCGCGCGCGCCTTGCCAACTTCGACGCCCTCGGCGCCGTGCTTGCAACAGGCGGGATGCTGCTGCTGGTGTACGCGCTGGTGAAGGCGCCCACGGTCGGATGGGGCACCGCCCGCACGATCGGCGAGCTGGCCGGTGCGCTCGCGCTGCTGGCGGCGTTCGTGATCAACGAGCTGCGCGCCGCCAACCCGCTCGCACCCCTGTCGATCTTCCGCATCAACGGACTCGGGTTCTCCAACGTCACGCAGCTGATCGCGTTTGCTGGGTTCCTGGCGGTTTTCTTCTACCTGACGCTGTACATGCAGAACGTCCTCGGCTACTCGGCGATCCAGACCGGCGCCGCGTACCTGCCGCTGTGCTTCGCGATCGGGATCGCCGCGGGGATCTCGTCGCAGCTGCTGTCCCGGATCGGGACTCGGCCGGTGATCGTCACCGGCGCCGTGATCGCCGCCGGCGGCATGTACTGGCTATCGAGGATCCCGGTCCACGGATCCTTCCTGTCAGACCTTCTCCCGGGCATGCTCGTTCTCTCACTCGGCATCGGCCCCGTGTTTGTCGGTGTCACCAGCGCTGCCAACGCCGGAGTGCCTGCCGACAAGGCCGGGCTCGCCGCGTCGCTGCTGAACGCCTCGCAGCAGGTCGGGGGGGCGCTCGGGCTGGCGATCTTCACGGCGATCGCCACCAGTCAGACCCACCACCTGCTGGCCGAGCACGCGCCGGTTGCGCACGCGCTCACCTCCGGGTTCCAGCGAGCACTGCTCGTCGGGAGCATCCTGCTGCTCGCCGCCGCCGTGATTGGGCTACGGGCTACGAACACTCGCGGCGAGGAAGCCAGGCCGAGCGCGGACGGGTTCCCCGAGCCCGCCCGAGCGTGACTTAGCGGCATCACCCCGGCGCTTAAGAGAAAGCGAGCGCATCGCATTGCGGTGCGCTCGCTCATCGGGGAGCCCGTCAACCGACGTACGCCGCGAGGTGCTCGCCTGTCAGGGTGGACCCCGCGGCGACGAGGTCGGCGGGTGTGCCCGCGAACACGACCCGGCCGCCGTCGTGGCCGGCGCCGGGGCCGAGGTCGATGATCCAGTCGGCGTGCGCCATGACCGCCTGGTGGTGCTCGACGACGATGACCGACTTGCCGGAGTCGACGAGCCGGTCGAGCAGGCCCAGCAGCTGCTCGACGTCTGCGAGGTGGAGACCCGTCGTCGGCTCGTCGAGCAGATAGACGTCGCCCTTCTCACGCATCTGGGCGGCCAGCTTCAGTCGCTGCCGCTCGCCGCCGGAGAGAGTCGTGAGCGGCTGGCCGAGGCTGACGTACCCGAGCCCGACGTCGGCCAGCCGCTCGAGGATCGCGTGCGCGGCGGGCGTGCTCGCCTCGCCTTCGCCAAAAAACTCCGCCGCCTCCATCACCGACATCGCGAGCACCTCGCTGATGTCGCGGCCACCGAGCCGGTACTCCAGCACCGATGCCTCAAAGCGCTTCCCCTCGCATTCCTCACAGGTGGTGGCGACGCCGGCCATCGTCGCCAGGTCGGTGTAGATGACGCCGGCGCCGTTGCAATTGGGGCAGGCGCCGTCTGAGTTGGCGCTAAAGAGCGCCGGCTTCACGCCGTTGGCCTTGGCGAACGCCTTGCGGATCGGGTCGAGCAGTCCGGTGTACGTCGCTGGGTTGCTTCGCCGCGAGCCGCGGATCGCGCTCTGGTCGATCGACACCACGCCCGCGCCGGCGGGGATCGATCCATGGACGAGGGAGCTCTTGCCCGAGCCGGCGACCCCGGTGACTACGACCAGCACCCCGAGCGGGATGTCGACATCGACGTCGCGCAGGTTGTGGAGGGTCGCGCCGCGGATATCGAGCGTGCCGGTGGGTCTCCGCACCGTGTCCTTCAGTGCTGCCTGGTCGTCGAGATGACGACCGGTGACGGTGTCGCCGGACCGCAGCCCCTCGACGGTGCCCTCGAAGCACACGCTGCCGCCCGCCGCGCCAGCGCCGGGGCCGAGGTCGACGACGTGGTCGGCGATCGCGATCATCTCCGGCTCGTGCTCGACGACGAGCACCGTGTTGCCCTTGTCCCGCAGACGCAGCAGCAGCTCGTTCATCCGCTGGATGTCGTGGGGGTGTAGGCCCGTGGTGGGCTCGTCGAAGACGTAGGTGACGTCGGTCAGCGATGACCCGAGCTGGCGGATCATCTTGACGCGCTGCGCCTCGCCTCCGGAGAGGGTGCCGGACGGGCGGTCGAGGCTGAGGTAGGCGAGCCCGATCTCGACGAACGAGTCGAGGGTTTCCCCCAGCGTCGCCACCAGCGGCGCGACCGACGGTTCGTCCAGGCCCCGCAGCCATTCGGCGAGGTCGCTGATCTGCATCGCGCAGGCGTCGGCGATGTTGATCCCCTTGATCTTGGACGAGCGCGCGGCGTCGCTGAGCCGGGTGCCGTCGCAGTCTGGACAGGCCGTGAAGGTGACTGCCCGGTCCACGAACGCCCGGATGTGCGGCTGCATTCCCTCCTTGTCCTTGGAGAGCATCGACTTCTGGATCCGCGGGAGCAGCCCCTCGTACGTCATGTTGATCCCCGCGATCTTCATCCGGGTCGGCTCGTGGTGGAGGAAGTCGTGCAGCTCCTGCTTGGTGTACCGCCTGATCGGCTTATCCGGGTCGACGAAGCCCGATGCGGTGTAGAGGCGATAGTTCCAGCCGCCCGGGGTGTAGCCAGGGATGGTCAGTGCACCGTCGGCGAGCGACTTGCTCTCGTCGTAGAGCTGGGTGAGGTCGATATCGGAGACGGTGCCCCGGCCTTCGCAGCGGGGACACATGCCGCCCGTGCGGGTGAAGGTCGCTGTCACGGTCTTTCCGGCACCGCGCTCGACGGTCATCTTGCCGCTCGCTCGGACCGACGGGACGTTGAACGAGAATGCGTTCGGCGAGCCGATGTGCGGCTGCCCGAGTCGGCTGAAGAGGATGCGCAGCATCGCATTGGCGTCGGTGGCGGTGCCCACCGTGGAGCGAGGGTCGGCGCCC
>Ga0209577_10000972_pt1 | contig 28596 bp, 21 predicted proteins | sample GraSoiAngelo_109_FD_185874 | JGI IMG/M metagenome (GOLD analysis project Ga0209577, IMG submission 185874) | Grasslands soil microbial communities from the Angelo Coastal Reserve, California, USA - 14_0903_12_20cm (SPAdes) (version 2) | ecosystem: Environmental > Terrestrial > Soil > Grasslands...
TGGGCTTGAAGGCGAAGGCGCGCCGGGGCGGCGTCGCTTCTACAATTTCTTGCCGGTCTCGGCTTCCACGCCGGCCTCACGCCTCTCCTCCCGCACGGCGTCCGGGAAGCTGTCGGAGATGTAGAGCACGGCGACGGTCACGACGCCGACCGTCACTCCGAGCCACCAGTAGGAGGTGCCAATCGCCAGGCCAATCGCGCCCGTGATCCAGACCGACGCCGCGGCCTTGATGCCGTGCACGTCGCCGCCCGACTTGAAGATGACCGCCCCGCCGAGGAAGCCGATCCCCGTCATCAGACCTTGTAGCGCGCGGCTGATGGAGGCCGCGTCAACCTCCGCGAGGTGCTTTGCGAGGAGCATGTAGGTCGCGCTGCCGATGCCGACGAGCATCATGCCCGCCACGCCGACGGCCTTGTGGTGCGTGCGCCGCTCGAAGCCTATGAAGCCGCCGATGACCGCGGCGACTACCAGCCGCAGCAGAATCTCTCCCACCGTCACCTGCACAGATTCATTCATCGCACGCCGCCTCCGGCCATACCTCTGCCGCATCCCACCCGGCCCGGCTGGCTTCTGCCGAGCCGGGATTGTAGCAGATAACCCGCGTCGAGGATTCAGCAATTCTTGGGAGGGCGCGCCGGGCGACATGAAACCTGCCGCCATCGGCAAGCCCTTGCCACACGCCCCGTTCGTCGTCGCCCTTGCCGTGTCGGCGGCGCGTGAATTAATCTGCCGTCTATCGGGCCACCTGAAACCGTCTTGACGGGTCTTTAATCACCGGCATATTTTTCCGCGCAACTTCAAAAAGGGGGGCGTCGAAAGAAGCATCCACGCGGACGTGAACTCTCGGTCGGTCGGAGAGCGAGAACGAGCGGAGACTTGATATGAGCACACAGACGTTTGAGTCAGTTCAGGTAAATATTTTCAACCAGACCTACAACCTCCGCTCCCGCGGCGGCGGGGAAGAATACGTGAGGCAGATCGCGCGCTTGGTGGACGAGCGCATGCGGCTCATCTCCTCCCACCTCACGACCCACGACGTGGCGAAAGTCGCGGTGCTCGCGGCGCTCAATATCGCCGACGAGTTGCAGCAGTTGAAAGACCGTTACGAGGGCGACGCGCAGGGTGAGGGGCCGCCGTCCGCGGAAGGGCCGGGGGCGCGGAGAGGCGAGGGCAGCGGGGGCGGCGAACCTGTTCGCCGCTCCTGGTTTGAAAACATCTTCGACGCCGAAGAGCCAGCCGCGGGCAGAGGTGAGAGGTTGAGCAGCCAAGTGTCGGCCAAGCTTCAGGCGCTCCGCAGGTCGGGCCAGGACGGCCCCGCGCCGGGAGACGAGGAGTCTTAGAGAACGCCGCGCGTCGCGTGAAGCGTGCGGCGCTGAAGACAGTAAAGTGACGCTGAAGACAGTAAAAAGGTGAAGTGCCTGATGCAAGACGCCCCGCTTCAAATCAACCTCGGCAAGGTGCAGACGCTCATCGGCGAACTCGAATTCACCTTCGTGGTCAACCCGGAAGGCGACGCGCACCTACAGGTTTACGCGACCGACCCCTCGAAGGCCGGGAAGGCTGGCGTCCTCGTGATGCTGGACGGGAACGGCTACGAGCAGCTCAAGGCGATCATCAAGAATGCCGAAGGCGTGATCGAACGCATGATAAAGGAGCGGAGGATCAAAAGGATGGTGCTGCCTTACTGAACCACCTTCCGCCTGGGGTGACTCGAAGGGCCGGGCTTATGGTCTCGCGCCCCCGGCCTTCTTCAGAAGGTCAACGACATCCTGCCTGTCGTTTATCTCCGCCCACGTCAGGGCGTCGCGTCCGAGCTTATCCCTGATGTCCGTCCTCGCGCCCCCGTTGAGCAGCATGCGAACCGTTTTGGCGTGGCCGCGCGCCGCCGCGCGCATCAGGGCCGTCTGGCCGTCGGCGTCTTTCAGGTTCACGTCCGCCCCGCCCTCAAGTAGGACTTTGGTGGTCTCCCTGTGATCGCCCTGCGCGGCCTCCATCAAGGCGGTCGAGCCGTTCCTGTCCCTGGCGTTAACGTCCGCGCCCTTGCTTAAAAGCTTCCGGCTGATCTGGTCGTGCCCCCTTGAGGCGGCGTTGATGAGCGCCGTCCTGCCCGACGCGTCCGACACGTCCGGTCTCATCCCGGCGGCGAGGAAGAGGTCAACCGCGCCGGTGTCTCCGTCCTCCACGACGCTTGAGAAGGCATCCTCGCTGTAGGGGATTTTCTCGTCCGCCAACTTAGCGCGGGCGGCGAACTCAGAAGGCCCCGTGACCGGCTGGGCGTTAGAGTTTTCAGCCGCCGCGTTAACGTTGGCCTGTTGGTTTATGTTCTCCGCCGGGGTCGGGGTAGGCGTCGGGCGCGGGCTACTGTTGACCGACGGCTGAGTGTTCTGCGCGCGCCTCTGGTTATCCATGCCGGGAAGTAACAGGTACAGTCCCGCCGACAGCACGGCCAGCGCGATGACGATGCTGGACGCGACGACCCACTTCCTCCCGCCTCCACCCGGTCTTTGAACGACCCAGGTCTCTTCGGGGAGAGAGACGGTCACACGCCGCCCACGCCCCGCGGCGCGTGCGGTCGAGGGCGCGGGCGCGACGGCACGACCGACGTGCGAACTGACTCTGGTCACCTCGTCCGTCTCTTCAATCGGAACCGTGGCCGCCGCGCGAGCCGTCATGTCGTGCAAACCACGACGCATCTCGGAGGCGGAGCGCGGGCGGTTCTCGATGTTGAGCGCCAACGCGCGCATCAGTGCGGCGGAGACGGCTGCGGGCACGTCCCGATTTATCTCACTGGCCGGACGAAGCGGATCGGGCTGGCCGTTCACCACGGCGGCGGCCCGCGTGAGCGCGTCCGGGGGCTTAACTCCCGTCAGCAGGTGGTAGAGCGTCGCGCCGAGCGAGTAGAGGTCGCTGCGCTCGTCCGTGCCCGCGCCCTGAATTTGTTCGAGCGGCGAATAGTTCGGCGAGTAGGCGAGCACGCTACGGCTTCCGTCGCGGGTCATCTGCCCGGCGCTGCCTTTGGCTAAGCCGAAATCCAGGAGGACGATCTGGTCTTGCCGGATGAGCTTGAAGTTGGCGGGCTTGATGTCGCGGTGGAGCACGGGCGGGTCGAGCGTGTGGAGGTATTCGAGCGCGTCGAGCAACTGTTCGGCCCAACGCAGGACTTCGGCGGTGGCGAACGGACGCCCCTCGTGTTCGAGCATGACGCCCAAGTCGTCGCCGGGGATGAACTCCATGACCAGGAAGAGGCCGTCGCCTTCGGCGAAGTGGTCGAGCACTTTCGGCAGGGCGGGGTGGCGCAGGTTCGCGAGCAGTCGCGCCTCGCGCTCGAAGGCTCGGCGGAGTTCGTCCGTCTCGACGAGCGTCTCCTTCAGCGCGACCGTGCGGCTCAGGCGTAAGTCTGTCGCCTCGTAAACGGCCCCCATGCCGCCGCGCCCCAGAGGGCGTTTGATGCGGTAGCGATTCTGTAGAATGTCACCTGCGCCGAGCATAGAACCCCCTTGCCGCTTTTTCAGTAGCGCGACGGGAATTATTTCTGACCTTGAAAGATTTTATCCCGTTCTGCTTTTAGACGCTTCCTCGCGAGGCGACACTTGACGGCCCCTCCCGAAGTATCGTGCGTCTCGACGGCGTGGCGGGTGATGTTCGGGAGAGTTAGTGCGAAGGGGCTATCGTCAGGCCGCGTCGGAAAGGGCGGCGGCGAGTTAGGCCGAGCCTGGGCGTTCAGCCTCGCCCCAGCAGCCAACGCCGGGCCTCCTCCGAGTCGCGGAAGACCATGATCTGGATGTCAGTCCCGTCGGACATGATGGCGAGCTTGCGGATGGTGTCGTAGGTGGTCACGTCGCCGGAGACGACCGACGCCCAGCGGCAGCGCCCGAAGCGGGCCTGGTTGTCGCGGTAGAAGGCGGCGGCCTGGAGTGTGAACTCGGCGCTCGGAGCCCCGACCACCGCTGTGACGACACCGACGTGGGCAGATCACGTCTACTCCTGCCGCTACGTGTATCCCGACGGCAGCATGGCGCTGTCGGTGAAGGAGCTCTCGAGCAACGCGGCGGGGCCGCGGTTGGTCAGGAAGTCGAACCCGGTCTCGAACGCGGGGTCGGAGAGGAGGGCCACCATCGTGTCGCGCCACTCCTCGAAAGACGGGGTGGCGGTGGTGTCGAGATAGACGATCCGCTCGCCGGGGTTGATGCGGTAAGTGACGGCCATTTCAGGCTCCGGGGACGTGAACGTTTAAGGGCTTCCGCGAGGCGCGGCGCGCAGCATAGCAGAGGCCAGCGGGGGCGTCCAGTCAGCCTGTCGCCTAAGTCCGACGCCGACGATGTATTTGAAGTCGCCGGTGTTGAAGGGCAGAACCACGCCGGCATGCCGTCTAAACTGTTACCTACAATCGCCACCCTTGCCGTGTCATCTCCTTGCCGTTGACACGAGCCGCGCGAGAGGCATATCTTTCCCGCTCGTTGACGCCGGCCACGCCCTTCTGCGTGACAGGGCGCGAAAGCTTCTCGAAGGCTACGCCTCCAGTCCAGAGTCGTGAAATATTAAGTGCGCCCGGCACTCGTCTGACGAGTCGTTAAAGCGCACGCCCGGTAGAACTTTTTTCGCCTTTCTTCTCGTGTCGGAGATTGAGTCCAGTGCCGGAGCAATCGAAAGCCGCGCGGGTCAGCATCGTCACCGCGGTTAACGGCGGCGACGCGGCTTACGAGCGCCTGCCCAACCTTCAACAGTGGTTTCAGTCCGTCTGCAATCAAACGCTGCCCGCCGAACTTTACGAAGTCATAATGGTTGACGCCGCGCACGGGACGGACTACCAAACCGCCCTGACGCACTTCCGCGCCGAGGCGGAAGTGCGCGCCGACATTAGCTGCCGCCGCGTCGAGCGGGGCGGGCGGGCGCTGGCCTTGAACCGCGCGCTGGAATTTGCCACGGGCGACCTCATCATTTTTCTGGGCGACGACATTGTGCCGCCGCTCGGATTCGCCGAAGCCCACCTGCGGTTTCACCGGGAGCACGCGGAGGCGGAAGCCGTCGGTATCGGTTCCGCCATCATCCCTCCCGCATTTCGGAATCCGTTCTCGGCGTGGCTGGAGGAGGGCGGCCAGCTCTTCGGCGTGCCGTTTAGCGCCGACATGACGGAAGTGCCGGAAGAGTTCTTCTACGTCGCCAACGCTTCGGTGAAGCGTGAATTGCTGGAGCGGGCGGGCCGCTTCGACGAGCGCTTCGCACATCACGCCTGGGACGATTTCGAGTTCGGCCTGCGCCTGCGGGCCGCGGGGATGAGGGCCAGGTTCGTGCCTGACGCGCGCGCCGATCACATCCATAACATTGACCTGTGCGGGCGCGAGAGCGCCGTGCGAGACGCCGGGGCGGCGGCCAGGGCTTACATTACAGACCACCCGGAGAACCGCGTGTGGTTTCGGACGGCGAGTCTTCCTTCCTGGCTTCACCGGCTGCGCGTAGCGTCGGCCCGCGCCCGCCTCGCCGCCGCGCGGACTGACGGCGCGCTCGCCAGGTGGTGGCAGACCCGACTCGATGCCGCTTTAGCCGACGGCTACCGCAACGGCGTTTGAGCGACCGGTGCGTGGCCGCCGCTTTAAGGAAAGGCATACCCCGGACGTTGACTCCGAGAACGACTATCAGTCAGGACGACTCATGCCTCGCTCCAAAATGACCGAACAGTCACTGCTTAACCCTCTCCCTCTACCTGCAACAACATTCTAAGCTGGGAAAATCGCAATCTTTGTTTCAACTGAGCGCGGCATGCGGTTTGTAATAACTCCCCGTCGATTGCAGGTACGTAAAAACCTGCTGCCTATCTCGTCCCCCTTCGGCGGTAATCGACAAGTGGCCATAACCGGATATGCACATAGTAGTCGGGCCGGTGCCGCGGCGGTGCCGTTGCTTTTCCCGCAGAGTCCCGAAGCGCGTAAGCCCGCGGCGCCTGACAGAGACCAGTGCCGCCTGAGGAAGCAGCTCGACTCGATCCTCAAGGTCATCAAGATCCCGGTCACCGAAGAGGCAGTTCGGGACGTCTTCAACACGCTCTCCCGCCTGCGCGAAATCATGCGCCTCGTAGAGCTTAACGTGGGCGAAGGAGGCCCGACTCAGGTGACGCTTGCCGCCTTCGCGTTCGCCGAAAGCGAGTCGCGTTCTCTGGTCCGATTTATTGAAACGCGGGCGCCGAAAATAAAATCTGCCAAGTGGCCTTTGCGCGAAGCGCTCGCCGGCATGTGTTTCGCCCTCAGGCATGAGATGAAGACCGTCTTCGGCCACGACCTCGCCGGGATTACGGCGGAGCGGAGGCCCGACGAAGTCCGTCCGGACTTCATGAGGGCGCACGGACTTCTGAGTAACTGCTTCCAGCAGTCGATCATCACGCTCGCGCGGGTGTTCGACCCGTCGGTGAGGGGCGAACTCCTCTTCGATGATTACAGGGCCCGGTTCAAGCAGTCCTCCGTCCTGCTCAGGGAGTTGTTAGCCCTGGCCCGACTGGCGCGCCGCGCCGGGGAGAACCCGGACGCCGAGGCGAGCGACCTACTGATTCGAGAACTGAAGGGCTTCTGCCAGGGCACGCTCTATTACCTCATGTACAAGGACTGGGATGAGTTCGAAGACATCGCGGGCGAGGTAAGGTCCAGCCAAGGCTCCGCGAGACACGGCTTCATCCTGCACTGCTTTGCGACCTATCTGGAGGCGCTGGTCAATCAGGTGCGAATGCGATCAGTGCTGAGCGATCAGTCGCCCGCCTCGACCGAATCAAAGCCTTTAAAGAAATCGCCCAAGGGGCGACGCTGAAACTTATGAACAACACGGCGATCTCTCAGAACGGCAACTCTAACCTCAGACTCGCGACGAACGCGAACCTGACCGGCCTTACCCAACGCGGCGGCGGCCAGGCGAGTGCGGACTCAGGCCCGCACGCGAGCGCCTCCCTGCTCGACGCCATCCGCGCGGGCGACCCCGAAGAAGTGAAAGCGTTGCTCGCGGCGGGCGCTGACGCGAACGTGAGGGACGGCGAGGGGTGGACTGCCCTGATGCTTGTGACCGTCAAAGGCCATCTCGAAGTGGCGCGGGCACTGCTGAATGCGGGCGCCGACGTACACGCTAAGAACCAGAAGGGATGGGCGGCCTTGAGGTTCGCCGTCTCGATGGACGACGCCGAGGCCCTGCGGCTCCTGCTCGAAGCGGGCGCGGATGTGAACGGGCAGGACGCCGAAGGGGACACGGCACTCATGCAGGCCGCGCGCGAGAAGAGCATGGAGAGCCTCAAGCTGCTGCTGGCCCACGGGGCCGACGTAAACGTCAGGAACCGCTCGGGCGAGACCGCGCTGAAGATAGCGGCGCGCCACGGCTACCACGAAATCATCCGGGCGCTGAAGGAGGCCGGAGCGGACAGCGCGGACGGACATCACGCCGAGGCCGATGAGGCGGGTCTTTTCAGCGATGGCGAGTTGGAGCAACTGATGGAGAGGATCGAAGGGCTGACCTGCGCCGCGGCCCCCTCCGAAACTTCCGTGGAGCAGGCCCTCGTCCCCGTCGCCCCTGCGCCCGGCGTTTTAGAGCGGCTGGCGGCTGCGCTCGAAGCGCTGCGCCCGGGGGTACAGGCCGCCGCGCCACGGGTCTCAATCCCTGACGCGGCTCATAAGCTCACACTCGGCTTGCCGGAAGCAGCCGCCCTCTCAGGACTATCACGTAAGCACCTCCGCCAGGCGATAAAAGAAGGTGGTCTTAAATCTCGAAAGCTCGGGCGCGGGTGGCGTGTCAAGCGGGCCGACCTGGAAGCTTACGTCAGGAACCTTTGATCACAACGTCCCGCGCGGCAGTCTAGTAGAAACATGTATGAGGCGGTCGCGCCGGCAGTAAATCCGATTTGAATTTACTCTCCGAGAGTTCTTTCAGTCCCCGCGGGGTTACATCTCACGAAGTTCATTCGTAATTAGCTTTCGGTCCGCAGCTCGTCCGCGGATAAGAACTCTATGCACTGAAAGTGCATAGAGGTTTAGCTCAGACGTTGAAGTGGAAGTGAACCACGTCGCCCTCCTGCATTACGTAGTCCTTGCCTTCCAGCCTTAGCAACCCTTGCTCGCGCGCCGCCGCGTAGGAGCCGGCGCGCACGAGGTCGTCGTAACTGACGACCTCGGCGCGTATGAAGCCGCGCTCGATGTCCGTGTGGATGACGCCCGCGGCCTGCGGGGCACGCGTGCCGCGCCGGACAGTCCAGGCGCGCACCTCCTTCTCGCCCGCCGTCAGAAACGACATCAGGCCGAGCAGGCGGTAGGCGCTCTTGATGAGTTCGTCCACGCCGCTCGACTCGACGCCGAGTTCGAGCAGGTAGCTCCGCCGGTCTTCGGGCGGGAGCGCGACCAGTTCGGCTTCGAGCTGAGCGCAAATGACGACGCACTCCGCGCCCTCCTCCTTTGCTATCTCGCGCACCGTCAGGACGTGCGGGTTCGCCTCCGTGTCGGCGAGCGTCGCCTCGTCAACGTTGACGGCGTAGATGGTCGGCTTCATCGTCAGAAGGAAGAATGAGCGGGCGACGGCGCGTTCCGAGTCGTCGAGTTCGGCGGCGCGAGCCGGCCTGCCTTCGGAGAGCACGGCGAGGAGCTTGTCGGCGACTTCCACCTCGGCGCGCGCGGCCTTGTCGCCGCCCTTCGCGGCCTTCTGCGCACGCTCGCGGCGGCGCTCGACCGTCGCGAGGTCGGCGAGCGCGAGTTCTATCTGAATCGTCTCGATGTCGCGGCGCGGGTCAACCGTGCCCTCGACGTGGTGGACGTTCTCGTCCTCGAAGCAGCGGACGACCTGTATGACGGCGTCGGTCTCGCGTATGTTGGCGAGGAACTGGTTGCCCAGGCCCTCGCCCTTGGACGCGCCGCGCACCAGCCCCGCGATGTCCAGGAACTCGACCGTCGCCGGGACGATTACAGTCGTCTTGACGATTTTGGCGAGCGGCTCAAGGCGCTCGTCCGGGACGGGGACGACGCCGACGTTCGGCTCGATGGTGGCGAAAGGGTAGTTGGCCGCGAGCGCCGACTGCTGCGCCGTGAGCGCGTTAAAGAGCGTGGACTTGCCGACGTTCGGCAGCCCGACGATGCCTGCACGAAGCATGACTTAACCTCGAAAGGAAGATGTCAGATTGTAGCAGCGGGGCGTCGTTCGCGTATAATCGCGACGCTTCTTTTAACTTGTCGGGGCGCGAACGCCGGACGACGTTCGCGCCCGCCGAGTCTCGCGCACTCTATGCCTTTCGCACTCATGCTGGCGCTCGCCGCAATCGCGGGCGCGACGACGCTGACCTACTTTTACGAACGCGAAGCGCTCTTCCTGTCGCGCGTGTGCGCGGGCGTGTGCGTGGGGTTCGCGTTGTTGGGACTCGTCGGGTTCGTGCTCGCGTCGTGGCTGGGGATGACGCCGTGGGCGCTTGCGCTCGCGGGCGCGGTCGTCGCATCCCCGTTGCTGTTGATGCTTCGCCGCGAGTTGCGCGGGCGTGTGAACGCCGACGTTTCAGAGAGCGCACGCGTGTTGCGGCGGGCGCTCTCGCTGCGGGGCGGGGGAGAGGCGGGCGCGCTCGTCTTTTACGTCGCGGCGGCGCTGCTCTTCTGGTTCGTCTTCGCGCACGCGATGTACCAGACGCCCGCGGGTATCTTCACGGGCGTGGACACGAACATCGGCGACCTGCCGTTCCACATCGCCGTCATCACAGGCTTCGCATACGGCGACAACTTCCCGCCGCAGCACCCGGAGTTCGCGGGCGCGCGCCTCACTTACCCGTTCATCGTTGACTTCTTAACGGCCATGTTCGTGCGCGCCGGGGCGACTTTGCAGGGCGCGATGTTCTGGCAGAACTTCGCGATGATGATGTCGCTCACGGGGCTTCTGCACCGCTGGGCTTTGAGGCTGACTCGGCGGGGCGGGGCGGCGCTCGCGGCGACGGCGCTGGTGCTTTTGAGCGGCGGCTTCAGTTGGTGGGTCTTCCTCGGCGAGGCGGCGTCGGGCGGGCGCGGCGTCTTCGGGCTGCTCGGCGGACTCGAACACGACTACACGGTCATGGGTCACATCGGCTACCAGTGGGGCAACGCCGTCACCGCGCTCTTCGTCACGCAGCGCAGCATCCTGCTCGGCGTCGCGCTCGCCGTCGCCGCGTGGACTCTGTGGTGGCAAGTCTCCGAGAGGGCAGGAGGCAGGGGCAGAAGGCAGGGGCAGAAGGCAGGGGCAGAAGGCAGTAATAAGACTAAGGACGGAGCATCGGTTATAGAAAGCCGTGGTGAAGGGAAGAAGAAAGTTAAGAGCCAAGCCAAGGGCGGGAGAAAGACGACGCGCGTTCGGTCGAAGCAGGAGGCGAAGGATGGGCCGGGCGCTCAAGCCGCCGCGGATTCCTCTTTTGCCTTTTGCCTTTTGCCTTTTGCCTTGAGGCCGATGCTGGCGGCGGGCCTCATCGCAGGGCTGCTGCCGCTGGTGCACGCGCACAGCTTCGTGGTGATGATGCTGATGGGCGCGTGCATGGCGCTCTTGCAGGGCGCGGCGGTACTCGTGATGAGAAGGGAAGTGGGCGGCGATGAGGTGGGGCGCGGAGATGCGCCCGCGTGGGCGAGGGTGTGGGAGGTGTGGCGTCCGTGGGTCGTGTTCGCGGCGGCGGCCTCGTTGCTCGCGTTGCCGCAGATATTCTGGGTGACGCGGGAAAGTTCGACGCGCGCGGGACAGTTCTTCGGCTGGGAGTTCGGCTGGGTGCACGGCGAGGAGAACGTCGTCTGGTTCTGGCTGAAGAACACGGGCGTCTTCATCCCCCTGCTCGTCGCGGCGCTGGCGTGGCGCGGGCGCGAGCCAGTGGTGTCGGATAAGCTGCTCTTCTTCTTCCTGCCGTTCGTGCTCTGCTTCGTCGTGCCAAACCTCTACAGGCTCTCGCCGTGGGGGTGGGATAACATCAAAGTTCTGTTCTACTGGTGGATCGCCTCGGCCCCGCTGGTCGCGCTCGTGCTCGCGCGGCTGTGGCGGCGCGGCGCAGGCTGCCGAACGCTCGCGGTCTGCCTCCTTCTGGCGCAGACGGCGGCGGGCGCACTCGACGTTTGGCGCGCGGCTTCGGGCACGGTCGAACGGAGGACTTTCGACCCGGAAGGCATCGCCTTCGCCGAGGTCGTAAAAAGCGTGACGCCGCCGCGCTCTTTGATTCTGCACGCGCCGACTTATAATGACCCCGTTTACTTGACGGGGCGGCGCACCTTTCTAGGCTACCCAGGCCACGTCTGGTCGCACGGCATAGACAACTTTCCGCGCGAGGCCGACTTGAAGGGCATCTACTCAGGCTCGCCCGCGGCATCAGGCTTGATCGCGAGGGACGGCATCGAGTACGTCGTCGTCGGGCCGTTGGAGCGCGAGGAGTTGAAGAAGTACGGCGTCATGGTCAACGAGGCTTTCTTCCGCCAGTTCACGAAGGTCGGTGAAGCAGGTGAGTACCGGCTCTACAAAACGCGCCCGTAAAGGGAAGGGGCAGGCCGCCAAAGCGCCGAAGGCTTCCGCGTTGAAGGCTTCCGCGCCGAAGGCCAAAGAGTCTTCAGCGCCGAAGGCGCAGGCGCGCGCGGCGTCGCGCGAGGACGTGATGCCGCCGCCCGTCCTCGGCGAGGAGATACCTGAGCGCGCGTGGTTGATTGCGAGCCTCGCCGTCCTGATGGTTGCGACGGCGCTCAGAATCTACGCGCTCGAACTGAAGCCGATGCACCACGACGAGGGCGTCAACGGCTTCTTCCTGACGAACCTCCTGCGCCAGGGCGTCTATCACTACGACCCTGGCAACTACCACGGCCCGACCCTTTACTACCTGACGCTGCCCGTCGTCGCCCTCTTCGGCCTGAACACTTTCGCCGTCCGCTTCGTCACCGCGGCCTTCGGCATCGCGACCGTGTGGCTCGTGCTCGCGTTGCGCCGCTACGTCGGCGCGTTCGGCGCGCTCACAGCCGCCGCGCTCGTCGCCGTCTCGCCCGCCTGCGTCTTCTACTCGCGCTACTTCATACACGAGTCGCTCTTCGTCTTCTTCGCCCTCGGCATCGTTGTCGCCGCGCTCCGCTTCTACGAGACGGGCGCAGGCGTGTACCTCTGTCTCGCCTCGGCGTCTGCCGCGATGCTGTTCGCGACGAAGGAGACGGCCTTCATCTCCGTGGGCACGCTCGCGCTGGCGTGGGCGTTCGCGCACGTCTGGGTTAAGTGGGCGGGCGGCGGGCGCGGCGCGCGCGGGAGAAAGAAAGGCGGGGAGGGCGGAGGCGGACTGGCTAAGTTCGACGCGAGCGGGCAAGCGCCGCTCTTCGTCGCGGGCGCGTTCGCACTCTTCGCCTTCATCTGGATTCTGTTCTACTCGTCGTTCTTCACATACTGGAAGGGCGTCTTCTGGGACTCGTTCGAGGCGTTCAGGGTTTGGAAGCAGACGGGGATGAGCGAGTTCCACAGCAAGCCCCTCGACACATACGTCAGGTGGCTCTGGCAGGAGGAAGCGCCGATCCTGCTACTCGCCGTCGCGGGCGCGTGCGTGGCGCTCTTCGAGCGCCGACGGAACCGCTTCGCGGTCTTCGCGGGCGCGTGGGCCTTCGGCCTGCTCGCGGCCTACTCGCTCATCAGCTATAAGACGCCCTGGCTCGTCCTGAGCTTCGTCGTGCCGCTGGCAGTCGTCGCCGGCTACGCCGTGCAGGCATTCGACAATTGGGTCGGCGGCGCTCGCCGCTGGCACTCGCCCGCGCTCGCCATCGTCGCCGTCGCCATCGCCGTCTGCACCTACCAGGCCGTCGTGGTCAACTTCCGCGAGTACGACAACGACCGCTACATCTACGTCTATTCGCACACGCAGCGGCAGGCGCTCGACATGCTGAAGGAGGTGGAGCGCGCCTCGGCGCGCGCGGGCGCACGGGAGCCGGGCATCATCGTCGCCTCGCCCGAATACTGGCCGCTGCCCTGGTACTTCCGCGACAACTCACACGTCGGCTACCTGGGCAACGTCTCCACCTACTACGACCCGCAGTCCACGCTCATGGTGATAGGTCGCAAGAGCGACAACCCGAAAGAGGATCAGTACGGACAACTCCGCGCGGTTCTGGCAGCGAGCTACGTCGAGGCCGGCACGTACCCGCTCCGTCCCGGCGTCACGCTGGTGCTCTTCGAGCGGCGCGACCTCGCGGGGAAGTGACATCAGCGCCGCAGGATTGCGGGATTCGGATTGCGGGTTGCGGGTTCTGCCGGAGGCGTGTGTCCCCTTTTCGGAGCGTCGCACATAAATTGACGAAGCTCTCGCCGCTTCCAATCCGCAATCCGAATCCCGCAATTTATTAGTGCGCGCTTGCCGCCGGTTGTGATATAAACTCTGCGTATCCCCCGGAAATCCCGACAACTCAATCCCCTTTGAGGCCATAATGGGTGCAGCCCTGTATTGCCCTGCTGCCCCCTCATCGTGTCCGCCCACGCCCTCGCGCGCGGCACGCTTCCGGCAAAAGGAGTATTTCCGTGATGAGAAGAAGAGCCGAAGAATCTTTCGAGGCAGGGAAGATCAGGCCCCACCGCCTGCAAGGCGTTGAGAAGAACCTGATAGAAGATAGACGAGTTAAAACCAACCCGAACCGCCCGCCACACAAAAGAGTCGCAAGAGTTTTCTTCCTGTTCGCGCTGCTGGCGCTCGCGGCGGCGGCGCTCTCGCTCCTGCCGCCGGCCCTGCGCGGCGAGCGCGTGGCGCAGGCGGCCAATCCCGCGTCGGGCGCAATCGCGCAGACAGGCCCCGTCCCACCGTTCGCGGGCACGTGGACGGGCACGGCCACGGGGACAGGGTCGGGCGGCGGCGAGACGACGTGCGTCGAGGGAACCAACTGCGACACCTTCCGCCTGACGGTCATGCCCGGCGACTACACCGGCAAGCAGATCGCCATCAAGATTCAGTTTGGCGGCACCCTGTTTCCGGCTGACGACTATGACCTCTACATCCACAAGTGCCCGACCCAAGCCTCGACTAATGCGCAGTGCAACGCCACCGCACCTGCCGCGCAGGGGGAGAACGGCGGAGCGCCGCAGACGCATGAGGACGCCGCCATTGATCCCGGCGGCGTCGTCGCGGCGGCGACCGACTACACAGTCCACGCCGTCTATTTCACGACCTCCGGCCCGGCAGACCAGTACCAGGGCAGCGCGACCCTTGAGAGCAAGGCGACGGCGACGCGCGCGGCCAACTACATCTCCGGCGGAATCAACTTCAGCCCGAACGTGACGGTCAAAGCGCCGGTCGCGTCGAGGGACGGCGAACCCAGCAGCCGCACCGACGCGCTCGGCAACTTCTACGTCTCCGGCATCCGCGGCTTCCCTGCGGGCGTTGACCTCTGGTACGCCGACCTCCAACCTTCGAGCGGGACTTACGACCCGTTCATGCGCAAATGGATTTACCGCGGGCAGCCCGACGCCTTCAGTCCCGCGCCGTCCCAGGTAGACCTCGGCGGCGACGGCGGCGGCGACGTTGACCTCGCCGTCTCGATGCCCGACCCGACCAACGGCACACTGCCCAGCCCGCCGACGCTCGCCGGGTCGAGTCTAATCGCGGCCAACATTTCGACCTACAAGTCAACCGACAGGGGGACGACGTTCACGAAGAACAGCCTCGGCAACTGCACGGGCGGCGCGTGCGCCGACGACCGGCAGTGGGAAGAATTCTTCGGCAACAGCACGGTCTATCTCTTCTATCGCACGCTCGAACCCGCCGTCTCGCAAATTCAACGCTCGACCGACGGCGGCCTGACCTTTGGCCCGGCGCAGACCGCGGGCGCAATCGGGCAGGCTGGCTACATTGACGTTCACCAGAAGACCGGCACGGTTTACATCAGCGGCAGCAGCGGCCAGGTCTGCCACAGCACCATCACACTGCCGACGGGTGAGGCCGCCGTCTATCAGTGCGTGCAGGCGGCCACAGACCCGAACGGCGTCGCGCACCTCTTCTTCGTCGTCAAGGTCGCCGACGACGGCACGGCGAACGGCACCGTCTATGCCTGCTACTCGAACGACCACGACATCTTCCTCGTCAACTCGACCGACAAGGGCGTGACGTGGAGCCAGCCCGTGCGCGTCTCGAACGGCGCGGAGACGAAGACGAGCGTCTTCCCGTGGATCGAGACCGGCCCCGTGCCCGGCTCGGTCGGCATCGTCTGGTACGGCACGACGGACGCAGCCAACGACGACAACGCCAACTGGAACGTCTTCTACGCCCAGTCGTTCGACGCCACCGCCGACAACCCGACCTTCCGGCAGGTCAAGGTCAGCGACCACTTCATCCACGGCAGCAACATCAGCGAGGGCGGCCTGACCGGCACGGCCAACCGCAACCTGCTCGACTACTTCCAAATCTCCTTCGACCCGACGGGCGCGGCGGTCGTCGGGTTCACCGACGACCACAACGACTTCGACGGCCACACCTACATCGCGCGCCAGATTTCGGGGCCGAAGATTACGGGCGATGGCAAGACAGGCGTCCCCGACCCCGGCCCGACCCCGGCGGCGCAGCCGGGGCCGCTGCCGCTCGCCACCGATCCGAGCGTGGGCGGCCAGGCCGGCGCACAGGTCACGGACTTCCGCGACGACGTGGCCGACGGCCTCCTCGTCCGCACGACGGTTGACGATCCGCTCGACATCCTCTCGATCCGCTACTCGTGCGAGACGGGCACGGCGGGCGAACCCGTCATCGTCGCGACGATGAAGGTGTCGAACCTCTCCGTAGTCCCGCCCGCGTCGAACTGGCGCATGAACTTCACGGCCAACGCGCCGTTCGCGGGCCTGAGTCCGACCGGCGACTACAGCTTCGCCTTGAGCGACCGTGGCGACCAGTTCTTCGTGCAGGCCAACACCGACAACGCGGCCTCGCCCACCTTCACCTTCGGGACGGCGGTCAGGAATTCCGACGGCTCGATCACCTCCACGTCGCGCGGCAACGCCGACTGCGGCGCGTTCGACACGACCAACAACACCATCACCATCAAGGTCTCCGTGAGCAAGCTCAACGCGTTCGCGCCCAAGGGCGCGATAGTCAACGGCAGCGTGCTCGCGGGCCTGCGCGGCTCGACCTTCACCTCGCAGGCCAACGGCAAGCGCGACATCGCGCGCGGCGGCACGGAGTTCACCGTGGGCAGTTGCTTCGCGGCGCAGGCCGGGTGCGCGGCGGCGGCTACTCCGACCCCGTCGCCGACCCCATCGCCGACGCCCACTCCGTCACCGACCCCGACTCCATCGCCGACTCCGTCGCCGACGCCGCCGCCGCCGCCGGTGACCTCGACTTTCCAGTTCAGTTCGACGGACTACTCGGCGCAGGAGAGTTGTGCGCCAATCACAATCACAGTTCTGCGCACGGGGCTGACCAGCCAGGCGGCCTCCGTGGACATTGCCAGTCAGGACGGGACGGCCAAGCAGAAGGGCGACTACACCATCGTCGTCGGCCACCTCGTCTTCGCCGCGGGTGAGACGCAGAAGACTTTCCAGGTGCTCATCAGCGACGACGGCTACACCGAGGGGCCTGAGACGGCGACGCTCCTACTTCAGAACCCGTCGAACGGGACGCTCGGCGCGCCGGGTACGGCCACCCTTAGTATCGTGGACAACACGCCGGAGACATCGAGTAACCCGATTGACACGTCAGGCACGTTCGTCTGCCAGCACTATCACGACTTCCTCTACCGGCAGAGCGACCAGTCGGGGCAGGATTTCTGGACGAACAACATCGAGAACTGCGGCACGGACGCCGGGTGTCGCCAGGTCTTGCGCGTCAACGTCTCGACGGCCTTCTTCCTCTCCATCGAGTTCAAGGAGACGGGCTACTTCGTCATCCGCGCGCACAAGGCCGCCTTCGGCAACGGGAAGGCCACGCCGCGCTACCTGCTCTTTCTCCGTGACCAGCGCGAGATCGCCGACGGCGTCGTCGTCGGGCAGTCGGGGTTCCAGCAGCAACTGGAGACGAACAAGCAGAACTACCTCGCCGACTTCGTCTCGCGCCCGGAATTCGTTCAGCAGTTCCCGCAGGGGATGGCTGCCTCGGACTACGTGAGCAAGCTCTTCTCGAACGCCGGAGCGACGCCGACCCAGAGTGAGACCAGCGACGCCGTCACCAAGTACGGCAGCGGCGACGCGACGGGCCGGGCGGCTGCCTTGAGGAGCGTCATCGAATCCGGCTCGGTCTTCAACGCCGAGTACAACCCGGCGTTTGTGCTGATGCAGTACTATGGCTACCTGCGCCGCAACCCCGACGACGCACCGGACAACAACTTCAGCGGGTACGACTTCTGGCTGGCGAAACTCAATAGTTTCAGCCAGGCGGGCGAGGACATGCGCAACGACTCGCAGGCGTTCACGCGAGTCCAGCGGGCCGAGATGGTCAGGGCCTTCATCGAGTCCATCGAGTACCGACAGCGCTTCTTCGGCGCGCAGGGCGGCAACCAGCAGGCGACGCCCGTGCAGGGGGCCGAACTCAGGCAAAAGAACTGGAGGGACGCGCTGGCCCGTGCCGTCCCGTTCCTCTTCAACCCGGCGCTCACGCGGCTCTGGCTTCCGGGCTAGGCCGCGAGTTTGACGACATCGCCGGGGGCGCGGAGACCGTTCAGTCTCCGCGCCCCCGGCGCCTTTTCGAGCCGCAGCTAAACGGCTGCGCTGCCAACCACTAACCTCCCGCCGCTTAAAGTTTCAGTTTGACAACCTCGTCCGCGCCAACATATAGTGTGCCTCTCCCGCGAAGGCTCTAGGGACTGTGTTTCCCGCGAGCGCCCGCGGCGGGCCGAAAGCGCAGCATGTTCAAACTCCAACGCCTCGAAATCACCGGCTTCAAGTCCTTCGCCGACTACACCGAACTCGTCTTCACAGGCAACGGCATCACCGGCATCGTCGGCCCCAACGGCTGCGGCAAGTCGAACGTGGCCGACGCCATCGCCTGGGTTCTCGGCGAGCAGAAGGTGAAGAACCTGCGCGGCGGCGAGATGAAGGACGTCATCTTCCAGGGGTCAAAGAACCGCCTGCCGAGTGGCATGGCCGAGGTCGTGCTCCACATGGTTCGCGACGAGACCGTGGAGGAAGAGCCGGACATCGAAGACATAGACGCGACGCTCGAAGAGCTGGACGACCAGGCCGAGGCCGTCGAAGAACGACTCGCGCCGGAACTGGTCGTCGAAGCGGCGACGCCCCGGCCCGACGCCGGGGCGCAAGTGTCCGCGCCGACCGACGGTGCAGCCGCTTCCGTCGCGAATGATTCGACGACCGCCGCAATCAACGCCTCTTCCGTTGACGCGCCCGCCGAAGTCTCTCTCTTCGACGGCACGAACGCGCGGGCGAGTGCAGAGGTGCAAGGCGAAACGCCCTCGTCCGCCGAGGACGACGCGGCTGCGGCGGCGAAGTCTCGCGGGCAACACCAGCACAAGCGCCACTGGCGTCCGCGCCGCTTGGCGCTCGACTTCGCGCCGGGCGAGACCGTCTCCGTAACGCGTCGGCTCTACCGCGACGGCGACAGCGAATACCTTCTGAACGGGCGCGTCTGCCGCCTGCGCGACATCCAGGACTTGTTTTCCGGCACGGGCCTTTCGGGCGCGCACTACGCCATCATCGAGCAGGGGCGCATCGGCCAGATTCTCTCCGCCAAGCCGATGGATCGCCGCACGCTCATCGAGGAGGCCGCCGGGATAACGAAGTTCCGCGTGCGCCAGCGCGCCGCCGAAGCGCGTCTCGAAGCCGCGCGCTCAAACCTCAGCCGCGTCTCCGACATCGTTAACGAGATCGAGCGTCAGGTCGGAAGCCTTCGGCGGCAGGCCGCCAAAGCGCGACGCTACCGGCAGATTCGCGAGGAGCTTCGGGAGCTTCTGCGCCGCGTCTATGCCGCCGACGAGCGGGCGCTCGTCGCGCGGCTCGAAGAGCTGCGCGTCCGTCTCAACGAGGCTCACGAAGAGGTCTCGTCGTTAGCCGAGGAGCTTGAGGAGCACGAGGACGAGGCGAGACGCGCCACGACTGCGGCGCGCGGGCGCGAGGAGGAGTTGGCCGAGGCGCGCGCCGCCGTCTCCGAGTCGGCCCTGCGGCTCGACCGTCGCGAGCGCGAGCGCGCGTACCAGGGCGAGCAGATCGCGGCGCTCGAACAGCGTTTGCAGGAAGTCCGCCGCGAGGCCGAAGAAGTTCGCGCGCGGCTCTCGGCGGTCACGTCCGAGAGCGAGTCGCTCGTGCTCAAAGACGTGCAGATGCGCGAGTCGAGCGAACAGAGCGCGCGCCGGCTCGCGGAGGCCGAAGAGTCTTACGCGCGCCGCACCGCCGAAGTCGTCGAAGCCGAATCGGCCATCGAGAGCGCGCGCGGCGAGTTGCTGACGCACACGGCTGTCGCCGAGCGTCTGTCCGAGACTGGCCGCCAGCTCGAAGCCGCGGTCGAGAAGCTTGCGGCACAGGCCGAAGGGCTGGCGCGCGAGGGCGAGCGCGCGTCGGCAGCGCACGAGCAGGCGAAGGCCGAATCGGCGAAGCTGCTGGAAGAGATGAAGGGCGCACGCGCGCACCTCGACGCGCTCTACGCCGAGCGCGAGGCGCGCACGCGCGAGCTTGCGGAGGCGCGCGCCGAAGTGGCCGCCGCCTCGGCGGAGCACGCGCGCGTGCGCGACGAGTCGGCGCGCGTCCGCCACCGCCTCGACACGCTCGCCGACATTGACTCGCAGCGCTCGCTCTACTCGCGCGCCGTGCAGCGCCTGTTCTCGCCCGCCGACGCCGACCCGCCGCGCGACTTCCACATCGTCGCCGCGCTCGCCGACGTGCTGCGCGTCGAGCCTCGCTGGGAGCGCGCCGTCGAGGGCGTGCTGGGGCCATACCTTCAGTCGGTCATCGTGCCCACGCCGGACGACGCCGTGCGCGGGGCCGCCTGGCTCCGGGCGACGGGCGCGGGCCGCGCGACCTTCCTCGTCGCGGGACTTCGCGGCGGCTCTGAGGCGGACGAGACTTTCGCCGAGGTGGGCGAGCGCGACGCCGCGACGCTCGCCGAAGACTCCGTCGCGGACGCGATGGAAGCGGGCGTGCGCGTGGCCGACCTGCTCGGCACGCCGCGCGAGATCGGCGAGGTGCTGCGCCGCACGCTCGCGCGAGAGATGGGCGCGCGCGTCGCAAAGGGTTTAGAGCAGGCGATGACGTGGACGCTCCCGACGGGTGAGACGTGCGTGACCGCCGAGGGCGAGTTCGTCGTCGGCGGGCAGCTCATCGCGGCGGGCGGGGCGGCGGTCGCCGAGGAGGGCGCGGGGCTGCTCGCGTTCAAGCGCGAGATGCGCGAGCTGGAAGTCCGCGTCGTCGGACTCAGCGCAGACCTCACGTTCGCCGAAGAGGCCGCGCGCCGCACGCGCGACCGCCTGGCCGAACTGGAAGACGCCTTCGTGCTTCTCAACGACGAGATCGGGCGCGAGGAGCGCGAGCACGTCGCGCGCGAGGTGAGCGCGCAGCAGCTACAGCACGAGATCGAGCGCGCCGAGCGGCACATGCGCGTCGTCGCGGACGACGCCGCGCGGCTCGCTGACGAGCAGAGAGAGGTCGAGGAGCGCCGCGCGAAACAGCTCGCAGACCTTGAGGCCGCCGAAACGGCGCGCGCCGCCGCGCAGCGCGCGGTCGCCGTGGCCGCCGAGGCGTTAGCCACCGCGAGACGCGCCGCCGAGGCGGAGAATGAAAACCTCGGTGGGCAGCGCGCGCAGGCCGCCGCCGCCGCCGAGCGCCGCCGCGCCGCCGCCGCCGAGCTTCGACGCATGGAATCGGAGGCCGCGGAGCTTCAAACGCGGCACGAGCGGCACGAGGGGGAAGCGTCCGAGATGGTCGAGCGCGCCGGGGCTTTGCGCCGCTCGCTCGCCGAGTTGGACGAGTCGGCGGCGGGGGTCGAGGACGAGCGCGCGTCCCTTGAGCGTCGCGTCGAGCAGGCGTCGGCGCGTCTCGCCGAAGCGCGCGCGCACGCCGACTCGCTCTCGCTCGAACTGACGGAGATGCGCCAGCGCGCCGACGACGCGCGCGACGCGCGCACGGCTCTCGAAGTCCAGAGGGCCGAGACCGCCGCGCGGTTGGGCTACCTGCGCGAGTCCTGCGTGAGCGAGCTGAACCAGTCGCTCGAAGAGGTCGCCGAAAGCTTCCCGCCGGAAGCGGGCTTCGACCTCGAAGCGTCGCGGGCGCGGCTCGAAGAGTTGCGTGCGCGCGTCGAGAGTTTCGGCGCGGTCAACATGATGGCGCTCGAAGAGCTGGCCGAATCGGAGGAGCGTCTGACGTTCCTCACCGCCCAGCGCAAAGACATCACCGACGGCATCAGTTCGACCGAGGAGGCTCTGCGCGAGATCAAGCGGCGCTCGCGCGAGCGCTTCCGCCACGCCTTCGAGGAGGTCAACCGAAACTTCGGGCAGTTCTTCGTCGAACTCTTCGGCGGCGGGCGCGGCGAGATGAGCCTGATTGACGCCGACGACGTTTTAGAATCCGGCATTGACATCGTAGCCCAGCCGCCGGGCAAGCGCCTGCAAAACGTCCTGCTGCTGTCGGGCGGCGAGAAGGCGATGGCCGCGCTCGCGCTCGTCCTCGCGATATTCAAGTACCGCCCGTCGCCGTTCTGCCTCTTAGACGAGGTTGACGCGCCGCTCGACGAGGCAAACGTCGGTCGCTTCGCGGCGAAGGTCTTGGACATGAGCGCCGACACGCAGTTCCTCGTCATCACGCACAACAAGCGGACGATGGAGTCGGCGCGCGCCCTCTACGGCGTGACGATGGAAGAGGCGGGCATCTCCCGCCTCGTCTCCGTCAGGTTCGATTGAGCATGAGGGGGAGAGTTCTAGCGTCGTTGGCGGCAGCCGCGCTCGTCTTCACGGGCGCGGCTCTTCGCGCCGCGGCGCAGCGCAAGGCGACGCCGCGGCCCGCCGAGCAGAGCGCGCCGCAGAAGGTCTCGGCCAGGCCGGAGGATCAAGGGAAGACTGCCGACGCGGGTTCGTCTTCAAACACGGCGGCGAGCAGCGCCGGCAAGACGAAGGAAGACCCGAACGCGGCGCACTACGCTTACGAGTTCGAGCAGCCGGACTTCTTCGTCTATTTCGTGCACATCGAGCACGACGACCGCGGCCACGGCTCGATCCGCTTCGAGCGACGCTCCGACACCGAGCAGTTCACAGACCCTCTGGAGATTTCGCCCGCGGCCATGGAGCGCATCCGCGCCCGCTACGCGGCGCTCAAGTTTCTGGATTCGGCGGAGAACTACCAGGGCCAGCGCACTTACCCCAACCAGGGGAAGACCAGACTGACGCTGCGCCAGGGCGGGCGCGGGCGCACCGCCGAGTTCAACTACAGCCAGAACGCAGACGCGCAGGGGCTGGCAGATGAGTACCGCCGCGTCTCCGAGCAGGCGCTCTTCGTCTTCGACATCAACGTCGCTTTGGAGAGCCAGCCGCTTGAGACGCCCAAGCTCATAGACAGGCTGGACTCGCTCATCAACAGCAACTTCATCTCCGACCGCCAGCAGCTCGTCCCGCTCCTGCGCCAGCTCGCCGAAGACGAGCGCGTCCCCCTCGTCGGGCGCAACCAGGCCGCGCGCATCCTGAAGAAATTAGAGAAGCAGGGGCAGTGAGTTTATGCTGTCGTGGGCGTGTGGGTGATTTATTGAAGCAGCCTAACGCCCGAATTAACCCGCGCCGAGCGAGCAGCCTTCAATTTTATCGTAAGGAAGCATCTTGAGAAGCGCGCTATCGAGGCGTCGGGTTGAATGACTTGCGCGGCATAGCTAAGAGCTAAGATTGCGCGAATAATAGCTACATTCCAGCACTGACTATTAAACCTGTGACTACGGCTACCAATACAGAAACTATCACTACCAGAAGTGACCAACCCGCACCGTTCAGACGACCCTGCACCTTTAACCCTTTGGTTGATTTTCGCTCGAAATAGAGAAGCGCCAGCGCAAGAAGTAAGGCTGAAAGGGCGAAACAGTAGAACCTATGAACCAAAATTCGTGTTAGGTGACTTCCCCCATTTACCAAATCTGAAGGTGTCCAAAGCTGATAGAGGACGGGATTATAAAGCCAGTGGTTATAGCCTTGACTGGTCAGGTAATAAAATGCGCTGCCGATGGCGAGGCTCACCGCATAAGTCAGGTATTTATCGCGCAACAGAACATTTAAGGCGACGGACGCGGCAACCATGAAAACCACGTTTGGGACTAAAACCACTGCGTAGGTCGTGAGATATATTGGCAGCTCAAGCGGCGCGTGTCCTTTGTAAATCTGCAACGGAATGGCGGTCAAAGCGACCAGCAGCATCAGGGAAATTGAAAGTAGCAGCGTGGCTGAGAACTTCGAGAGCAGCAACACAAAGTTAGGCGCAGGCGCGCTCCATAAGACAGGCTCGATTCTCAACTCGCGGTCGCGGTGCATCGTCTCGCCCGCGTAGAAGACGGCGATGCCGAAGAGAAATAAGAGCAGCGCGTTCGCCGTCCTGCTCGCGTAGGTCGCCGAGTATGAGACTTCGGGAACGACCTTGTAAGCGGCTAGTTCCAAGCCGCACATAAACATGATTAGTGGCGCGACGACGACCAGACTGCGTTCGGCGCGAAGCAGGCGAAACTCCACTTCTAACGCCGCCATAAATTGTTCAAAGCCCGCGCGCCAACCTTGCGTGACGATGTTGACCTGTGGAATCTTAATCTGTGTCCCGGCGACGGCTTCAACGGCTCGAACGGATTGTGCTACGCCGAAACTTTCCGTGTCGTTATAAAGTCTCTCCGCTCTCGGCGTGAGGTTAAGAATCGAAGTCTGATCCTGCTCAGCGTTCGTCTTAGCTCGTTCAGCAATCGAAAAACGGGCGTAGAGTATTGCTAAGCAAACAAGCGAAAAGGCAAGCATCAGAACGCGGTTAGCTATCATGTCAGCGTCATAGCTGACGACGAGGTTGTTCAGCCAATCGGCGCTGTGCTTGTAAGCCTCGTAATCGTCATTGAACAACAGCGGATCGAGCACAACTCGCCAGCGCAACGGCCACCCTTTAATCGTCTCCTGCCACGCGATGTAGAGGAAGTAGCAAGAGAGCACCAGCCCGTAAACGATTTTGACATTGCGCGTAAGCGTGCCGACGGTAAAACAGACCGCCGCAATTGCAAGACTCGACACAACGACGAAAAAGAAGAAGTGTTGAAAGTAAGGAAGCACTCGCGGAGGCAAAACTATCATGCCCTTTATGCTGATCGCCTGAAGCAACAGCAGCGTGAGAGCGAAACAAGCTTGACAACAGACCAATACAAAGAAATTGCCGAAAAATTTTCCTAAAAGATACTCGGCGCGACTAACGGGCTTTGAAAAAATGAGCGGGTCAACTCCGATGCGAAAATCTCTGATAATGGGGTCTCCCATCATCAAGGCGATGAACAGGGGCAGCCCCGTTATAAACAAGAAGCCTTTGAAGTTCCTGACAATGTAAAACGCACTGTTTGTAGCCCAGCCGTAGCGAACGGCGGCCCCCCAGCCCCACCACATGATGGCATTCGCGCTGAATATAATCATCAGCGCGTAAGGGGCGACGCGCTTCAGATTGAACAGCACTTCGGTCTGAAAAACCGCGACGAACGGCGTCGAAACTGCGCCCCTCAATTTACACTCTCCAGTTGACTGACCAGACTGAAATAGTAGTCTTCCAGAGTTGGGATCACGGGGCTGAATTCCTCACTCGGTCTTCCGTCCGGCGACAACACTCTGACACGCACTTGCCCCTCGAACATTTGCGTCGAAATCACCTTGAAGCGCGATTTGAGAATTGAAACTTTTTCGCGTCGCACTGCGGCTTCCCAAACGAGGTTCGCAATTTGCGCCAGAGCCGCTTGCGGGGTGCAGAACGCGATGATTTCGCCATGTCGAATGATTGCCATTGTGCCGCAAAGAATGGAGACATCCGAGACGATGTGCGTCGAAAGAAGCACAACCGTCTCTTCGCTGGCGATCTCGGAAAGCAGATTATGAAAGCGGTTTCGCTCTTCAGGGTCTAACCCGGCGGTCGGCTCGTCAACAATAATCAGTCTCGGTTGTCCGATGAGTGCCTGCGCGATCCCCAAACGCTGCCGCATCCCACCGGAAAAGCCTCCGACCGGCTGCCGTCGCGCATGTGTAAGATTGACCCTTTCGAGCAGAGTATCAATTAACCGGGCGCGTTCTTTTCCATCCATGACACCTTTCAGCCTTGCGAAATAACCGAGCATCTGCTCTGCCGTCAGAGTCGGATACAGCCCGAATTCCTGCGGCAAGTAGCCGAGCATTCTGCGAGCCACCATTTTTTGGCTGATGAAGTCAACATTATTAACCGCAATTTCGCCAGAGTCAGGTTCGAGTAAAGTGGCAAGTATTTTCATCAAAGTCGTCTTGCCCGCACCATGCGGCCTACGTCCAGTGCATCAAGCGCTTCATCGTCTTTCACGGTAAGCGCCACCCCGCGGAGATGGGCGCGGACGAAATCCGACAGTACCTCTCCCGCCTCGCCACCGACGGGCGCGTCGCGGCCTCGACCCAGAATCAGGCGCTGTCGGCCTTACTCTTCCTGTACCGCGAGGTCTTGAACGTCGAACTCCTTTTCGTCGAGGGCCTCACATGCGCCAAGCAGCCCGTGCGCGTCCCCGTCGTGCTCACGCCGGAGGAGGCACGCCACATCCTCGATCAACTGTCCGGCACATACGGCCTGATGGCCGGACTGCTCTACGGATCGGGCCCGCGTTTGATGGAGTGCGTGCGCCTGCGCGTCAAGGACGTTGACTTCGGCTACCGCCAGATAACCGTCCGCGACGGCAAAGGCGAGAAGGACAGGCGGACGATGCTGCTGGACTCACTGACCGAGCCGCTCAAGCGACAAATCGAGCGCGCACGCTTGCTCCACGAAGAGGATTTACAGCGCGGCTACGGCAAGGGCCTACCTGCCTTACGCGCTCGAACGCAAGTACCCGAACGCCGCAGCCGAGTTGGCCTGGCAGTGGGTCTTCCCGGCGAACAGGATTTCCGTTGACCCGCGCACGGGCCAAAGGCGTAGGCGCCACGCCTCGGAGGACATGCTTCAGGCCGAGGTGAAGAGGGCCGTCGCGCGCGCCGCCGTCGCCAAGAGGGTCAGTTGCCACATCTTCCGCCACAGCTTCGCCACGCACCTGCTCGAAGCAGGGTATGACATCAGAACCATGCAGGGCTACTTGGACACAGCGACGTTGAGAACTACGATGATTTACACGCATGTCCTCAACCGCGGCGGGCGCGGAGTCCTCAGCCCGCTCGACGGTCATTTCGGTTTCTCCTTCGCGCGGCGCTCGAAAGGTTTGAGGCTGTTCGCGCAGTCAGTGCGTGAATGAGAAGCCGGGCGGGTTTGTGGAGTCCGCCCGAACGCTTCGGCGAGAGTGGGCTAAAACGCGGGCGCGGTATCACAGCTTCAAAAAGGCGTGAAGGATTTTTGTGAGGTTCGCGGGGCGGCGCAATTCCGTGTCGCCGTCCTAAGCTACTTAATGGCGAGAAGGCTTTCCACCGAAATGTCTTCATCCATCGGCTCCCGATGAATGCCGATGCGGAAGCCGCTGTTCAATGTTTTATGGCTTAGACTCCTGCAACGCCTTCTCTCTGGCCTTAGCTCGACGCTCCTTTAACTTTTGTTCCGCCGTTAAATCAACCAGCAACACGTAATTCAGATTACCGCCCTGGCCCCCTGCAAAGACACGAATCTCAAAGTCCTCACACCTGAGAATCTTTAACTGAGTGTCCATCCCAACATATGCCTCCCACGCATCTGCCGCAGGGAGATTCGTTCCCTCAACAAATTTCGCTACAAATTTATCAACGTGCGGCCATTCAGGGCCGTTGTAGCCGACGGAGAGATTAGAAACCCGACCGTCCAGAAGCGTAAATGTGATTTGACTGATGCCGGCAAATTTCTCTTTTGATTTATACCTATCGGGTCTGATGATAAAGCTGGAGACGCCGAATTGGCTGGCCGGTCTGGATAAGCTGGAACGGACTTCAGCATCCTCACTGCTGCCGGGAAATAGCCCCAACACCTGCTCCGGGGTCATACCTAGTCTGATACCGTTTATGACAGGAGCCTGCGCCATGGTGAGGTCACAAATCGCTTTACTGGAAGTACCGGAATCATTCGTCTGAGTTGAGACGGCGGATACTCCAATCATTAATAGTGCGATTGCCAGAAATTGTTTCACCATCTACTCCTTTAGTTTCCGCATAGCCCAAGCCATCTGACTATCATTCAACCGCAACCGTTGCATGGATAATACTCAAAACCCCGGTATTATCAACACGAATTTGGTGATAACTCCGACCGGGTGAGTCCCCCTGTAGCACGGTTCGAGGCCGCCGCTACTCGAAAAATTTGCGGCCTCCATCCTTCTTCTCTTTGCGCCAGACGCGGAAGAAGATGACGACGGCGACGACGCCGAGGATGAGGAGCACGGCCATCATGAAGAGCGTGAAGATGAGTTCGGTGTTGACCTGATCGTTATTCATGCTCGCCCTTTCGTGTCCGCCTTGAAACTTTCTCTCACGCGGCCTCCTGCTCGCCCGGCTCTTCGCTCGGCGGCGGCGGCGTGTAGCGTATGCGGCGTATGCGGCGGCCCTCGACCTGCTCGACGACGAACAGACCGCCCTCGTGCTCGACCGTCTCGCCGGGGCGGAGGATGCGGCCCGCCTTGGCGAGCAGGAAGCCGGCCATCGTCGTGTAGCCGGCCTCTTCGGGCAGGCGCAGTTGGAAGCGCCGGTTGGCGTCGCGCACGGCGAGCATGCCGTCCAGAAGGAAAGTGCCGTTCGGCTCCTCGACGATCTGCTCGCGCACCTCCTCGTCATACTCGTCGTTGATCTCGCCGACGATCTCTTCGAGCAAGTCCTCCAGCGTGACGATGCCTTCCAGCCCGCCGTGCTCGTCAACGACGCAGGCGAGATGCGTCTTCTCGGCTTGCATCTGCGCGAGCACGGAGCCGAGCCGCGCCGTCGCGGGCACGAAGAGCGGCGGGTGGAGCATTCGCCCCATCTCGAAACGGATGGGGTTGAACGTGCGCAGGCACGGCATGAGGTCTTTCATAAAGAGCACGCCCTCGATGTCGTCGAGGCGCTCGCGGAAGACCGGCAGGCGCGAGTAGCCGTAGTCGCAGAAGGCCAGCTCGCACTCTTCGAGCGTCGCGGTGAAGGGGAGCGCCTGCACTTCGGTGCGCGGGATCATGGCCTCGCGCACCTCTGCGTCGGAGAAGTCGAAGACGCGGTTGATGAGTTGCCGCTCCTCCTCTTCGAGGTGGCCGCTCTTGTGCGAGATGTTGACGAGCTGACGTATCTCCTCCTCCGTGTAGATCGAGGCCTGCTCCGAAGAGCCGTGCAGGCCGAGCGCGCGCGTCGCCGCCGTGCTCGCCAGGTCGAGCAAACGTATCGGCCCGCGGAAGACGCGCGAGAACCAGTACATCGGCGTCACCGTGAAGAGCGCGACGCGCTCCGAGCGCTCGATGCCCAGTATCTTCGGCACCTGCTCGCCCACCGCCGCGTCCGGACCCGTGCGCCCGCCGGCATAGATGGCCACCGCATCCACGATCTCGCCATTGATATTGGCTCTCAACCCGCGCAGGCCGATATCCGCCGCCTGGTGATT
>Ga0209577_10000973_pt1 | contig 28585 bp, 23 predicted proteins | sample GraSoiAngelo_109_FD_185874 | JGI IMG/M metagenome (GOLD analysis project Ga0209577, IMG submission 185874) | Grasslands soil microbial communities from the Angelo Coastal Reserve, California, USA - 14_0903_12_20cm (SPAdes) (version 2) | ecosystem: Environmental > Terrestrial > Soil > Grasslands...
CGTCCACGCGCTGGCCGACCGGCTCGAGTCGGCCGTGCAGCGATCGGCGGCCCTGTTCCTGAGCTCGAACACGCTCGCGGGCGAGGAGGAGCGCGTCGTTATGCAGCGGGCGCGGGAGCTCGCCCTCGAGGATGCGAAGCCGGTGATCTTCGACCCGAACCTGCGCCTTCACCGGTGGCCTTCGCCGGCCGAGGCCGCGGCGGCGGCGAACACGTGCGTTCCCGGTGCGCTCCTGGTCCGGGCCACCGTGGCCGAGGCGGCGCTGATGACCGGCGAGAGCGATCCCGAGCGCGCGGCGAGCGCCTTGGTCGAGGCCGGCGCGAGGCTCGCGGTGATCACGCTCGGGCCCGACGGCGCGCTGCTCCGTGGCGAGCTGAACGCGGACGTCCCCGGGGTGCCGGCCCGGGTGCTCAGCACCGCCGGCGCGGGAGACGCGCTCACTGGCGTGCTCCTCGCCCGGCTGGCGGCCGCCGGCTTCGACCCGGAGGCGGTCGCCCGGTCGCTTCCCGAGGCGGTGGAGGCCTCGGCGCGGGCCTGCGAGCGATGGGGGGCGCTTGAGTAGCTGGAAGCCTCCTTCGCGCCGCCGGGTCCGCGCGATTCGCGACCGGCTGCGGCTCGTCTATGGCGTCCCACTCGCCATGCCGCACGGCCACCCGATCGCGGAGCTGATTCTGACGGTGCTGTCGCAGTCGACCAACGACCGCAATCGCGACGTCGCCTATCTGGCGCTCCGCGAGCGGTTCGGAACCTGGGAGGAGGTCCGCGATGCGCCAGTCGACGAGATCGAGCTGGCGATCCGGCCCGGCGGCATCTCGAAGGTCAAGTCCGCGCGGATCAAGTCGATCCTGCGCGCGATCGGGGAGGCACCCCGGCCGCCTGGCGCCCCCGGCCCCGGTGCGTCCCAGGGCGTCGCGGCCCCCGGCCCCGACGCCTCCCACGGCTCCCACGACCTCTCCCTGGACTGGCTGGCCGGCCAGCCAGTCCCCGAGGCCCAGCGGTACCTCACCTCGCTACCCGGCGTGGGCCGCAAGACCGCGGCCTGTGTGCTCCTGTTCGCGCTCGGGATGCGCGACGTTCCGGTCGACACCCACGTCTCGCGGGTCGGCACTCGGCTGGGCCTGTTCCGCCCGAAGGCCCCGTTCGAGGAGCTCCACGACACGATGCTGGAGATCACGCCCCCGGGAGAGGAGCTCGAGCTTCATCTCAACCTGCTCCGCCACGGCCGCCGCACCTGCTACGCCCGCGGGCCCGACTGCGCCGGCTGCGCGCTGAACCGCATGTGCCCGAGCGCGTTCAAGGTGTGACGTCTCCGCCGCCGGAGGGCCCCGGACGAACGTCTCCAGCGCCGGACGAACGTAACACTCGTGCGCCGAGGCGCCGCGCGCGTGACATTCGTCCGCTGGGAGCCGCACAACGTCACAACGGTCGTGGTCTGCGGCACGAGTGTGACGTTCTGCCGCCCACGGAGCCGGGAAGGTCCCCAACCGTTTCCCCCGGAATCCGCTGGTTTTCCACCGTAATCCCTCCGTACCCGATTACAAATCTGCTACGCTCTGACTCAGATTTTCAAGACCACAGAGGAGTAGAACCCTATGGGCAAGACCATTGGAATCGACCTCGGTACCACCAACTCGTGCATGGGCGTGCTCGAGGGTGGGGAGCCGACGGTCATCGAGAACGCCGAGGGCGGCCGCACGACGCCGTCCGTCGTCGCGTTCACCCAGGGAGGCGAGCGGCTGGTCGGCACCGTGGCCAAGCGCCAGGCCGTGACCAACCCCCAGAACACCGTCTTCTCGATCAAGCGCTTCATGGGCCGCAAGGAGGGCGAGGTGCGCGAGGAGGAGGCGATCGTGCCCTACAAGGTCGTCGCGGGCCCCAACGGCGACGCGGTCGTCGAGGCCGGTGGCAAGCAGTACCGGCCGCCGGAGATCAGCGCGATGATTCTCCAGAAGCTGAAGACCGACGCCGAGGCGTATCTCGGCGAGACCGTCGACAGCGCCGTCATCACCGTCCCGGCGTACTTCAACGACGATCAGCGCCAGGCGACCAAGGACGCCGGCAAGATCGCCGGTCTGGACGTCAAGCGGATCATCAACGAGCCGACCGCCGCGTCCCTGGCGTACGGCCTCGACAAGGAGTCAGACCAGACGATCCTCGTCTTCGACCTCGGCGGCGGCACGTTCGATGTGTCCGTGCTCGAGATCGGCGACGGCGTGTTCGAGGTCAAGGCGACCAGCGGCGACAACCACCTGGGCGGCGACAACTTCGACAAGGCGGTCGTCGACTGGCTGGTCGCGGAGTTCAAGAAGTCCCAGGGGATCGACCTGGCGGCCGACCCGATGGCGCTCCAGCGGCTGTACGAGGCGGCCGAGAAGGCGAAGATCGAGCTCTCCACCACGCAGGAGACGCAGATCAACCTGCCATTCATCACCGCCGACGCCAGCGGCCCGAAGCACCTCGACATGCGCCTGACGCGCGCGAAGCTAAACGAGCTCACGAGCGAGCTGCTCGATCGCACGGTCGCGCCGGTCCGCCAGGCCCTCGACGACGCCAAGGACAAGAGCGTCGAGAAGATCGACCACGTCGTCCTGGTCGGCGGCATGACCCGCATGCCCGCCGTGCAGGAGAAGGTCAAGGAGCTCACCGGCAAGGACCCGCACCGCGGGGTCAACCCGGATGAGGTCGTGGCCGTCGGCGCGGCGATCCAGGCGGGCGTCCTGGCCGGCGACGTCAAGGACGTGCTGCTGCTCGACGTGACGCCGCTGACGCTCGGTATCGAGACCAAGGGCGGCGTGATGACGAAGCTGATCGAGCGGAACACGACGATCCCGACCCGGAAGTCGGAGATCTTCTCCACCGCTGAGGACAACCAGCCGTCGGTCGAGATCCACGTGCTCCAGGGCGAGCGCGAGATGGCGGCCTACAACAAGTCGCTCGGGAAGTTCCAGCTCACCGGCATCCCGCCGGCTCCGCGCGGCATCCCGCAGATCGAGGTGACGTTCGACATCGACGCGAACGGCATCCTCAACGTGTCGGCCAAGGATCTCGGAACCGGCAAGGAGCAGAAGATCGAGATCAAGTCCGGCTCCGGTCTCTCCGAGGACGAGATCAAGCGGATGGTGACCGACGCCGAGTCCCACGCCGAGGAGGACCGCCGCCAGCGCGAGCTGGCCGAGGCGCGCAACGCGGCCGAGAACGCGGCCTACCAGGCCGAGCGTCAGCTGAACGAGCTCGGCGAATCGGTCGACTCGTCCTCCAAGGAGGAGATCGAGGCCGCGATCAAGGAGGTCAGGGACGTCCTGACTTCGGACGACACGGCCGAGATCAACGCCAAGACCGAGGCGCTCCAGGCGGCCTTCCACAAGGTCTCCGAGGCCATGTACCAGAAGGCCCAGGAGCAGCAGGCGGCGCAGACGGACGGCGCCGGGGCGACGGCGAACGGCGGCGCGGCGGAGTCCGAGGAAGAGGACGTCGTCGACGCCGAAGTCGTCGATGAGGGCAAGTAGCCGTGTCCGACGGTTATCGCAACTCGGAAGGCGCACCCACGTCCTCGGCCCGGCACACGAGGGCCTCGGACGCGGACGTGCCTTCCGAGGACACGGTTGTTCCCGCCGGTGAGCCCGAGGCTCCGGTCAGCCCTCCTGCCGGTGAAAGCAACGAGGCAGCTGCACCGGAAGCCGACGAGCACGCCGTTCGGCGGGACCTCGAGGAGCTGGCCGCGAAGGCGCAGAAGGCCGACGAGTACCTCGAGATCGCCCAGCGGACGAAGGCCGACTTCGAGAACTACCGCAAGCGCGCCGCTCGCGACGCGGCGCTCGCCCAGGAGCGGGGCGTGATTAAGCTCGTCCGCGAGCTGCTGCCGGCGGTCGACAACCTCGATCGGGCCGTGGCCGCGCTCAACGGCGGCACCAGCTCAGAGGAGCTCGCCTCGGGGGTCAAGCTCGTGCACGACGAGCTGATCGCGGCGCTGAACCGTGCCGGGGTCGAGCTGTTCTCGCCGGGGGGCGAGAGGTTCGATCCCGAGCGGCACGAGGCCGTCGCGCAGCAGCCCGTCGAGGGCGCCGAGGCGGGGACGATCGTCGAGGTCTATCAGCAGGGTTGCCGGCTGGGTGACTCCGTCATCAGGCCGGCGCGCGTCGTCGTCGCGGGGTAGCCGATGGCGGCCAGGCCTGACTACTACAAGGTCCTCGGGGTCGGCAAGGGCGCGTCCGACGAGGAGATCAAGAAGGCGTACCGCAAGCTCGCCCGCAAATACCACCCCGACCAGAACTCCGGCGACAAGCAGGCCGAGGAGCGCTTCAAGGAGATCTCGCAGGCCCACGACGTGCTCTCGGATCCCGAGAAGCGCAAGGCATATGACCGCGGCACCGGGCCGTTCGGGGGGTTCGCGGGCGGCGGCGCCGGAGCAGGAGGCTTCGATCCCGGCGCGTTCGCGGGGAGCTTCGGCGACATCTTCTCCAACATCTTCGGCGGCGGGGGCGGTGGCGGCGCGCGCGGCGGAGGCGGGCAGGCCACCCGTGCCCAGCGCGGCCGCGATCTCGAGACCGAGGTCACTCTCACGTTCGACCAGGCGGTGAATGGCGCGCAGGTGCCGCTGGCGGTGCCGCTCTCCCAGCCCTGTCCCACCTGCCACGGCACCGGCGCCAAGCCGGGGACCCAGCCGAAGGTCTGCCCCGTGTGCGGGGGCCGCGGGGTCGAGACCGAAAGCCAGGGCATCTTCTCGATCTCCCAGCCCTGCTCGAACTGCCACGGCACGGGCACTGTGATCGAGGATCCCTGCCCGACGTGCGGCGGCAGCGGCGCCCAGCGCTCGATCAAGCGGATGCGGGTCAACATCCCCTCCGGCGTGAAGGAGGGAAGCCGCATCCGGCTGGCCGGAAAGGGCGAGGCGGGACCACGGGGCTCGGAGCCCGGGGATCTCTACGTGATCACCCGCGTCCAGGAATCCCCGGTGTTCAGGCGCGCCGGCGACAACCTCGAGGTGGAGGTTCCGCTGAGCATCCCCGAGGCGCTGCAGGGAGCGATTGTGGAGGTCCCCACGCTCAACGGCTCGAAGCGGCTGCGGGTTCCGCCGGGGACCAAGCACGGCACCGTCCAGCGGCTCCGCGGCGAGGGATCGCCCCGGCTCAGCGGCAAGGGCCGCGGCGACATCCACTACCGGTTCGTGATCGACGTTCCGTCGAGGCTCTCTCCCGAGGAGCGGGCCGCCGTCGATCGGCTGTCCGAGGTCATGAACGGCAACCCGCGCGCCGAGTTGTTCGCGAAGGCGGACGCCACCGCCGGAAGGCGGGCGTGATGGCCGCCAGACGCTCGCGACGCACCTCTGCCCGGGTCGAGGTGTCGACCGACCGAGGCGTGTTCATGATCTCGGTCGCCGCCGAGCTCGCCGACATGCATCCCCAGACCCTTCGGATGTACGAGGCGCGCGGGCTGATCGAGCCCAAGCGCTCACCGAAGGGCACGCGCCTGTACTCGCACGAGGACGTGGAGCGGCTGCGCCGGATCCAGGAGATGACGGCTCAGCTGGGGATGAACCTGGCCGGAGTGGAGCGGGTGTTCGAGCTCGAGGGCCAGCTCCAGTCGATGGCCGCAAAGGTGGCCGCGCTGGAGCGGCGCGCCGCGCAGCTGAAGGCCGAGGTACAGCGGCTCGAGCAGCTCCGCCGCGAGCTTCGGGCCGAGCTCGTGCCGTACGAGCGAGGGGGCGAGTTGGTGCGGGTCTCCGACCTCCAGAAGCTCGCATTCCGCGTCCACAGGCGCCGCGGCGATCGGCCGGACTCTGGTAAAATCTAAGTCGCAGAGACTTAGATTTCACACAACCATACTCCGCCCAGGATCCGACCGAGAGACAGATTTAGATGCAACCAGACCGATTTACGATCAAGTCCCAGGAGGCCATCCAGGCCGCCCAGCGGCTCGCCGATGAGCGCCACAACCCGCAGACGACGCCCGAGCACCTGCTCGCGGTGCTGCTCGAGCAGCCCGAAGGCATCGTCGTTCCGGTGCTGCGCAAGCTCGGCGTGGATCCCGCGACGGTCCGCCAGCACCTGGGCACCGCGCTCGACGCGCTGCCGAAGCTGAGCGGCGGCCAGCCCGCCGCCGAGCCGGCCGGCGGCTCGGGCGAGCTGGTTCAGATCCTGCGCGCGGCCGAGAGCGAGATGCGTGAGCTCGGCGACGATTACGTCTCCACCGAGCACCTGCTGCTGGCGATCGCCGGCCATCCCGGTAAGGCCGGGGACGCGCTGCGCGCGACCGGCGCCCCCACGGACGCGCTGCTGAAGGCGCTCCAGGAGGTGCGCGGATCACACCGCGTCACCGACCAGCACCCGGAGGACAAGTTCCAGGCGCTCGAGCGCTTCGGGCGCGATTTGACCGAGGCCGCTGCCGAAGGCAAGCTCGACCCGGTGATCGGGCGCGACGACGAGATCCGCCGCGTGATCCAGGTGCTGAGCCGGCGCACCAAGAACAACCCGGTGCTGATCGGCGAACCCGGCGTCGGCAAGACCGCGATCGTCGAGGGCCTCGCCCAGCGCATCGTGGACGGCGACGTGCCCGAGAGCCTGCGCGACCGCAAGCTGGTCGCCCTGGACCTCGGCGCGATGGTCGCCGGGTCCAAGTACCGAGGCGAGTTCGAGGACCGCCTGAAGGCCGTGCTCAAGGAGATCGCCGATGCCAAGGGCCAGATCATCGTGTTCATCGACGAGCTCCACACGATCGTGGGAGCGGGGGCCGCCGAGGGCGCGATGGACGCCGGCAACATGCTCAAGCCGATGCTCGCCCGCGGCGAGCTACGTGCCGTCGGCGCCACCACGCTCGACGAGTACCGCAAGCACATCGAGAAGGACCCGGCGCTGGAGCGCCGGTTCCAGCCGGTGTACGTAGGAGAGCCGACGGTCGAGGACACGATCGCGATCCTGCGCGGGCTGAAGGAGCGCTACGAGGTCCACCACGGGGTCAAGATCCAGGACTCCGCGTTGGTGGCGGCCGCGACCCTGAGCCATCGCTACATCGCCGACCGGTTCCTGCCCGACAAGGCGATCGATCTGATCGACGAGGCGGCGTCGCGAATCCGGATGGAGATCGACTCCAAGCCGACCGAGATCGACGAGGTCGACCGTCACATCATGCAGCTCGAGATCGAGCTTCAGTCGCTCGGCGACGACGATGATCCGGGAACGTCCTCGCGCCGCGAGCAGCTCGAGCGCGCGCTGGCCGAGGAGAAGGAGCGCTCTGCCGCTATGCACGCGGAGTGGCAGCGCGAGAAGGAGACGATCGGCGCCGCGTCCGAGCTGCGCGAGCAGCTCGACCAGGCCCGGAGCGAGCTCGAGCGCGCCCAGCGGGAGGCTGACCTGGGCCGCGCCGCCGAGCTCCAGTACGGCACGATCCCCGAGCTCGAGAAGCAGCTCGAGGCGGCCGAGAACGCGGAGGCCGAGGCCGGCGCCGGCGCCGCGCGCTTCCTCAAGGAGGTCGTCGACGCCGAGGACGTCGCCGAGGTGGTCGCGAAGTGGACCGGGATCCCGGTCAGCCGCCTGATGGAGGGCGAGATCGAGAAGCTCGTCCACATGGAGGGGCGGCTGCACGAGCGGGTGGTCGGCCAGGACGAGGCTGTGGCCGCGGTGGCCAGCGCACTGCGCCGCTCACGGGCCGGCTTGAGCGACCCCGACCGGCCGATCGGCACGTTCCTGTTCCTCGGCCCCACCGGTGTCGGCAAGACAGAGCTGGCGCGCGCCCTGGCCGAGTTCATGTTCGACTCCCAGGACGCGATGGTGCGGATCGATATGTCGGAGTACATGGAGAAGCACTCGGTGTCGCGGCTGGTCGGCGCACCGCCCGGTTACGTCGGCTACGACGAGGGCGGCCAGCTGACGGAGGCCGTCCGCCGGCGCCCCTACTCGGTGGTGCTGCTGGACGAGATCGAGAAGGCTCACCCCGACGTGTTCAACACGCTGCTGCAGGTGATGGACGACGGCCGCCTGACCGATGGTCAGGGACGGACGGTGTCGTTCAAGAACACCGTGCTGATCATGACCTCGAACATCCCGGGCGGCCGCGCAGGCGTGGAGGCCTACTTCAAGCCCGAGTTCATCAACCGCCTGGACGACATCGTCGAGTTCCACGCGCTCACCCGCGAGCAGATCAATGAGATCGTGGAAATTCAGGTTGCGATGGTCATCCACCGGGTGCGCGAGCGGGGCATCGAGGTCGAGCTGACCGATGCGGCGAGGACGCTGCTCGGCAACCTCGGCTACGACCCGACCTACGGCGCTCGTCCGCTCAAGCGCGTGATCCAGAAGCGGCTCGTCGATCCGCTGGCGCTGGCGATCCTCGAGGGCCGATTCGTCGCCGGCGACACCGTGAAGGTGGACGCGGCCGACGGCGAGCTGGTGCTGGAGAAGGCACAAGCCGCCGCCACCGTCTGACGCAGTCGGCACGTCTCTCTCAGATCGGGTAGAAGTGGCGGGTCCGCCGTCACAAAGGAGGGAGCCGTGCCGACCTACATCATGCTCTCGGCGCTCACGCCCGAGGGAGTACAGACGATCAAGAACAACCCGTCCCGCATCCAGGAGGTCAACCGGGAGGTCGAGCAGCTGGGCGCGACGGTCAAGGCGCAGTGGGCGACGCTCGGCCACTTCGACTTCGTCAACGTGGTCGAGGCCCCGGACGAGAAGACGATCGCGCGGGTATCGCTCGAGCTCGGCTCGCGGGGCACCGCCAAGTACGAGACGCTGACCGCGATCCCGATCGACGACTTCATTGGCTCCATCTGACGATCGGGTTCTCGTCGTCGGCTCGGGTGCCCGCGAGCACGCGATCGTTCAGTCGCTGAGTCGCTCGCCGCGAGGGCCGGAGGTGCTCTGCGCGCCCGGCAACGCCGGGATCGCGGTGCAAGCGCGGGCCCTCGATGTCCCCGCCGACGACATTGCCGGCATCGTCGAGGCCGCGGCCGACGAGCGGGTCGGCCTCGTGGTCGTGGGACCGGAGGCGCCGCTCGTCGCCGGGATCGCGGACGATCTCGCCGGCGCCGGGATCCGGTGCTTCGGCCCGACGGCTGCGGCCGCCGTGCTCGAGGGATCGAAGGCGTTCTGTAAGGAGGTGATGGAGGCGGCCGGGGTCCCGACGGCCGCGCACGAGGTGGTGACCGAGCCCGGGGAGGGAATTCGCGCGATCACGCGCTATCCGGTGGTGGTCAAGGCCGACGGCCTCGCGGCCGGCAAGGGCGTCGTGATCGCGGAGGACGAGGACCAGGCGCGCGCCTCGCTCGATGCGCTCCTGGTCGAGCGGCGCTTCGGGACCGCTCGGGTCCTCGTCGAGGAATATCTCGAGGGCGAGGAGCTGTCGCTGCTCGCGCTGTGCGACGGCGGCACCGCGCTCCCGCTGGCCTCGGCCCAGGACTACAAGCGGATCTTCGACGACGATCGGGGTCCGAACACCGGTGGCATGGGGTCCTACTCCCCGGTGCCCGAGGTCGACTCCGGGCGGGCGCACGAGCTGTGCCGGGCGATCCACCAGCCCGTCCTGAACGAGCTCGCGCGCCGCGGGACTCCGTTCCACGGTGTCCTCTACGCGGGGCTGATGATGACCCGTGACGGACCAAGAGTGCTGGAGTTCAACGTCCGGTTCGGAGATCCCGAGACGCAGGCGATCCTGCCGAGGCTCGAGTCGGACCTGCTCGCGCTGATGGAAGCCACCACGGTTGCCGGCGGGCTTGCCGGCGCGGAGCTCAGCTGGTCGGCGCAGACCGCGGTGACCCTCGTGCTCGCGAGCCGCGGCTACCCGGAGAGCTCGTCCAGTGGCGACGTGATCACCGGGCTGGATCGAGTACCCGAGGGCGTGTTCGTCACGCATGCGGGCACTGCACGGGCGCCCGATGGTTCGACCGTCACCGCCGGCGGCCGGGTCCTGAGCGTCACTGCGCTGGGCGACGACGTGGTCGCCGCCCGGGACGCTGCCTATGCTGCCGCCGACATGATCGATTTTTCCGGCAAGCAGCTCCGGCGCGACATCGCCCTGCGGGCGGCATGAAGGCGCGCGCATGAGCAGCGAACGCGGACCCGCCAGCCAGACGCTGACCGAAGCGGAGGCGGAGTTCGAGGATCTCGACGTCGACGCTCCCCTGGTCGGAATCGTGATGGGCTCCAAGAGCGACCTCCCCGCGATGGAGCCGGCCGAGAAGGAGCTCACCGAGCGCGGCATCAGCTGTGAGGTGCGCGTGATGTCGGCGCACCGCGAGCCCGACAAGGTCGCCGACTACGCGCGCAACGCCAGGCTCCGCGGGCTGCGCGTGATCATCGCCGGCGCCGGCCTGGCCGCGGCGCTTCCGGGCACGGTGGCGGCGCACTGCGACCTTCCCGTGATCGGGGTCCCCCTGACCAGCCGCACGTCGGTCGCGGGCGGGCTCGATGCGCTGCTGGCGATCGCCCAGATGCCGCCCGGAGTCCCGGTGGCGTGCGTCGGCGTCGACAACGCGCGGAACGCCGCCGTGCTGGCGGCCAGGATCCTCGGCTCCTGACGCGCCCGGCGGCGGCGGTAGCCTTCAGGCGAGCGGCGACTGATGCCCGACGTAATCCATGTCTCATCGGTGGCGGGCAGTCCCCTGCTCGACTCTGCAGGCGAGCGGCTCGGCCGCGTCGAGGACGTGGTCGTGCGCATGGACCATCCCCGGGGACTGCCGCCGGTGGTGGGATTCAAGGCCAGGATCGGGGGCCGGGAGATGTTCGTCCCGATCGCCCGAGTCGAGCAGTTCGGCCCGGACGTCGTCCGCACGTCGACGACGAAGCTGAACCTCGCCCAGTTCGAGCGGCGGCCCGCGGAGATCCTGCTGCGCGAGGACATCCTCGACCGGAGCCTGATCAACGTCACCACCGCGCGGCTGGTGTCGGCCAGCGAGGTAGAGCTCTTCCGCGACGAGGACGGCACCTGGCGCGTGGCCGGCATCGACCCGACGTTCCGGCCGCGACTGTGGCGGCTCCTCCCGCGGCGGTTCCGCGGACACGACAGCGAGCACCGCCAGTTCGTCTCGTGGACCGACCTCGAGCCGTTCGTCGGCCACGTTCCCACCTCTCGGCTCAAGCTCGCGGCCCGTCGGCTGGCCCGACTGCACCCCGCGCAGATCGCCGACCTCGTGGAGGCGGCGTCGCACGAGGAGGGCGAGGAGATCCTCGAAGCGGTCCGCGAGGACAAGGAGCTAGAGGCGGACGTGTTCGAGGAGCTCGACGACGAGCACCAGGTCGAGTTCCTGCGTGAGCGCTCGGACAGGGAGGCCGCGGAGATCCTCGAGCGCATGGACCCGGATGACGCAGCCGACCTCCTGCTGGAGCTCGACCAGGACCGGCGGCTGCCGATCCTTAACCTGCTGCCGCCGGCCAAGCAGCACAAGATCAGGAGCCTGCTGGGCCACAACCCGTCCACCGCCGGCGGGTTGATGAATCCGGACTTCGTGGCGTCGCCGGCCGGCGCGACCGTCGCCGAGGCGCTCGAGCGGGTGCGCCGCAGCGATCTCGGGCCCCGGCAGCTGTCGATCGTCTGCGTGCTGGACGAGCTCGGCAAGCTAGCGGGCTCATTGTCGCTGGCGGAGCTTCTGCTGGCGGACGCGCGGCAGCGGATCGGGAGCCTGGTCGATTCCGAGGCGCCGGTTCCCGCCGTAGCCGCGGAGGCCGACCTGCCGGAGGTCGCGATGGTGATGACCGACTACAACCTCGTTGCGATGCCAGTCGTCGATGGCGAAGGCAGGCCCGAAGGCGTGATCGCGGTCGACGACGTGCTCGAGCTGCTGGTCCCGGAGGAGTGGCGCCGCCGCGCAGGAGCGGGCCGCAGCTAGCGCTAGAGCGAGTCCTCCGGGGGCCGCTCGATGACCTCGATCACGTGCACCACGCGCTCGCTCGAGATCTCGTGTGCGACCAGGCCCGCGCAGCCGAGCGCGGCGATCAGCAGTCCGTTGGCCAGGGTCAGCCAGCGGTTGACGTTCGCGTTGAAAACCGCGACGTCGATGATCTCCCATGTGGCCACACCGGCGACCCCGCCGGCGAGCGTCGACCACAACCCCAGCTCGCGCCCGAACAGCTCGAGCTCCGGGTATCCGTCGAAGCGGCGTTGGTGCACCAGCACCGACATGAACAGCAGCGACACCGCGAGCCCGCCGCTGCCGATCCCGAGGCCCATGCCCTTTACTGCGCCTGGCCCGAACGCCGCCGCGGCCACGATCAGCAGCATCGCTGCGACGAGAGCACCGAGATTGAAGAAAAAGCGCTGGCGTGACATGAACCGGGCCTCAGAGCGCCTGTTCCCTAGAGCGCAATAAGCGTATCCCTCCCCGCGAGCGATCGCAAGAACCACGCGTCCGGCGTGGGGACCTAACCCTTTCGGGATGGCCGCCTCGGCCGGTGGGTAGAGTACGCGCTTTCCAAAACCGCGGGGAGTCGGGGTTTTGCCACGGTCAGACGTCAGTGACGGGCAATCGAAGCTGGTCCCGAGCGGCCGCACCGGCCTGCGTGGAGGGACGCGCGTCGCGGTCCGTCCCGTCAAGACCAAGCGGGAGCTCCGGACGTTCATCCGCATGCCGTGGCGCATCTATCGCGGATCGGCGAACTGGGTTCCGCCGCTGATCTCGGAGCGCAAACGTCACCTCGACAGACGCCGCAACCCGTTCTTCGAGCACGCCGAGGCCGAGTATTTCCTGGCCTGGCGCGGCGACGAGGCGGTGGGGCGGCTCAGCGCCCACGTCGACCACCGGCTGAACGAGTTCCAGGACAACCGCTGGGGGTTGTTCGGCTTCTTCGAGTCCGTGCGCGATCCCGGGGTCGCCGCGGCGCTCCTCGACACCGCGGAGGGATGGGTCCGGGAGCGCGGCTGCGACCGGATCCTCGGCCCCATGGACTTCACCACCAACCACGAGTGCGGCGTGCTCGTGGAGGGCCACGAGCTGATGCCCCAGATCCTCGAGAACTGGCACCACCCCTACTACCGCGAGCTGCTCGAGGGCCAGGGCTTCGCCAAGGCCATGGACCTCTACAAGTGGGTGATCTTTCCCTCGGACCGAGAGCAGATGCTCCCGGTGATCGACGAGCTCGCCGACCGGCTCGAGCCCGAGCACGGGATTCGTCTTCACCGGATGCGAAAGCGCGACTTTGCCCAGGAGGTCCGGGCGTTCATGGAGGTCTACAACCTCGCGTGGTCCCATAACTGGGGCTTCGTCCCGCTCACCGATCCCGAGCTCGATCACATGGCGAAGGAGCTCAAGCCGGTGCTCGATGAGGACTTTGCCTGCGTCGCCAAGACGGCGGATGGCGAGATCGCCGGCGTGTCGCTGTCGCTCCCCGATTACAACCATGTGCTCGCCAAGCTCAACGGCCGCGTGCTGCCACTCGGCTGGATCAAGGCGCTGCGCGGCCGGTTGCGGATCGACGAGGTCCGGGTGTTCGCCCTCGGGGTGAAGCCGGAGTTCCAGCACACCGGGGTCGCGGCCGGCCTCTACCGGGACATCTGGGACGCGTGCCTGCGCCGACAGATCTCCCGCGTCGAGACGGGCTGGATCCTCGAGGTGAACCAGCCGATGAACCGCGCGATGGAGGCCCTCACCGGCCGGATCGTCAAGCGCTATCGGCTGTACGAGCGGCTGATCGATCCCGACGCAGCCCCCGCTTTTCCGGCCTCGCGCTGATACCCTCGAATCCGCCGCCATTCCGGCGGTATCCAAGGATTCACGATGATCTACCACGACGGGTATCTGGACAGCGACGAGCTACCGCGAAGTAGCAAGCTCGCGGCTGGCGTCGTGGACGTCGTAGCGGTCTTCGGGGCCTGACCCCGGACACATACGACCCCCGGCCGGCCGCGGCGAGGCGGCGAAAGGAGGGTCGAGCACATGGCAAGCGAGCTGCCGACGGGCGTTGCCTCCCCGCCGGCGCGCCGGCGCGCGGTGCCCGATCCTGCTCAGGGCGGCGACATCAGGGGCGCGTTCGGGACGATCAGAGAGCACGCGGAGGCTCACCGGAGCCTGCGGTCGCGCGTCATGGCGCTGCTGGCGATCATCGGCCCGGGGCTGATCGTGATGGTCGGCGACAACGACGCCGGCGGTGTCTCCACGTACTCGCAGGCCGGCCAGAACTACGGCACGAGCCTCCTGTGGGTGCTCCTGTTGCTGGTCCCGGTGCTGATCGTCAACCAGGAGATGGTGGTCAGGCTCGGCGCGGTCACCGGCGTCGGACACGCGCGGCTGATCATCGAGCGATTCGGCCGCGCCTGGGGATGGTTCGAGTCGGGCTACCTGTTCCTCATGAACTTCCTCATCATCGTCACCGAGTTCATCGGCGTCAGCCTGGCGCTCGGCTACCTGGGCGTCTCCCAATACGTGTCGGTGCCGATCGCCGCGGTGGCGCTGATCGGCGTCACAGTCACCGGCAGCTTCCGCTCCTGGGAGCGCTCGATGTTCGTGTTCGTGTTCGCGAACCTGCTGCTGATCCCGCTGTTCTTCATGGCCCACCCGAAGGCCGGGCCGATCACGCACGGCTTCTTCGTTCCCGGGATCCAGGGCGGGACGAGCTCGACCTCCGTGCTGCTGATCATCGCGATCATCGGGACGACGGTCGCCCCCTGGCAGCTGTTCTTCCAGCAGTCGAACATCATCGACAAGCGGATCACCCCCCGCTGGATCAACTACGAGCGGCTCGACACCTGGTTCGGCGCGATCGTGGTCGTGCTAGGCGCCGCGGCGCTGATCTGCGTCTCGGCGTTCGCGTTCGGGCACACGCCCTACTTCGGCGGCTTCACCAACGCCGGCGGGACCGCCACCGGGCTCGACCACACGATCGGGTCGACCGCCGCGGTGTTCTTCGCGATCGTGCTGCTCAACGCCTCGCTGATCGGCGCGGGCGCGGTCACGCTCGCGACCAGCTACGTGCTCGGCGACGTGTTCGGCTCACGCGGCTCCCTGCACCGCAAGTTCTCCGAGGAGAAGGGCTTCTACACGATGTTCGGGGCGCTGATCCTGGTCGCGGCCGGGGTGGTGCTGATCCCCAGCGCACCCCTGGGTGTCATCACGGAGGCGGTCCAGGCTCTGTGCGGGATCCTGCTGCCGATGACCACGCTGTTCCTGTTGATGCTCTGCAACGATCGCGAGGTCCTGGGGCCGTGGGTCAACCCGCCGTGGCTGAAGGCGTTCTCGAGCGTCGTCGTCGGGGTGCTGATCCTGCTGTCGGTGATCCTCACCGTCACCACGCTGTTCCCCGGCGTCGATGTCACGGCGCTGGCCACGGCCGGCGGAGCGGTGCTGGCGGTCGTCCTGGCGCTGGCCGGCCTCGCCGCCCTTCGCTCCCGCAGGGAAGCGGGCGCGGTGACGGTCGTCGGGCAGGCACCCGAGGTACCGAGGGAGCAGTGGACGATGCCTCCGTCGACGCTGCTGTCCCGCCCGCGGTGGTCGCCCGCGAAGCAGGCCGCGATGCTCGCGCTCGGCTCGTACATGGTGGTGGCCCTGGTGATGCTGATCGTCAAGTCGGTGCAGCTGGCCGGCGGGTGATAATCGCCCGGTGGCCGCCCCCGTAAGTACGCTCGCATTCGAGTCGCCCCCGGCGGCGGCTCGCTGCGTCCTCGGAGTCTCGCGCAGCGCTGCTGCGCGTCGACTCCTGCGTCCTTGCGATCCATCCGCCGGTGGCGCCTCTCGGTGCGACCGCACTCACGAGGACGACCACCAGTGATCGCCCGTTACACGCGGCCCGAGATGGCCGAGATCTGGTCTGAGGACGCTCACTTCGAGGCGATGCGCGAGGTCGAGGTGGCCGCCTGCGAGGAGATGGACGGCCCGACCGAGGAGGAGCTCCAGGCGATCCGCGCGGCCACCTTCACGGTCGAGGCGATCGCCGAGCGGGAGAAGGTCACCGATCACGACACCGCCGCATTCGTCGACGTGCTCGCGGCCTCGGCCGGGCCGGCGGGGCGCTGGATCCACTACGGGCTCACCTCGAGCGACGTGCTCGACACTGGGCTCGCGCTGCAGCTCCGGCGTGTCGCCGAGGTCGTCCTCCCGGTCTCCCACGCGCTGGTCGGGGCGTTCGCCGCGCGAGCCCGCGAGCACGCGGACACGCTCTGTGCCGGGCGTACCCACGGGATCCACGCCGAGCCCACGACATTCGGGGTGAAGCTCGCGGGCTTCGCGTTCGAAGCCCACCGCAACGCCCAGCGACTGCAGCGCGCGTTCGCCCAGGCGTGCGTGGGCGCGATCTCCGGCGCCGTGGGCACCTACTCGGCCACGTCCCCCGGATATGAGCAGCGGGTGCTCGAGCGCCTCGGGCTGGAGCGCGAGCCGGTCTCGACGCAGGTCGTCGCCCGCGATCGTCACGCCGAGCTCCTGTCTGCGATCGCGCTGGCCGGCGCCGGCATGGAACGGTTCGCCACCGAGATCCGCAACCTCGCGCGGACCGAAGTGGGAGAGGTCCTCGAGCCGTTCTCGGCCGGGCAGAAGGGGTCGAGTGCGATGCCGCACAAGCGCAACCCGATCAAGTCCGAGCAGGTCGTCGGACTGGCGCGGGTGCTGCGCGGCAACGCGCAGGCCGGGCTCGAGAACGTCGCGCTGTGGCACGAGCGCGACATCTCGCACTCCTCGGTCGAGCGGATCATCCTCCCGGACTCGACGATCCTGCTCGATCACATGCAGCGCCGCATGCTGGCGCTGGTCGAGGGGATGGTCGTGGACGCCGAGCGGATGCGCTCAAATCTCGAGCTGACGCACGGCGCGCTCTTCTCCCAGCGAGTCCTGCTGGCGCTGGTGGAGGCCGGCGCCTCGCGCGACGACGCCTACCGGATCGTCCAGCGCCTCGCCGAGCAGGCGATCGAGCAAGGCCGGCCGATGCGCGAGCTGCTGGCCGCTGACCCCGCCGGCTCGGGCTTGGATCTCGATCCGATCTTCGACTACACGCCGTTCATCCGCTACGCCGAAGAGATCCTCGGGCGCCTCGACTCGATCGCGTGAGGGCCGCGGGCACCATCGGGGCCGCTCGCTAGGATCGAGTGGTGACTGCTCTCCAAGACCTCCCGAAGATCGCATCGGGCAAGGTCCGCGAGATCTACGCAGGGCCGGAGGGGACGCTGCTGCTCGTGGCCTCCGACCGGATCTCGACCTATGACGTCATTCACCCGACTCCGATCCCGGACAAGGGGCGCGTGCTGACCGGGCTCTCGGCCTTCTGGTTCGAGCGGACCAGCGGCATCGTGCCCGGTCACCTGATCTCAGTGGCCGACGGCGTGCCCGCCGAAGCCCGTGGCCGCGGGATGCTGGTGCGCCAGCTCGAGATGCTGCCGGTCGAGTGCGTCGTCCGCGGGTACATCACCGGGTCCGGCTGGAAGGACTACCAGGCCACCGGGGCGGTCTCCGGGATCGAGCTCCCGCCCGGGCTCCGGGAGTCCGACCGGCTCCCCGAGCCGCTGTTCACGCCGTCCACGAAGGCCGAGGTGGGCCACGACGAGGCGATCGACTTCGAAGGCGCGGTCGAGCTGATCGGGGACCGCGCCCTGGCCGAGCGCGTCCGCGACGTGTCGCTCGCCGTCTACCAGTTCGCTGCCGACCACGCCCGCGAGCGCGGAATCATCCTCGCCGACACGAAGTTCGAGCTCGGGCTCGACCCAGGCGGCGTCCTGACGCTCGGCGATGAGGTGTGCACGCCCGACTCCTCGCGGTTCTGGCCCGCGGACCAATACGAGCCGGGTCGCTCGCAGCCGAGCTTTGACAAGCAGTTCGTGCGCGACTGGGCGTCGGGGACCGGCTGGGACCGCACCCCGCCCGCGCCGGCGATCCCCGAAGACGTGGTCGCGCGCACGCGCGAGAAGTACGTGGAGGCCTACGAGCGGATCACCGGCGAGCCGTTCGACTCCTGGGTGAGCAGAACCGACACCCGCCCCGCCCCCTGATGCGGGCACGCGTGCTCGTCAGGCCGAAGGCGGGCATCCTCGATCCGCAGGGCCAGGCGGTCGAGCGGGCGCTGCCCGCGCTCGGGTTCAGCGGCGTCTCGAGCGTCCACGTGGGCAGGCTGATCGAGCTCGACGTCGAGGACCCCTCGCAGCTGCCCGAGATGTGCGAGCGGCTCCTGTCGAACCCGCTGATCGAGGACTACGAGATCGTCGAGGACGGGGAGGTCAAGTGAAGTTCGGCGTCGTCCGCTTCCCGGGTTCCTGCGACGACATCGACGCGCTTCAGGCCGCCGCACGGGTCGGCGACGCCGTCCTCCTGTGGCACGCCGACCGCGACCTCCAGGGAGCCGACGCGGTGATCGTGCCCGGTGGTTTCTCCTACGGGGACTACCTGAGGGCGGGCGCGATCGCCCGCTTCGCGCCGGTGATGGAGGAGGTCGCGGAGTTCGCGCGCGAGGGCGGCCTCGTGCTCGGGATCTGCAACGGCTTTCAGGTGCTCTGCGAGGCGCACCTGCTCCCGGGCGCGCTGCTGCCCAACACCTCGCTCAAGTTCGTCTTCCGACAGGTGCAGCTCGAGGTCGAGGATCCCGGCACCCCGTTCACGCGCGCGTGCGCGAGGGGCGAGCGCCTGTCGATCCCGGTCAAGCACACGACCGGGCGCTTCTACTCGCCCGAGCCCGTCCACGTGGTCCTCCGCTACGCGGCCGGCGAGAACCCCAACGGCTCCCAGGACGACATCGCCGGGATCTGCAACGACGCCGGCAACGTGTTCGGGCTGATGCCCCACCCCGAGCACGCCGTCGATCCGCTCACGGGCTCCACCGACGGGCTCAAGCTCTTCGAGTCGATCAGAGCGCATGTCGCCGACCGCGTCGCCGTCTAGCCGTCACCGGCAGCTCGGCCTCACCGACCACGAGTACGAGCTGATCGTCGAGCGCCTCGAGCGCGAGCCGGGCGACGTCGAGCTGGCGATGCTGTCGTTGATGTGGTCCGAGCACTGCGCCTACAAGCACTCGCGCAAGCTGCTTCGGCAACTGCCGACCGAGGGCCCGCACGTGCTGCTCGGGCCGGGTGAGAACGCCGGCGCCGTCGATGTGGGCGGAGGGCTGGCGGTGGCGTTCAAGGTCGAGTCGCACAACCATCCGAGCGCCGTCGAGCCCTTCCAGGGCGCCGCCACGGGGGTCGGGGGGATCCTCCGCGACGTGTTCGCGGTCGGGGCACGGCCGATCGCCGTGCTCGACTCGCTGCGCTTCGGCGAGCCGGCTGCCTCGGAACGCTCCCGCTACCTGCTGCGCGGCGCGGTGGCCGGGATCGGCCACTACGGCAACTCGATCGGCGTGCCCACGATCGGCGGCGAGATCTACTTCGAGCACAGCTACGAGCAGAACTGCCTCATCAACGCGATGTGCCTCGGCATCGCGCCGCACGAGCGACTGATCCGCAGCGCCGCGGCCGGTCGCGGGAACGTGCTTGTCCTGCTCGGGGCGCTCACCGGCCGCGACGGGATCGGGGGAGCGTCGGTGCTGGCGAGCGCCGAGCTGGGCGAGGGTGACGAAGCCAAGCGACCCTCGGTCCAGATCGGCGACCCGTTCGCCGAGAAGAAGCTGCTCGAGTGCTGCCTGGACCTGCTCGACCGCGGCCTGTTGGTCTCGCTCCAGGACCTGGGGGCGGCGGGGCTCACGTCATCGGCTTCGGAGATGGCGAGCAAGGGCGGCGTGGGGCTCGACATCGACGTCTCCCGCGTCCCGCTGCGCGAGCCGGGGATGGAGCCCTTCGAGATCATGATCTCCGAGTCCCAGGAGCGGATGCTGTGCGTGGTCGCGCCCGAGCACGTGGGCGAGCTGATGGACGTGTGCGAGCGCTGGGAGGTGCTCGCGACCACGATCGGTGCCGTCACCGATGAGGATCGGCTGAGGGTCCTCGATCACGGCGCGGTCGTCGCCGATCTCCCGGTTCATGTCCTGGTGGACGACTGCCCGCTCTACGACCTCGAGCCGGCTCCTCCCGCCCCCGATGAGCCACCGATTTACCCCGCACCACGGGGCGCGCGCGTGCTGTACGGGCACGAGTCGCCCGGCCAGGTCCTGCTCGCCCTCCTCGGCGCCGCCAACCTCGCCTCGCGCCGGCCGGTGTTCGAGCAGTACGACCCGGTCGTCCAGTCGCGTACCCTCCGGCGGCCGGACGAGGCCGATGCCGCCGTGCTCGCGCTGCCGGACGGCTCCGCGATCGCGGTCTCGATCGACGGAAACGGCAGGCGCGTCGCGTGCGACCCGCGGCGGGGCGCCGCGGAGGCGGTGTACGAGTGCGCCGCCAACCTGGCGTGCGTCGGCGCCGAGCCGCTCGGGCTGACCAACTGCCTGAACTTCGGCAACCCGGAGAAACCGCACGTCGCCTGGCAGCTGACCGAGGCGGTGGCCGGGCTGGCGGAGGCCTGCGAGGCGCTCGAGATCGCAATCGTCGGCGGCAACGTGTCGCTCTACAACGAGGCGCCGAGCGGCCCGATCTTCCCCACCCCGGTCGTCGGAATCGTCGGCAAGCTGCCCGACGCCGGCCGCGCCGGCCGCCTCGGCTTCGCTCGCGAGGGCGACGCGATCGCGCTCGTCGGTCGGTTCGAGCCGTCGCTGGCCGGCTCGGAGGTGGAGAAGCTGCGGGGGCGAGCCCCGGTCGGGGAGCTTCCGTTCAAGGATGTGCAAGCGGTCCGTGACGCGCGGGTTGCGGTTCGGGATGCGGTCCGCGCCGGGGCGCTCCATAGTGCGCACGACATCGCCGAAGGGGGCATCGCCGTGGCGCTGTCCGAATGCTGCGTGGCCGAGGGGATCGGGGCGCGCGTGACGCTGCCCGAGGGGCTCGACCCGTTCGCGGAGACGCCGGGGTGCGCGTACGTCGTCTCGGGTCCGGAGGAGGCCGTCTCGGCTCTCGGCCCGATCATCGGCCAGGTCGGCGGCGCGCGGCTGGAGCTCATCGGCCTACTCGATCTCGCTGTTTCCGAGCTCGCCCGCGCGCGCGAGCTCGAGCTGGCGGAATGGGTCTAGGCCCGCTGCTAGCCTTGATTTCAGCTGACGGCCTGACAGCCGAGCTATGCCTCCTGTGAACGATCACCGTGACGGTCCGCGCGACGAGTGCGGCGTCTTTGGCATCTATGCGCCAGATCACGACGTCGCCAGGCTCGCCTACTTCGCGCTGTTCGCGCTCCAGCACCGCGGGCAGGAGTCCGCGGGCATCGCCACCGCCCACCGGGGCGGCAGCATCATGGCGATCCGCGATCAGGGGCTCGTCGCCCAGGTGTTCGACGAGCACACCCTGCGGTCGCTGGTGGGGGACATGGCGATCGGCCACGTCCGCTACTCCACCACCGGCTCGTCCGAGTGGGAGAACGCCCAGCCGATCGTCCGCGACGACCGCCGCACGCTTGCGCTCGCGCACAACGGCAACCTGATCAACGCCGTCCAGCTCCACTCCGAGCTGCGGGGACGCGAGGTTCCGTTCAGCTCGACGTCCGACTCGGAGATCATCGCGGCCCTCCTCGCCACCCACCCCGCCGAGCGAATCGAGGACGCGGTGGCCGATGTGGTGCCCCGGCTGAAGGGCGCCTTCTCGACGGTCGTGATGACCGAGGAGGCGGTGATCGCGTTCCGCGACCCGGCGGGGGTCAGGCCGCTCGCGCTCGGGATGATCGAGGAGGCGGGCGGCACCGCGTCCTACTGCGTGGCCAGCGAGTCGTGCGCGTTCGACCTGATCGGCGCCCGGTACCTGCGCGACGTCCAGCCCGGCGAGATGGTCACGCTGACCCGAGGCGGGTTCCGGTCGAAGATCGTCGCCGAAGGCGACCGGCACGCGTTCTGCGTGTTCGAGTACATCTACTTCGCCCGCCCCGACTCGAAGATGGCCGGCACGGTGCTCCAGGTCGCGCGGGCGAAGATGGGCGAGATCCTGTGGCGGGAGGCGCCGGTCGAGGCCGACCTGGTGATTCCCGTGCCCGACTCGGGGAACGCCGCCGCCAGGGGCCTGGCCCGGGCCGCCGGCTTGCCCCAGGACGACGGCTTCATCAAGAACCGGTACGTGGCCCGGACGTTCATCCAGCCCGGACAGGAGCTCCGCCGCCACGGGCTCAGGCTGAAGTTCAACCCGCTGCGCGAGGTGGTCGAGGGCAAGCGGCTGATCGTCGTCGACGACTCGATCGTGCGTGGCAACACCATGCCGGGGATCGTGCAGATGCTCCGCGAGGCCGGCGCGGCTGAGGTCCACCTGCGGATCTCCTCGCCGCCGATCCAGAACCCATGCCACTACGGGATCGACATGTCCACGCGCGAGGAGATGATCGCCCACGGCCGCACGGTCGAGGAGATCGCCGCCGAGCTCGCCGCCGACTCGCTGCACTACCTGTCGCTGGAGGGCGTGTACGAGGCGGTCGGCACGACCCGCGCGAGCCACTGCGACGCGTGCTTCTCGGGCGACTATCCGCTCGACGGGACCGACGCCGCCAACGGCAAGCACGCTTTGGAGTCCGAGCTGCCGCTGGTTCGCGCTTGAAGGTCGCTGTCCTCGCCTCAGGCGCGGGCACCAATCTACAGGCGCTGCTCGACCGGGTCCACGGGCGCGATGGCGTGGAAGTGGTGGCGGTGGTTTCCGACAGGCCGGATGCCGCCGCGCTCGGGCGGGCCCGGGCGGCGGGCGTGGCGAGCGAGGTGTTCCCGGCCGGCGCGTTCCCCGACCGGGCAGCCCGCGACCGCACGCTGGCTGGCTGGCTGGCCAGCAAGGGCGTTGAGCTGGTTGTGCTGGCCGGCTACATGCAGCTTCTCTCCCCCGAGTTCCTGTCGCGCTTCGAGCGGCGGGTGATCAACGTCCACCCCGCGCTGCTGCCTGCGTTTCCCGGGCTACGGGCGATCGAGCAGGCGCTCGAGTACGGGGTCAAGGTGTTCGGCGTGACCGTGCACTTCGTCGACGAGGGGGTGGACACGGGGCCGGTGATCCTCCAGCGGGCGGTCGAGATCCCGGATCCGGGGTCGGTTGAGGAGGTCCTGGAGCGGCTGCACGAGGTCGAGCACGAGCTGCTGCCGGAGGCGGTGCGGCTGATCGCGACGGGGTCGGTGCGGTTCGATCCGGCCAACCCGCGGCGCGTCTTGATCGAGCGCTAGAGTCGAGCCCGATGCCGCCTGGGACCGAGTCGCTGAGCCGGTTCGAGCCGATCGCCTCCGAGAACGTGAGGGTTGCCAGGGCGCTGCTGTCGGTGTCCGACAAGACCGGGGTGGTCGAGTTCGCTCGGGGCCTCGCGGATCTGGGGATCGAGATCGTCTCGACCGGTGGGACCGCCGCGTCGCTGTCGGACGCGGGCATCCCGGTGCGCGAGGTGTCGGACCTCACGGGCTTTCCGGAGATCATGGACGGCCGCGTCAAGACGCTTCATCCCAAGCTCCATGCTGCGTTGCTGGCCGTGCGCGACGACCCCGCCCACCTGCGGGCGGCGGAGGACCACGACGTCGAGCTGATCGACCTGGTGTGCGTCAACCTGTACCCGTTCGAGCGCACGGTCGCCCGAGAGGGGGTGGGGTACGCCGAGGCGATCGAGAACATCGACATCGGCGGGCCCACGATGATCCGGGCGGCGGCGAAGAACTTCGCGTTTGTGGCGCCGGTGGTCAGCCCCGAGTCCTACGACGCCGTGCTCGCGGAGCTGCGCGAGTCCGACCGGCGGCTCTCGCCGGCGACGCGGGAGAGCCTCGCGGCGGAGGCGTTCGCATACACCGCGCGCTATGACACCGCGATCGCGCGCTGGTTCCAGGAGCGGCGTGAGGGCTTCCCGTCGCTGATGGTCCGGGCGTTCGAGAAGATGCTCGATCTTCCCTACGGGGAGAACCCGCACCAGCGTGCCGCGTATTACTCGCAGGTCGGCGCTCGCGCCCATCTGCTGTCGAACGTCTCGCAGCTCGGGGGCAAGCAGCTGTCGTTCAACAACCTGCTCGATCTCGACGCCGCCCGCTCGCTGATCGGCGATCTCGACGGCGAAGCGTGCGTGATCGTCAAGCACAACAACCCGTGCGGGGTCGCCGTCGCCGGCAGTCCGCTGGAGGCGTACAAGCGGGCGTTCGAGTGCGATCCGCTGTCGGCCTACGGCGGCGTGATCTGCCTGAACCGCAGGGTGAACCGCGAGCTGGCCGAGGCGCTGGTCGGCCAGTTCATCGAGGTGCTGTTCGCACCCGGGTACGACGAGGACGCGCTCGAGGTGCTCGCCACCAAGCGGAACATGCGCGTGCTCGACTCCCACGGCGACCACGGGCCGAAGCTGCTCGAGCCGGATCTGCGCCAGGTAACGGGCGGGATCCTGGTCGAGGACCCGGACGACGTCGAGGAGGGCCGGACCGAGATGGAGGTCGTGAGCGCCCGCCAGCCCACCGACGCCGAGTGGGATGAGCTGCTGTTCGCGTGGAAGGTGTGCAAGCACGTTCGCTCGAACGCGATCGTCGTCTCCCGGGGGCGCGCGACGATCGGAATCGGGGCCGGGCAGATGAGCCGTGTCGACTCGGTGCGGCTGGCTCTGGAGAAGACGCGTACCGAGCTCCAGGGCGCCGCGCTGGCGTCCGATGCGTTCTTCCCGTTCTCCGACGGCCCCGAGCTGGCGATGGCGGCGGGGGTGAGCTCGATCATCCAGCCGGGCGGCTCGATCCGCGACCAGGACGTGATCGACGCCGTCGACGCCGCCGGCGCCGCGATGGTATTCACGAGCCGCCGCCACTTCCGGCATTGAGCTTCCTCCGGCTCGGAGGCGACCCGCCCTCGCCGTGGGAGGGACCGTATTGCTTCAGCCGGGTCGTCCAGGCGGGCGGCGTGGTGGTGGTCGGCGGGACGACGTCGGTCGACGTCGACGGAGTCGTGGTAGGCGACAACCTGTACGAGCAGACGGTCGAGATCTTTTCGAAGCTCGCGCACGAGCTAGGGCGAGTCGGCGCCTCGCTCGAGGACGTCGTCCAAACCCGCGCGTACGTGACCGACATCTCGCGCGCGGACGAGGTCGGCCGCGCGCACGGCGAGGCGTTCGGTGTTGCGCGGCCCGCGATGACGATGGTCGAAGTCAGCGCCCTAATCGACCCGCGGATGCTGGTCGAGATCGAGGTGCTCGCGGTGGTGGGGGAGGGTTAGCGGCACCGCGGAGGCGGCGCGAGGGCCACCCCCGGGCCACTTCGCAAAGGTTCGCCAAATCCGGACGCTGAGCGACCACATTTGACGACGCTTTGATCGCGTGCACGCGTTCGGCGCCGAGGAGTGGGCCGCCCGGGAGTCGAACCCGGATCTCGGAGCTTAAAAGGCTCGTGCGTTACCGTTACGCCAGCGGCCCGAGCCCAGCATAGAAGCTGGAATCTGGCGCCCGGCCCCCATGGTCTAGTGGTCTAGGACGCCTGCCTTTCACGCAGGAGATCGCCGGTTCGAATCCGGCTGGGGGTACTACTACTTCTCACGGCAGCGTGGCAAACATGACGGTCCGGCTGAGGCGGCACGCCGCTCGGGCCACTCGATGACGGCTCCCCGTCGGGGCGGCCAATTTCGCGAGCCAGATCGCGAGCGCCACCTGCGGAGACGTGGGCACCATCTGAGTCATCCCCCCGCCCAGGGCGGACCAGAGTCCCTCGACCCACGCGACCCCGTCCGACCGGTCCCGCTTGGCGCCCCGCTCACATCACGGTAAAGCTCGACGGGCTGGTGACGGTTCCGGCGGGAGACCTAGCATTGGTCACGGTGATCGGCCCGCTCGTCGCGCCGATGGGCACGGTCGCGTGCATCACCGTCGAGGAGTCGTGGGTCACCGTCGTCGCCGCGGCGCCGTTGAACTTCACGGCCGAGCCGCTACTGAATCCGACCCCGTCGATCTCCACCACGGTTCCCGCCGGCCCGCTCCCAGGGCTGACGGTCGTAATCGATAGCGTCGGGGTGAACTGGGCGGCACTGGTTCCGGTGCCCTGCGCGTCGGTGACCGAGATGGTTGACGGCACGTCGCCGTTCGGCACCACCGCGGTGAGCCTGGTTCCCGAGACGACCGTCGCCTGCGGCGAGCTAATCGTGCCGAAGCTCACCGTCGCTCCCGCAACGAATGCTGTGCCGATGACCGTGACGGCCTTTCCCGTAATGCTCGATATCGGGGTGAACGAGCTGACCGTGGGGGCGCCGTAGCCATAGAGGCTCGCGGCGCTTGCGGCGCTCGCGCCCCCGGGGGTGGTCACAGTCACGGCCACGCTCCCAGGAACGCCCGCCGGCGCGACCACCGTCAGCTGGTCTGTCGAGACGAACATCACCTGGCCCGCGGGAACCGCCTTCGAGCCGAACTTCACGGTCGCGCCAGACAGGAAGTTCGCGCCGCTGATCGTGACGGCGTTACCGCCGGTCGTGGTCCCCGTGTTCGGGGCCAAGCTGGTGACCGTGGGTGGAGGGTCGTAGGAGTACTGGTCGGCGGAGGAGGTGGCGCTCGTGCCGCCCGGCGTTGTCACGGTCACGTCGACGATGCCGGCGACATGCGCCGGCGCGATCGCCGTCAGCGACGTCGAGGAGACGAACGTCACCTTGGCCGAGGCGGCCGTCCCGAAGTTCACGATCGAACCGGGGGTGAAGTTCCTGCCGGTGATCGTCACCGTGTTCAGACCTTTGGTGGGACCCGCCGTGGGCCTGACCCTGGTCACCGCCGGCGGCGAGTCATACGCGTATTGGTCCGCGGACGAGGTGGCGCTCGTGCCGCCGGGGGTCGTCACGGTCACGTCGACCTGACCGGCGCTGTGCGTGGGCACGGACACCATGAGCTGCGTCGAGGACACCAACGTGATCGGACTCGCCACGACCAGGCCGAACCGGACCGTGGAGTCCGAAGTGAAGTTCGTGCCGGTGATCATGACGGTGTTCCCACCCGCGGTCGGACCAGCCGGTGGGCTCACGCCCGTAACCGTCGGGAGGTCGTGATAGCTGTATTGGTCGGCGGACGAGATGGCGCTCGTGCCGCGCGGCGTTGTGACGGTCACGTCGACCTGACCGGCGCTCTGCGTGGGCGCGGGCACCATGAGCTGCGTCGCGGACACAAACGTGACCGGACTTGCCGCGACAGTGCCGAATTGGACCGTCGAGTCCGAGGTGAAGTTCGTGCCGGTGATCGTGACGGTGTTCCCGCCAGCCGATGGGCCCCCGGTCGGACTCACGCCGGCCACCGATGGCGGCACCAACTCGACCGTGGCGATCACGCTCGTCGGCGTGTACGAGATCACGAACGCGCGATCGCCCAACTGGGTCCCATTCACCGTCGCGAATGTGCCCGACACACTCGCCGCCTGGAGAAGTGTGTATTGCGTCCCGACGGGCGGCGAGAAACCGCTCGCGGTCGATAGCGTCAGCGTTCCGCCGAGCGTCGCCGCGCCCGTCGCCGATAACTGGCCATAGTCCGTGCCCGCCATGGCCGTCCCACTCACCGGAATCGTCAAGCTGCCCGTCGAGGCGTCGTAGGACCCATCTCCGGTCACAGTCAGCGGCCCGGCCACCGTCCCCGCCGGCTGGACATTCCCGCCGCCCTGCAGGCTGCCGCTGACCTGGCCCGTGCCCTGCAACGTGCCGCCGTTGATCGCCACGGGGCTCGTACCCGTGCCCGACTGCAAGGTCGAGCCCCCCGCTACGGTGGTGGTCCCGGCCGACTGGCTGAACGGGCTCGCCTGCAACACACTCGAGTTCTCGATCGTGACCGTCCCCGAGTTGACGAGTCCACCCGACACCGTCAGCGACCCCTGCATGTCCAAGCTCCCGGGATTTGCCGTAAGCGACGCCAGCGCGTTCGTGCTCGAACCAGAGACGGTGAACGCCGACGGGCTCGCGCCGAGGGTGATCGACGCGGCGTTGTTGGTCACGTCGACCGGCAGCACGAGCGTCCCGCCCGAGGCGGTGTATGTCCCGCCCGTGAGCACACCGTCGACGGTGAGGTTCGTCAGGGTTTGAATGTTGAGCGCGCCACTGGTCGAGCTGACCGTTCCGTTGTTGGTGGCCGTGACCCCCACGGTTGCGCTCTGATCGCTGGTGCTGCCCGCGAACGTGACGGTCGCGCCTGAGTCGTTGAGAAGGTTGTTGTTTGCATTGCCGTCCGCGTCGGTGAGGTTCGCGTTGTCGCCGAGCGTCATCGTTCCCTGATTCTGGAGCTGCGAGCCGCCGTAGAAGTTCACGCAACAGCCGCCGCCCGCGGTGCTCGCGCCCTGCAAGATCAGATGCACAGGCTGGTCCGTCGGCCCCGTATATCCCAGATTGCCGCCCGCTTGCAGCGTAGCCGGACCGGTCACGGCCACCGTCCCGGGACCGTCCAGAACGCCACCGGTACCTCCATTCAGCAGCAAGTTCGCAGTCGTGACCGTCACGCCCGACGCCGCCGCGAGCGCCCCGTCCACCTCAAACCTTCCCGTATTCGTCAGATTGTCCGACGCGCTGAACGTGGTCCTGCCGGTGATGTCGACCGTGCCCCCACCCGCGACCGTCGCGCCCACCGCCTCCGTCCGCGTGCCACCCACATCCAGCGTCCCGCCCGCCGCCGCGGTGAACGTGCCCGCATCGGTTACGCCCGCCGGTCCGGCCCCGAACGTGAGCGTGCCCATGGTGGCGCTGACCGTTCCGTTGTTGGTGGCCGTGACCCCCACGGTCGCGCTCTGAGCGCTCGTGCTGCCCGCGAACGTGACCGTCGCGCCCGAGT
>Ga0209577_10000976_pt1 | contig 28519 bp, 31 predicted proteins | sample GraSoiAngelo_109_FD_185874 | JGI IMG/M metagenome (GOLD analysis project Ga0209577, IMG submission 185874) | Grasslands soil microbial communities from the Angelo Coastal Reserve, California, USA - 14_0903_12_20cm (SPAdes) (version 2) | ecosystem: Environmental > Terrestrial > Soil > Grasslands...
GCTCGGCCGGCCCGATCGAGGAGTTCCCGCCGGAGCGGAAGAAACCCTCCGCCGCGTTCAGCCGCTCGTTCTGCGGCCGCACGGCACCCGGCTAGCTGAGGAGCGAGCGAAATGAATAGCGAAACGCGGAAGGCGGCCATCCGGACGCCGCCTTACGCTCGACGTTTCGCCGCTCGCGGCAGCAGAGGGCGCGTCGACGCTTCGAGCAAGGAGCGCGCACGGCGTGAGGCCCAGCGGGGACAGGGCACGGAAGAGTCCATACGTGAGATGAGCCGTCGGGGCAGCGGCTGGGTTGGCTCACGCTCGCACGGTCCCTACTAGGCGATCCCCTTGTGCGGCTGGTCGGCCGCAAACGCCGGGGCCCCACGCTTCACGCGCGGCTGCGTCTCGGCTCCTCGCGGGCGCAAAGCACTCCTGCGCAAGCTCATCGCCGAGGTCGGCGTTTACGGCCGCCGCCAGATCCAGCCCGTCTACCGACTCCCCCTTCGAGGCCGAAGAGGAGCCGGTTCGTCCAATGCGCGGAAAGTGGAGCTAATCGGGCACTATTCGAACCTGTGAAGCTTGTTACAAGCTCGGGCGAACCCCCGACAGCCCCCTGGCACAAGGCTCCCGAAGCCGGATCTAGCAGGAGCCGCACGCTGTCGACTTTCAGACTCCTCCGGCATCCATCCGCGGTCCCGTCACGATTCTGTCGCGGCCGGATGCCTTGGCCTCGTAGAGAGCTCGATCCGCAACCTCTAGTGTGCGCTCGGCAGACCCAAATTCATGCTCACCAATGCCAGCCGAAAACGTCGTGACGGGTGAGTCGGCACGCCAGTCTCGCGCCAAGCCCTCAATCAATGCCCGAGCCCGCCAGCCTCGGCTCGGACGCACGATGAGAGCAAACTCCTCACCGCCATAGCGGGCGGGGCAGTCGTTGGCGCCGGAAAGCCGCAGGAGCCGACGAGCAAGATCGCGGAGAACCTCATCTCCCGCACTGTGGCCGTGGGTGTCGTTCACGTGTTTGAAGTGATCGAGGTCGATCATCACAACAGCTTCGCCAGGCTGAAGCCGACTGAGCGCATCATCGAAGTAGCGCCTGTTGTACAGACCCGTCAGCGGATCCGCGATCGCAGCGGCTCGCAGCTGAGACACGGCCGCGAACCTGGCAATGATCGCGGCTGCTGACCGTTGCACGGTCGGAAGCACGCGTTGCGGGCCAATGAACTGCGGATTGTCAGTGACCGCAATCCCGAAGACACTCGATCCGTCATGCAGCAGGACCGCACCTAATCCAGGGGACAGCCGTTCGAGTACGACGACTCCATGCTCCTGAGCCGAGCTGATGAGCTCCTCCTCGTCGAGCTCTTGCAGCTCGAGCGCCTCTCCGATAACCGGCTCACCGTGCGATGCGATTGGTTTGAAGATCAACGAGCCAGGTTCACCGTTCGCGCGGACAAGGATTGTCACAGAGTCGGCATCGGAGACGAGAGCGATGAGATTTGCGACCTGCTCAGCGGCAACCTCGACGGTTGGAGCATCGAGCACCCCAGTGATCTGCTCGAGGGCGCGTTCGATTCGATTGACTTCATCTCGCCATGCGGTGAAGTAGGCCACGCCCGCTCCCAAGGCAAACTTGCCCAGGAGTTGCGCCGGGATGAACCACTTCCAATGACGACGGAGGACCTCACGAGTGTCGCGGCGGAGGAATGCGAGCGGGATCGCGGCGCCCGCAGTGATCACCGAGGCCGCTCCACTCGCCGCGCCAAACCTCAGCGCGGCCTCAACCCGGTCCCGCTCCCACGGCCTCACAAATGGACTCGTGCTGGCGTCGACGAAGGGGCGATCGATGTCGTCAATGAAGCGGAACGGAATATCCCTGATGCGCTCCGCCAGCCCGCGAAGCTGAAGACCTTGCATCTCGTGTTCATCTTAGAAGGCGCTGATGGGTCGCGGGAATAAAGCTGCTCGCGTTCAGGAGAGGCCCCTAGAGATTTCCAGCGACCCGTCGAGCTCGTTGCCGAGGGCGGGCTCGCGAGAGCTGCGGCGACATCTCACGCGTGGGCCAAGGCGGTCCAGTAGGCGAGCCGCGATAAGGAAGACGCATAACCGTCGACTGCGCTCTGGAGGACATCGAAGCTCTGGCCGAGCTCAGCTAACCGGCTGTCGATCGCGTCAAAGCGTTCGTTGAGATGATCGAGTAGAGCGTCGCGTTCTGCCACGAGCTCCAAGATAGGTTAGTTTCATTCGGCACAAAAGCGGGCGCAGATGGCTGACGCACCCTCGCCCGCCGCTGCTCTCATGGCCGATGGCAGCATCAGCGGCAGCCGGAGGTGGTGCCATCATCGGCGGCTAGGTTGAGTGGCATGCCCGAGTCGGAGATTACGCCGGAGCTACGTGAGATCGGAATTGTCCACCTTCGGTATGAAGTGCGGATGCTCGTATGCCACGCTCGTACGCTTCTGGGCCGCACGAATGGGCTTCCTGACGACCACATCCGCGGTTTTCCAAACCCAGCGTGGGACGCCATACTCGAAGCTTGGCTCGTACACCTGCGAGTCCTCGATGAATTCTTCCGTTTAACTCGAGCGCACAAAGGCAATGCGCACGCGCGCGCGTGGTTCAAACAGTGGCCAGCGGGAGGGTTTCTCAAGCCGCATGATCGAGAAGCCATTGAACATCAAGTCGTTCATCTTCACGCCGCGCGCCGGGCCATGAACGAATGGGCGGTTTGGGAGTTGACGAAGTCAGCGTGCGAGAAGTTCATCGAGTTCTGCGAAGTCGTCAGACGGCATCACCCGCACCGCTATGAAGCCCTCGAACCCGCGCGTTCCTTCGCGACGAAATTTCTCGATGCGACGCTCGGATCAGATGACTGCGCCCGCGAGCGCGCGTGCTTCGAACGCTAACCTTCCACCTTCGACATTCTTCACACGAAGCTAGTGCCGGCGTACATTAGCCGTCGACACCATGGATAAGGATCGACAGATGAGCTCAAGAGATAGTGGTGGTGGCGCCGCGGCTCAATCCGGGATTACCTACCAGAACCGTGTGGCGGCCTGGATCGCCGTACATATTCTTGCCGAACAGGCTGCTCATCCTCCGTGGGAATTCGCGGCTGCCACGACGATCGAGTCGCTCCGATGTGAGACAGACCTTCCGGTCGATGATCTGCTGGCCAAGACATCAGCCGGCGGGATGGTGCTGGGCCAGGCGAAACACACGCTTACGCTTTCTCGAAGCGAGAATTCAGAATTCGCGAAGGCTGTTGACCAATTCGTACGTCAACTCGCTCCGGTGGGCGGTCGTGATACGAAAGTAGAGGGACGGACGCTCACGCCGGAGTCGGATCGGATCGTCCTCTTCACGAGCTCACGCAGCTCTCGCCCAGTGCGAGAGCATCTCCAGATCGGGTTCCGACGCTTGCGGACGGGCCACGGAAGCACGCCCGCTCGCACCGAGGTGACCGCGCTCGATGCTCTCGACAATCACGTTCGGCGAGCATGGGCTCGGCACGTAGGTTCGCCGCCGAGTGACGATGAGCTCATGCGCCTTAAGCAGCTCACGTGGATTCATACCTTGGACGTTGACCGGGGAGGCGCGGATGAGGGACGCGCCAAGGACCTTCTGCGCACCGCCGTCTTGCGCAACGCGGCACAAGCGGAAAGCGCATGGGATGTACTTACTCAGGCCGCCGCGACGTTCGCGAGTACGCGGACTGGCGCTGATCGACTGGGACTCCAGAAGGTCCTCACCGATGCCGGGATCGTCCTTCGCGAGACGCGGAGCTACCGTGACGACGTCGCGCGGCTCCAGAATTACTCGCAGTCGACGGTTGCGACTATGGCGGATCTTTCGATGATTTCCGTGGGAGACACGGTCGTGAAGCTCAAGCGGCCAGCGTCAGACGCGCTACGTACGGCCGCAGAGACGGAGTCCCTGCTTGTGGTGGGCGACCCTGGCGCAGGGAAGACGGGCAGCCTCGTCGAGCTTGTAGAGACCTTGAAGGAGGCTGGCCGCGACATCGTCTTCCTCTCCGCCGGCCACATCGACGCCGAGACGCTCGGCTCGCTTCGAAACGACCTCGGCCTAACCCACGACCTAGCCGATGTCTTACTCAATTGGCCCGGCGAGGGAGCAGGTGTTTTAGTGGTTGACGCTCTCGATGCAGCTCGCTCGGAGGCGTCGGTGGAGACGCTCCGACGATTGATCTCGCAAGTTACGCGAGATCCAGGCCGTTGGAACGTCGTCGCGTCGATCCGAAAGTTCGATCTTCGAGCCGGTCAAGGATTCCGCAGTAGTTTCGCCGGCACGCCTCCCTCGACCTTCTCCGATCCAGAGTTTTCGGATGTCAGGCATGTCAATATCGCACCGCTCACCGAGGCCGAATTCGCCCAGATACGGCCGCAGTCAGTCGAGTTGGCTGACCTCGCGGAGACCGCCGATCCGATTTTGCGAGATTTGATTAAGAACCCCTTCAACCTCCGTCTCTTGGCGGAGTTGCTCGGCGAAGGGGTCTCAGTCGCAGCGCTCACGCCAATCCGGACGCAGCTCGAGCTCCTCGATCGCTACTGGTTTCATCGCGTCATCAAGGAAGATCGCAACGCCGATGCCCGGGAGGCGATACTACGCGACGCCGCGAACCGGATGGTCGAAAGCCGATCCTTGCGCGTCGATCGGGCGCAGCTCGCCTCGACCGAAACTAGCCTCCTCATCCACGACCTCCTCAGCGCCCACGTTCTCAGTGAGCTTCAACCGGCGCCCGGAGCCGCACCGAACCGCTACGTTCTGACCTTCGCCCACCACGTCCTCTTTGACTATGCCGTCGAGCGGCTCCTCCTGCGCGGGAGCCCGGATGCCTCTATCGAGCGACTCCGAAATGATCCCGAGCTTGTCCTGGCGATCCGTCCGAGCCTCGTCTTCCACTTCCGTCACCTATGGGAGACTGACCGAGCTGCGTTTTGGGAATTGACGTTCCGATCCCAAGAAGCCCCCCTCCCTGAGCTCGGGAAGCTCCTCGGCCCGAGCGTCATCGCAGAAGAGGTTCGCACAATCCGTGACTTAGACCCTCTGATCGAGGCGCTCGGTCAGGCTGAGCCAGGGCGAGAGCCTGCGGAACGAGTGTTGCGGCATCTCGTCGGTTCTCTGCTCGCCCAGCCTGATACGCCAGCTCGTCTCGTGGGCGCCGCGGCAGGCCCCTGGATCGACCTCCTGGCTCGAGCGACCGAGTGATGCGAACCCCCGTTGCCTACGCCATTCGCCCGCTCCTCGTCACCATCTGTGAGCAGCCCGACGCGCTAACGGGTCCTCAACGCGCGGCGGCAGGGGTCGCAGCACGACGACTTCTCACCCACGCCTGGGCGCAGGAGCCCTTCGATCGCTATCTCGTCCTGACCGCCCTGCAGACGGTGTGTCGGACATTCGAGAGCGACGCCGAAGCTTCGGCAGCGCTACTCCGTAAATGTCTTGAACCGGAGCACCTCGCTCAGCACGGCTACAGCGAGCTGCCGTGGCTTGCCCGAGAAGTCGAGCGATTAGCCCCTCATGATCCCGAGCTCGTTGAAGAGATCTACGTGGCTGTGTTCACGTTCGCGGAGACAAGCGAGGAACCGACGGAGTTTGGGCCGGGGCGGATTCTGCCACTGCGATCGTCGCGGCGGCAGGACTATGAATCGGCTCGGTACCAGCTCGCGGAGGCGTTCCCACTCTTTCTGAAGGTGGCGCCAGCTAACGCTCTCCGTGCGCTGAGTGTCGCTCTCACCGCGTACGCCGAGCGTGACACGCCCCTTACGTCCCCGGTGGAGGAGTTCGAGTTGGCGGGGCGCCCGGCTCGCATTCGATCCGACCACAGCTTTATCTGGGATTCGAGCGGATTACGGGCACATGAGGACCCGATCCGGATGCTCGACGCATTCGAGACGCGACTGAGAGATCTGGCCGGTCAGGCGAACGCATCCGAGCGCGCGGTCTTCCTCGAGCTCGTTCGAGATGCGGCTGAGCTCGCCATCATCTGGCGGCGAACCTTGACCGCGGCGGCCGCGGACCCGGACGGCCTCGGCAGAGACGTCGCATCGCTCGGATGGGCACCGCCGATCTTGGCCATGCCCGAGACATCCACCGCTCTCGGCGACTATCTCAGAGCCGCCTTCAGCCAGCTACCGGCCGCTGAGCGGAGTCGGATCGAAGAGGCGATTCTCGCCATCCCGGAACACGTCGAACAGGAGCGGCGCGAAGCTGCGGAGCGGACGCGCGACCGCCTTATCGGTTGCCTCGACGCTAACGCCATCGTCACTGATCAGGCGCGAGCGTTGCTCGATACGCTCGCCGAGTCTGGCGGAGCACCGGCCAATGAACCGGCGTTTCGCTTGGAGTGGGGATCGCGCGACGTCGACGACATGGACCTCCTCGCGGAGCAAGGCGTTCCGGTCGATGAGGAACCGAACCGGCGGATTCAGGAGCTCGCGAAACCGGCGGCCGACTTCGCCCGGGAGCATCTCAACGGGGTGCCGACGACCGCTGAGGTGGCGGCGATCCTCCCCCGTCTCGAGGAGCTCCGTCACGCCCTCGCTCGGGCGGAGCTCGAGGGAGTGCACCCGAATCAGGCTGCTCTCGCGTGGGGGTACCTCGCCGACGCTTGTGCTGCGGCCGCACGCGCCACCGACATCTCCTGCGCCGACGAGACGGGGTCGTCTCTCGTCGAGACGCTCCTCACCGCCGCCGAACGTCCAGAGCCGATCCACAATCCCGAGCGCGACGAGCAGTTCGACGAGCATCAAGGGTGGGGGAGCCCGGCCGCGCGGATAGAGGCGGCGGAGGGCCTCATGACGATCGCCGCCCGGCCGCGGTGCGCTGACGAGCGGGTCCTCGCGGCGATCGACCGTCTCGCTCGAGACGATGACCCAGCCGTCCGCTACCAGATCGCAGGCCGGCTTGTCTTGCTGCACGACGTCGCCCCTGAGGCGATGTGGAGCCTTCTCGAACGGTTCGCCGCCGACGAGCTAAGTCGAGGCGTACTCCGCGGCCTCGTCGACGTGAGCCTAGGACGGCTCGCCGGCCCATACGCCGAACGGGTGCTGCCGCTCGTGGCCTCGATTTTCGAACGGGTGAAGACGGGCGCGGGCGCGGAAGCGGTCCGTCGCGGCTGCCTCCCGATCTTTGTCGGGCTCTACCTCTACCAGGACAATGAGGAGGCGAAGGCGATGCTCTCGCGCCTTGCGCAAGAGCCTGCGGCATACGCGCGCGACATCGCCGGAATCCCCCACCTGCTTCGGGACGAGTTGCGCTACGGCCTCTTCGAGCCGGCCGGCGGCGACGCAGCAGGGGTGCGAGCACGGGCCTGGGAGACAGTCAGCGAGCTTCTCGTCGCCGTGCGCGGCGAGCTTAATGCGCTTGAGGCCAAGAACGCCTCCAGGCCGTTTACGGAGTGGCCGGAGATCGAGCAGGAGCTCGGGCGCAGCCTCGCACAAACCATCGACGCAATCGGCAGCGAGATCTACTTCGCCTCCGGCGCTTATGACGCGAAGCAGAGAGAGGAGACGCTAACGGCGCGGCGCACGTTCCTCGACGAGGCCACACCGGTGATCGACGAGCTCACGAGCGTGGGATTGCCCTCGCTCGTGCACCATCTCATCGAGACACTCGAATATCTCGTGCCAGCCAACCCGGAAGGTGTCTTCATCAAAATCGGGAACGTCGTCCAGGGCGGTGAGCCAGGCGGGTACCAGTACGAGTCTCTCGCCATCTCGCTCGTCGTGCGGCTGGTGGAGCGTTACCTCGCCGAGTATCGGAGCATCCTCCGTTCGAACGCGGAGTGCCAGCAGGCGTTACTCGATGTCCTAAACATCTTCGTTGAAGGCGGTTGGCCAGAGGCCCGACGGCTGACGTATCAGATCGACGAGATCTTTCGCTAGCGGCTTCGAGACAACGGACTGCGTCCGGGATTCCGGACGCGCCTTTCGGTGTCGCAGGAGGAGGCGCCGTCATTACGACGCCCTCTTCAGATCGACAGGCCAGTGCGGCAACGCAGGGCGATGATTGCGCCGTTGGCGGACCATGTCGCCGTACGAGATATTCACAAAATCGTGTTCGGCGATGTGAAAAAGCCGGATCAGGCTCCAACACTGCTGCTCGAGTTGGCTGAACGTGTGCGTTCCATCTTGGTCGATCGCCTCGATCTCGACAAACGACCCGAGTTCTTTCACTACGTCAAGGTGGATCTTAACGTTGCTGATAAAGTAAATCTCTCGTTGCTTGTCGACCACCGCTTCCACATCGAATGCGGCCGATAGAACTTCCATTAGTTCCGCCGCCGAGTCAGTCGTATCGTAACGCCTGACGTCGGATCGCTTTGGTCCCGACCCATCAGCGCGGCTATAATAAATTAAGTTGTTCTCGATCAATCCTTGACGAAGCTTAAGCCGCCCGTTCTGCGTACGGAAGTAGGTATCGATCTGGTGATCAATTCCATGCGAGGCTGCCCCAACGCAATTAAGGTGTGCGCGAATTGCGTCCACCGATCTACATCTTGCCTTGATTTCTACATTCACATTCCTCATTGGTCCCTATTCCATGCTCTCACGAGATACTTCGATAACTCAACCATTTCCGCCCTCTGCCGACGCTGCCGATGGCCGGGCCAGTAGTGTCTCGTACTCATCGCCGACTAGATCGTCTGCCGTGATGTTCAGTGCGTCCAAGAGCCGTCGCATACGAGCCAGCGCCCGCGGTCTCTCTGCGAGTGAGCTTACGGGAACAGCGACCTCCACGAATGCCCCGAGTGACTCGACTAAATCGAGGTTAATGCGGAAATCGTCGACTCCGAACGTCCACCGTCTTTTTTTTACACGACTTCGGACGCCGAATCGTTGAGTGAGTTCAGTCTCGACAGACTCTGGATCTAGAAGGGCGCGCCGGAAATAAGTGGAAAACCTTGGCTCAGGGATCTCTGGCTTCACGTAAAAAATGAGTTCAGCACTGCCGCCCGTCCGGCGGATCATGAGGCGGCCGCGCCGGACGTCGAAGACGACATCGTCTTGATCAGAGATAACTGGTTCCACCGGTGTCACCGCCGCGACGCGCGCGCGTACTGAGTTTACGTTGCTCACGACAGCGCGCGCCTCAACACTTACAGGCATCTCGCAGTCCTATGGGTTCATGGAACGGAGCCAATCGTTTGAAATTGAATTGAGGACACGGTCGTCCGACTGATGGAGGTACCCTGGCGGATATTTCTCGTCGCCTTCCTGCTTCAGAAGCCTCAGCGTTGAAACGAGGATCTCCGCGAATACAAGATCTAGAATCTCTTCAGGGAGGCTAGGGAGGATAAAATTAACCGCCGTGCCCCTATTAGCGACGACGATTCGCTTCGAGTTCGATAGCGAGTAACGCTCGAGGTATGGTCCGATCGGCTCGGAACGTACAGCTTGAGCTCGCAGACCCGCAAGATCGAACTCGGTGTCCTTTGATCCTGCGCTAACGAGAATCACATCATCCTTGCACTCCTCGATCGAATCGACCCCAAGAGCTTGAGCGGCCGTTGCCGCGAAGATGATGTCGGCGCTTTCGATGAGCTTCCGGAGCGTGTGGATATAGAATCCGTCGGTGTACGCTCGGAGCATCCGGTGTCGGCGGATGTCGTAGACGCTCACCAGCAGATCTTGCCGCCGCAGCGCGTAAGCGATATTGGAGCCAATCATGCCGTAGCCGATGACCAGCGCCCGTCGCCCCGCAAGCGTGACTCCTTGCCCGCGTAGGATGTGATCCATCGCCGCGACGACGTCACGGCCGACGAACCGCGCTTCAATCTCCTTCAACGCACTCCGGGCAACGGAGACGACGGGGACGGGGATCTGGTCGAGTGCGGGGACGTAGCGGTTGTGGCCATACGTCGTGTCTTCAACGACGCCGGTCACGTACTCAACGTCCTCAAGGGGTAATCGCAAGAGCGGCGCGGCGAAGTAGCCGCCGACGTCGATGATGATGATGGGGCGGCCGTCGTCTCTCGACTTGATGACTGCGGTCGCCAGCAGGTCGTCGAGGAATGTCGTCTCCTCAAGCTCAGCGTAAGGTTTGACGAGGACCGGAACGCCTTCGTCTTCGAGCTCTCGCTTCACGCGTTCGTCGATCGAGTATGGCTTCCCGAGCAGCGTGAAGATCTCGGCGCCAACGTCTCGCAGTTCGCGCACGAACTCAGCCGTTGTCGGAAGGAGATGCTCAAGAAGGATGAATCGTGCTTCGCCAGCGACGCGGTTCCGCTCTTGATGCAAGTACTTATGGACGACGCGCAGGTGGACGTCGTGGAGGTGGTAAGGCATGTGTTCTTTTACGCGCTGACACGCGTCATGACAAGGCGCGCCCCGACTTAGCGGCGGGCGCACGTACGCATCGAGGAGCACACGTTTGCGCCCGCGGATGCCAGCGACCGCAGCTGGAGAGCCGAGGCGTCTCGCGATCTGTCGGGGAGCGGAAGACTGCAGGGCGCACATGGCTTGGCCCCCTTGACGATCGCACCACCCGTGAAAGAGAGATTCGTTCCGGATGGATACACGACGCTATCAGAGCGGCCCGAGCGACTGCGAAATCCGAGCAACCGAGCGAAACAGCGATACGTCCTCTCGGCTGCGGCGGGGGTCTACTGCTAGAAGTGCGGCTGAGCGAGGGGGGCCGAGCTGACTTCGACGGCCCCCCGCCGGAACCATGCGGGCTCCCGCCCAGCGGCCTAACCTTTACTTCGCCACCCCCTCCAGGTCTTGTGGCTCGGCTTGCGGATCGACCGGGAAGGGTTGCGTCTCCCTCAGTTTCCCGCGAGGGGACTGCCGGGCGAGGCGCTCGCGGCGGTGTCGTTGTCTCGTAGCGCTTCGGTCACCGTGCGTGGGTTCCAGCGGCCGGCGAGGATGCGGCAGGCGCCGAGCGCCCGCGTAAGGCCTGGGACGGCGTCGAGGAGCCAGAGCTCCGAGCGGACGAAGCGCGCGACACGCTTCAGCTCCTCGTCCTTCGCCGCGCGGCGACGGCCGCCTTCTCGGCGGGAAGGCCGGCGGCGAGTGGACGGGAAGGTCGGCGTCGGCGGCAAGATCGAGGATCGACTCGCGACGTGCGGGGTCGCGCGGGTCGACGAGTGCGAGACCGAGCTCGTGGGCAAGGCGGCGATCGCCGTCGCGCGCCGCCCGGCTCGTCACGAGCAGGCCCTCGGTCGTGCCGACGAGGCGGTTGACGCCCGCGAGCCAGAGGAGGCGGTCCCGTCCCGAGCCGGATGACTTCGCTCCAGGCTACGTCGACGCCGGTTCCGACGGACTGGCAGAGGCGGCCCACGCACTACCGCTCCGACTCGAGCGCCTCCGCGCGCTGGAGCAGAAGTGACCCCCGCATCTCAAATGCTCGCGCAAGTTTGATGATGCTCGTAAGAGTCGGGTTGAGCTCGCCGCGCTCGATGCCTCCGATGTAGTTGCGGTGCAGGCCGCTCCGGTGCCCGAGTTCCTCTTGAGATAGCCCTCGCTCCCTCCGGAGCTCGCGAACGGCGTTGCCGAACGCCGCGTGAACGGGAGAACGCGCGGTTGTCACCGGGCGAGGCTCTCCCTTGACCTCTCCTCGGTCTACACAATATGAATGTGATCCGTCTCTGGCTCGACCACTCCGAGGAGGATCTCAATGAAGCGCTCGCTCCCCGCCCTCGCGGCCCTCGCTCTTCTATTCCTGCTCCCTGCCGCCGCGAGCGGGAGCGGCGGCGACTCGATCGCCGCAGCGCCGGAGCTCCCGATCGGTCAGCAGCAGTTCAACAACCCCGAGCACAACGACTACTGGCGGATCACGCTCAACGCTGGCGACGCCCTCCGTCTCGACTACGGGCGCACCGGACAGGAGCTAACCGGCGGCTACTCACTCGCGGTCTGCCTCCTCCGACCGTCCGTGACGGACTACACGCTCCAAGACGCCCCCTGCATCGCCTACTCGACGACGGACAAAAAGACGCAGCTCCGCTTCGTCGCGAACCCGAGCGGCCGCTTCACGCTCGCGGTCGGGATGTCGAGCTGCCTCCTCGACCACGTCTACTGCCTCCCCGGAAACGGGCTCGCCTACGAGCTCACCGCTTACGTGCAGCGTTACACCTCCACCGCGCTGAGCGCACCTCCGGCCGCTCGAGTAGGCAAGAAGCTCAAGCTCACGGGCCATGTCACCGCCGCGACCACAGGACACGTCGAGATCGGGAGACGCTCCGGACGAATTTGGAGGCTTCTCGGCCTCGCGAACATTCGAACGAACGGCTCCTTTACCTACACCACGAAACTGAAGAAGGCCGGCGTCGTGCGTCTCAGAGCTCTCTATCGCGGGGACTCCAGCCACCGCGCGAGTAGCGCGGCGGTGGCCGTCCGGGTGTACTAGAGGGTCACATCTTGAGGCGCCCTCGTTCTGCAGGTTCGTCGGCGGGATGGCGACTGCCGTCCGCTAAGTCGCAGGAGCCTCCTTCGGGCGCCGTCCCCGACGCGCTTGCTTTGTCCCCTTGCGGGCGAGCTCGTCGACCTCGTCAGCGTTGACGTCGAGGACGACGCGGCCGCGGCGGGCGTCCCGGTAGTTGATGACGAGCTGGGCCGCGTTCTTGTCGTCGATCTCCTTGCCGCTGAGATCCGAGACGAAGATCGTCTTTCGAGCCATTTAGTCGCTCCCTTCACATCGTACTTGCAAGCCAAGCCTAAAGTGGCTCGAGAGCTGGTGCTCCGCGTTGGTCGGCTAGAGGCGGTGGACCGGGGAGCCGGCCACGATGCACCCGGATCGGTCAGTAATGGCGACGGAAGCCGCGGAACATGGCGAAGCAAGCCAGCACGAGGATCGCGAGGAGGAGCGCCGCCGGCAGGATGGAGACCAGGATCAGGATCGCCCCGATCACGGCCCAGGCGAAATTGGCGACCGGGCGATCGCGTGGCTGAGCCAACGCGATCAGGAACAGCATTGCCGCCGCACCGAGCAGTAAGAATTGGATGCTGCTCACGCTTCGCTTCTGGCCGCGTCGGGATGGGGTTCGGCTACGTCAAGCGTCCGGTGCCGGCCGCGGATCGAGGCGCGGATCTCCTTGATAGCCGCAGGAAGACTCGAATACATATGCATTGGGCCGCTTCGCCGCAGAAGTGCCCTCGCGTCAGCGGCTTGGACGGGGCCGTAGGTCTTCGCCGCGTTCCCGTCGGCGACGGCGAGGATCGCGAGATCCCGGCGCCCTCCTCCCGCGACACGCGCGAGCATCCGGAGGAGTCGTTTGTCGTCGGCCGACTCGGTGACCACCGTCCAGACCACTCGCCTCATCTCGACGAGCCAGAACCAGCCGGGGCCGAAGCACAAGATGAAGAGCAGGGCGAAGCTCGGTAGCCCCCACCCCCACCCCCACTTCGGCCAGTGCCAGGTCCAGCCATGCCGCCGTCCGCCGGAGCTCTCGCCGACGCCTCCCGCCGGCGCGGCCGGTGCCGGCGCTGACTCGGGAGCAGGAGCCGCCCGCGAGGGCTCTTCGCGGGGCGCCGCAGGAGCCGAACGTGGGACCCAGTTCCGGGGCGCGCTGGCGCTAGGAGGCGACGCGGCGTCTGGCGCCGGACGACGCGGCCGCTCCGCTGTGGAAGGCGGCTGCTTTGCCGTCGCCGCGCTGTGCGGCTCCGCGAGCGGCCGGGCCGCGCCGTGGTTTCGGTTCGAGATCGAGAAGACGACGGCCGAGACCGCAGCGGCGGCGAGGACGGCGAGAAGGACGAGCGCCCACGGCGGGCGGCCACCGATCGAATACGGCGGCCGCCCGCGATAGACGCCCGGGGCGACGAAGGGTGCCATCGGCTAGTCCATGCCGCTCGGGTACTGACCGTTCGTCGACACCTCAAGCCGACCCGTCTGTCCCTCGCTGTCGTGCATGTGAGTCAGCTCGAATCCATGACCTTCCGGCGCCGTCGCTTCGGGACGGTTGATCCCGACGGATCGATCGCCCGGATCAGACGCCCTCTCGATGAGGAGCGTGTCGATCGAGAGCCGTTCAACCGGATCGACGTCGAACGCTCGTGACGCGGCACCGAGCGGATCGAAGCGCCCGTAGACCGCCGGGTTCGCCGCCGCCCGCGTCGCGATCTCCTCCGCCGCGCTCGCGAACTGGGCCGCCTGAAGCTCCTCGGAGACGAGCACGACCGCATCGTGTTCATCGGCGAATGCCAGGATCTCACCGAGGAGCCGGTCGACGCCGCCGGCCGCCTCCACCGCCTCGGCCTCGGCCGCGTCCTTCGCGCCCTCGAGCCGACGATGCGCTTCGGCGACCGGATGGGCGGTGGCCCATCCGAGGACGATCGCGGCAACCTCGATCGCGCAGGTGAACAGGGCGAAGGCCCACGCCGGGATCGGGCTGTGCAACGCGACGAGCTCGAGCTGACCTCGGCGAACGATCGCGGCGGCGTAGAGGGACCCGACGAGGGCGATGATCCCCGTCATCGGAACGAGCCAGTAGAAGCGGCTCGCGACGCGGGCGTCCTTCACGAGGCTGTGCGCGGCGCGGTTCACGAACGCGGCGCCGACGGTCTTGCCGAGGACGCAGGTGATCCAGCCGAAGACGAACGCCGCGAGCCAGGCGAGCGCATTGCCGACCTGCTGCGCGAGCGCCTGGTGATGTGGACCGAGGTCGATGCCGACGCCGAGCGCCTGAACAGGCGTCGCCATGGTCAACGTCGCGAACGCGACGCAGCAGGCAAAGACGCCCCGAGCCCAGTTGCTGGCGACGCGGTGGAGTTCGCCTTCGGCCTCGCCCTCCTTGACCCGACCAAGAAACGCGTCGTTCCGCGCGCGGGCGTCTGCGTGGTCAGCACGTTTGGCGTCCCGGTGCCGGACGGCGGTCTCGAGCTCTGCCAAATGGCGATGCACCTCGCCTCGGAGATCGCCGAGCCGGCCGTACGTCCAGGCACGGATCGCGGCGACTACCTCCTTCACCCGCGAGATCGTCCCGACGTCGGGCCACGTGAAGCCACCGAACCTCGGTACGGTCTCGGGCTTGCTGCTGTCGACCTTCTCGAGTGGCTGTCCGGCCGCAGCGAGACGACGGCGGCGCGCCAGCCACCCTTCGCGACGCAACGCCGGACGCTTCTTCTTCGAATTCCTCCAGCGGAACATCCGCATCACACCTCTCCAGTGACATCGCAGGACGTGGCGCGCAGCCGGCCGCAGAAGAGCTTGAACGTGGTCTCGACGCGCGTCGCGACTCGAATATCAACCGTTGGTGGGTTGCTCTGGTTGAGGCCGCGCACGTGGACGGCGACGCCGCTCGAGTACGTGACGTAGGGCTTGAGCCACCTCCGGACCACCTGCCGCGGCGGCCGGTGCCGAAGCAGTCGAACGAGGTTTGTCTTCCTCCACGCCTGATGACCGTCGGTGAGAACCCACAGCGCCGCGGGCGTCCGTGCCGCCAGACCCGCCTTAGCCGCGATGACGCCGTATCGAACGGCGCCGAAGGGATCGCTGCCAGCGATCTGCGGCCCTTTGACCCGGCGGGGTTTCAGAAGAGCGGCGCGGACGAGCCTCTCGACGTCCGCGTGAGCTCGTCGTTTCGCCGCCGCAACGTACGACGCGTTCGGACCGCGCGCCTCCATCGCACGGTCGATGACCATGACCGCGTTACTCGCGGCACCGCCGAAGAGCCGGATACGCAGGTAGGCGCGGTGATCGATCGCCTCGTCCACGATCTTCATCACGCGCGTCACGTAAGTGTGGCGGAGGTCTGGGCGCGCGGTCGACTTCGAGACGTCTACCCAGACCTCAATCCGTGGCTGGGCCGACGCCGCATCTGAGCCAGACGACGGCGCGGTCGTCGTCTTCGCCGTGGCCGGCGCAACGGAGGCGCTGGCGAAGACGACCGCGAGCGCCACGAGCGTGACGCCGAGGGGAGCCACCAGATGGGACCATTTCTTCGGCTTCCCTTCTGCTGCATCGGATTGATCGTCCTCCGCGCCCTCGGCGGAAGACGGCCGTCCCGACGCACAAGCCTGATTTACAAGAAATAACACCGCTGCACCTTCCTTTCGAGAGGTGCAGCCGACGCCCCAAGGTGCTAACTTTGGCACCCGTCTCGGGGCGCCGGCCGCGTGGGTAACCCAATGCCAGGCGGTTAGTTTTGGCGCCTCGGGCGTAGAGCCGAGGAAGACGTTCCCGCGTCTCCTCGGCCTACCTCTAGAGCCGGGCGCTGGCTTCTAGCGTTCTCGCTGGTCCTCCTTTTACGGCTCGACACCGGCCCAAAGTCGAAGGAGGATACTCCTCTCTCAGGAGCGGAGCATCCCCTTCTTCCCGTAGATCTCCCTGCTCGGGCTTCGAGAGGTTCCTGCGCTTGACACTGCTGTTGCCTCGGCAGAAAATCGCAGTGGCCGCAGTAGTGGGCCATTGCCAGGCGGAGTCGGGGGCGGGCCGAGCTACGACACTCCTGCCGGCACCGGCGAGCGCTGCGCGCACGCCGAAACGCCGGCCGCCGGTCACATGCTTCGTTCCCGCGAAGCTCTGATCGTGAGACGAGTGCCTGGATCGACAAGATAGACCTGTCGCGCCGGTGACGCCCACCCCCGATCCCCCATCTCCTTCACCTGGCCACTTCTCCCACTTCTCCAAGAGCTGCGGCCGCCGTGGCCAACTCAAAGTGCACTCGACACTCCTTGTCGCTGCCTGAGTTGGTCTTCCCGTTCCTCTCGCCACCGATCGTGGCCCTCCACCGCCGTCGCACGAAGCAGGCGTGAGCATAGCGCTTCCTTCGATGCTACGCAGTGATACATCATGTCGAGGTCACAAGATTTTCTGGTGATCTGGATCAGAGGCGTGCCTGAAGCAGGATTCGGTAGGATCGCCGCCGAACGGAGGTCCGCATGGCGACGAGGCGACGTGCTTCGGCTCGCGAGAGCGCTCGGGAGCGGATGCTTGAGGCGGGTTTCGAGCTTCTGCAAGAGGAGCCGCTCATGAGCAACCTGACCGCGCGCGCCGTCTCGAGGCGCGCCGGCCTGACCCCTGGCGCGTTCTACTACCACTGGGCGTCGCAGGCGAGCTACGTGAACGACCTGCTAACCGAGCGGCTAGGCGAGAAGCGCTACCAGTACCTCGCCCGAGTCGAGAAGCGGGTACGTGGGCTGATCGCCAAGGGCGCGACTTTCGACGAGATTCTGACGAAGGCGGCGCAGTGGGCGCTCGACTCGATCCAGCGCGACGCCATCTTCCTCGTCCAGATGAGTCTTTGGGGCCAGCACGCGGCGGACAAGCAGACTAGGGAAGCGCTCGCCCAGCTCTACCGCGAGTTCAACGAACACTTCGTGGCGCTCTATCAGCAAGTCCTGGAGGCGACGGGGCTGGAGCTTCGCCCGCCATTCACGGTGGAGCATGTCTCGACCATCATCACCGCCTTGGTCGAAGGCCTGGTCCTCCAGCGCCGGGTCGACGACACGGCCGTGCCTCACGACCTCGTTGGCGCCGCGCTGCTCGCGCTCGCGGCATCGGTCGTTCAGCCGGCGACTCCGACGAGCGGCTTGGCGGAGGCTCTCCGCGAGCAGATCGCTCATCTACATATCTCGGAGACCGCGGCCGCACCAGACGCGCCTGGCACGCGTCGAAGGCGCTGACTGATCATTCCGTGAGCGTACGGGTTAGTTAGCTAGCTCCCCACCGCCCCGATCGGACACGAGATGGCGACCGGACGAGGAGACCACGGAAGAGCGGTGGGAGCGCCACTGCCTCGAGCACGACGAACTACGGGAGCGAGTCGAGGCCGGCGCTGCGCGAGCTGGACGGAGCCTCGAGAGGCGCAGGCGGCCCCGCGACACTACTGCGGGCGTGTGAGGCCCGGTCGACGGTCTACCCGCGAGACGTTGGAGGAGATCGTCGAGTGGGGCGAGGCCGCGGCCTATGTCGCCGTGGACTTGGCGTGGGACGCGCTGCGGCGCTGACGTCGGTGCACGGAGCCATCGGCCGGATCAGCGTTGCGGCACCGACACGGATCGCCGTGCTGTGCGGTGCGGCGACCGCCGCCGAGACTCCAACTGCCACGGCGACGACGTAAACGGCGATGAGCCGGTGGAGTCGTCGAGTCTTGAAGAGACGCATTCTCTCGTTCCTTTCTGGTCGCCGGGCGCTAGCCGGCCGCGAGGCCGTCGAGGTGGTGGGCTCTGACACCCTGGGCGGGCGTCACGATGAAGCCGCCCTGGGTTGGCGTCGCGCGTATTCGAGAGCCGTCGTCGATGACGAGAGAGACCGGGCGCGCGCCGGCGCGGAGGAGCCCGCCGCCGACGAGCGACGACCCGTGGTTCGAGACGAAGAGCGCGACGACCGCCGGACTGTCGGCCGAAAAATCGTCGGTGCACCCGACGGTCTTCGCGAGCGCCAAGCAGATCCCGCTACTCCCCGGGATCACGTAGAGCGACCCCAACGCGGTCTTCGAAAGCTCGCGCGCGTTCGTAAACGACCCGGGGGTGATGCCGTAACGCGCCGCGTCCTCGGCCGAGATGATGTTGTTGATCGCCAAGACGTCCGCTCGCGGTACCTGAACCGTTGGCAGGTCGGACGCCGGAAGCGAAGACGGCAAGTTCGGAGGCGCCGACGAAGACGCCCTCGCCCATGAAGCACCGAAAAAGGCAGCACCCATGAGCGCCGCGGCCGACGCCGCGAGGACCAGTTTGCGAAGCACTGGTCACCTCCTTAATTTGATGGGTAATCGCGCTCGACGCTACGACGGCACGGGCGAACTCACAAGATGGCTCTTTTAGACGCGTCTGAGTCGGACGCGTCCTTTAGGGCGGCGTCCCGCGGCGTGAAGGAGATTTCCCCGACTGCGCCACCGCGACTGCGGTTGGGATCACGCGACGCACTGGCTCTGTGTGACAGGTCCGTTACGGCCACTAGCGGCCGGCGGGAGGTGCGAGGCATAGTCGCAAGATGCCGGATCTCGGACTTCGCGCTCGCCTAATCCGCCGCCAGCTCGATGAGAGCCTGATCCTTGCCGTCCAGGACGCCTGCGAGACCGCCGTCGCCTTCGCCCGTTTGGACGTCGCCTTAGATCAAGCGGTGGCGGCGATCGAGCATCCGGCGCTTACCATCGAGCGGCGCGAGACCGGGTTCGGCCACAGGCGGACCGTCCGCTTCCTCGGACGCGTGCTCATGCGCTGGTGCTTTCACCGGGAGCACGTCGACGTCTACTGCCACGACGGCTGCTCGACGACGCAGCTCCGGCTTCGCTATGCGCCCCACGCCCGCGAGTGGCGGATCTGGCTCTCCGGCGGAAACGCCTCCGCCTGGTCGTTCGATGACGAGGAGGAGAAGGTGCTTGAGTTCCTTGAGGATGCGCTCCGAGCGACGCTCCCTTGGGTCGGTCCCGCATCCGTCGCGGACGGCGAATAGAAAAAAGGCCGCGACTCGGAGAGTCACGGCCTGCGCTCCGATAAGAGCGCGATAGAGGAGATCCCTCACGGGGTCGACGAGCAGCGAGGGGTATAGGCGGCGTCCACGCGAAACGGCTCGACGTAGAAGTCGTCGTCGTTTACGACCGGCCCTCGCGCTCCCGGAGCGCGGGCGGAATCTGCCGCCGCCTGCGAACGCCGAACTTTCTGCGGATCACGTCGGTATGCGCTTTGACCGTGCGCGGCGAGATCCCGAGCTCGGCTGCGATCTCCTCGTTCGTCAGCCCGCGCTCAACGGCGAGCGCGACCTGGTGTTGTCGGTCGGTGAGCCGCTCGTCGAGTCGGTCCAGCGCGGCTCGCAGTTCGTCCTCTGCCTTCATCGGTTCCTCCTTTTGGATTGCGTTTACTTCGAGCGCCGCTTCTTCTCGGCCGCGAGCGCCTTGGCTTCTGCTCAAGCAAGCCGCCCACCCGCGTCACGAGGCCCCGCCCGAGCCTGGCGGCCGGCGAAGGACGCGCTCGGCCGCCAGAATGAGCGCCGGCCAATAGTCGGCGCCGTTCAGGATGAGCTCACCCGCTCGCTCGGCGATCTGGGCGATCTGCCGCTCAGGGGCCTCGTCGACCCGCCGTGAGAGCTCCCGCCCGCGCACTCCGCGAAGCACCCGCGCGTGGCGTGGATCGCGGCAGGTCTCGGCGATCTCCTCTCGGGAGGTTTGGAGCACCGCGTGCCAGATCGGCTCGGGCCGAGCGGGCGCCGCCGAGAGGCGAGTCACGATGACACCGTCAGGGCGTAGCCGACCCCCCAGACCGCGACGACGTAGCGACCCTTCGGGGCTCCGGCCGCGACGAGCTTGCGCCGGAGCCGGCTCGCGTGGCTATCGAGCGTCCGGGTTCGCACCGATGACGGATAGCCCCAGACGTCTCGGAGGAGCTCCGGCTTGCTATAGACCCGGCTCGGCTCTCTGGCGAGCGCCACGAGCAGCGCGAACTCCATCTTGGCGAGCCGCACCTCTCGCTTCTTGAACGTGACCCGACGCTCAGTGACGGCGATCCGGAGCGGATCGAGCTCATAGACCGCCGCTGGCCGAGCAGAAATGGCCGGGAGCGGCGGCAGCGCTTCGACCGCCGCGGCAAGCGCCGTTAGGGCACGCTTGACGGCCGCGTCGACCTCGACCCACCGGCGGTCGTCGCCACCGCGGCGGCGCCGGTACTCCTCGACAGCATCTCGCACTCGCTCGATCCGTCGCTGGAGGATCTCGAACTCGCCGTAGGTCGCCTCGAGGTCTTGGACGGCGGCGTCGACCGGCGCGTCCAAGAGAGGGACGTGGTGCATGGTTCTCCTTTCGGTTGTTCCGGTACCCCCGCGCGATCCGGACTCCGGTCCGGAGCGGGCGTAGGTGCCTGAACAGCGGCTAGCGGCGAGTGGAGCGATCCGAAGAGGCCGCGCGCGTGCCCGCGCGCTCCGACCGCGTTGGCCGACCGCCCTGCGGCCGGCGGGCCGGACCGCCGCGCGTCCGTCCCGCCCGCGCCGCTTCGAGCCGCCGTCGCGCGAGCGCGACGTAGCTCGGGCTGAGCTCGACGCCGAGCCAGTCGCGGCCGAGACTCTCGGCGACGACACCGGTGGTCCCCGCGCCGAAGAATGGGTCGAGGACGAGACCAGGCCGATAGGCGCCGTGCCCGCAGTCGCGCCAGCCGAGCGTCATGACCCGCTTGGAGAAGCGCGGCTGCCCGGAGACCCCAACCTTGTTCGCCCGCCCGCCGGTCAGGTGGGTCGGCTGCGCCGCGACGCCGCGACTGCCGTGAACGGAGCCCTCGCCGTGGATCGGCGACTTCACGTACGAGACGCGCGTCTGCCGGGTGCGCGGGAGGCCGCAGGTCGCGCAGACCTGCTCCGGGCACCCGGCGAGGAGGCACCGCCTCACGAGCGCCTCCGGGAAGGTCGCGAAGTGCGCACCGGGGAACGGCTGGGTCGCAATCTCCCAGACCGAGCGGACATTGCGACCGAGCGCTGGTACCAGGAACTCGCGGTAGTAACCGCCGAGCGCCGCCTTGGCCTCCTCCGCGAGGACGACGACGTCGGCGACGTTCTTCCCCAATCCCTCTTGGGTGTGCTGGGCCTTTCCGGTGTCTGTGATTCCCACAGCGCGAATTGCGTCCAGGTGCGCGTCGGTGAGGCCGTGCTTCTCGAACAGTTCCCACGCGCGTCGCGACTGAGGCCGCCGGATCGCCTCAAGCTCCGCCTTGGTCCGCGGCCGCATCCAGCCCGCCGCCGTACGGGTCCCCTGATACTTCGGCGTCGTCTGCTTGCCCCAACGCGCCCACTCGGCTGGCTCGCGAACCGCCTCCTGATCGAAGTAGTACCGGCTCCGCTTCGCGAGGAGGAAGACGTACTCATGGCCCTTTGTCGGTCGGTCCCGCGCCGACTCGGGCATTGGGTTCGGCTTCGCCCAGATGACGTCCGAGCGGAGGTACCAGCCGTCGGCTTGGAGCCCGAACGCGACGCGCCACGGTAAGCCGACAAGATCCTTCCGCTTGAGTGGCGGTGCGCTCACGCGCCGGTCCCCCATCGCCCCGCCGGCCCGCCAGTAGCCGTGCGCGATCAGGGCGGTCGGCCGCCGCTTCGCCGTCGGCGCGGCGTTATAGGAGTCGCCAAGGTTGAGCCAGAGCGTCCCATGCGGCGCGAGCACCCGACGCACCTCTCGAAAGACTTCGACCGTGCGCGCGACGTACTCCTCAAGCGTCGGCTCGAGTCCGAGTTGACCGATCGAGCCGTAGTCGCGGAGCCCCCAGTACGGCGGCGACGTGACGACGCAGTCGATGGAGCCGTCCGCGAGCATCGGCAGCACGCGGCGGACGTCGCCGGCCAAGATCGTGTTCCGCGGCGTCGTCATCGCGGCGCCTCCCGCTCGCCGGCGAGGGCTGCGACGGCGGTCTCGGCTTCACCGAGGGCGAAGAGCCGCGCCGCCACCTCCGGCCGCACGCCTTCGCTGCGCGCCGTCTGCGGGAGCCGCTCACGCAGAAGTGTGGCGCGCCGGGACGAGGAGAAGCTGAAGACCACCTGCGGCGTCTCGCGTGGGTGGAGTCGCGCGTAGCGTAGGTAGCCGCTCGCCTTGCCGAGTAGGGTCGGGAGCGACTCGGTGCCGCCGTCGACCTCTAGGAAGGAGGTGACGAGCTCGCCGCCGCAGCGCACCTCGACCAGCGCGTCGGGACTCAAGCGGAGGTTCCGCCCCCGGTAGGTGAAGCGGCGGTGGCAGGCGGGCTCCCCCGTCCAGCCGAGGAGTTCCGCGTCGGCGAGTTCTTCACACCGCTCGCCGAGGGCAACAAAGTGCTCGGTCACGGTGAGGGAGTGGCGGAGGAAGGCGAGGCCGCGCTCCTCGGGACGGCGGACGCGGCGCGGCACGGAGCCGCCGCGGAGTTCGACGAGCCGCCAGCCGGCCCGGTCGAGAGTGAACACGCCCGCCTCCGACCCCCCACCGATCCCGCCGACCGGCCGGTCGAGGCGGAAGAGGACACCGAGGTCCGTGAGGCGGCGGAGACTGCGACGGGTGACGCGGGGGCGGGCGAGTGGCGTCGTTCCCTCGACGCAGGTCCGCTCGATCTGCCCCGTCGTTGCGTAGTCGACGGTCGCGAGCAGCTCGATCACGCGCCAGTCGGCGTCCGTGAGCCGAGTCTCAAGCTCGGCGACCCGCGCCCCGGTCACGTATCCGTCCTTCACAACCTTTTCCACAACAGCTCTCCTAGAGCAGTCGGCGGCGAATTCGGCCGCCGAGCCGCCTCGTTACTGGTCTTGCTCCGCTTCCTCGCCCGAGCGAACGGACAGGCGATCGAACCCGATCCGACGCCGGCCGAAGCTCTCCGGCGGCGGCTCCGTCGCCGTGAGCCGCGCGCGGATCTCGGCTTCGACCTCGGCGCGGGGCCGGCCGTGGCGGGCGACGCTTTGGACGCGGAGCCCGGCGATGTCGCGGCGCTGGGCCGGCGGCGCCGGGAGTGTGCGGGCGGTGAAGGGGCGGCCGACGCTCCCGCCCGAGGCGAGCATCGTCGCGACCTGGAAGGCCTCGAGCGAGCGGAGGTCGCGCTCGCTGAGGTAGGGCTCGAACTCGCGGGCGAGGAGCCGCGCGTCGGCGGCGCCGGACTGGAACACAACTCGGCTCCGGACGTTGGCGAGCATCGCCTGACGCAGGTCCGGCGGGAGCTGCGTCGCGTGCTGGTGGGCGAGCGTGAGAGCCAAGCGGTAGGCCCGCGCCTGGGCGAGCACGTCCTGGAATGCCATCGGCAGCCGGGGGAGGACGTCTTGGAATTCGTCGATGTAGACCGAGACGTCCGGCCGCGCCACCTCGGCGACCCCGGCTCGCGCCAGCGTCGCCTGCCAGAGCTTCGCGAGGAGGAGCGATCCGAGGAGCGCGCTCGCCTCCTCGCCGACGAGCCCTTTGGCGAGCGAGACGAAGAGCACGCCGCGGCCGGCGAGGAGCGCCGGGAGGTCGATCGAGGAGCGCGACTGTCCGACGATGTTGCGGAGCCGCCGCTGCATGAGCACCGAGCGGAGCTTGTTCAGGACCGGCCCGACCGCCTCGGCGCGCTGCGTCGCTGAGAGCCCTTCGTACCAGGCCCAGAACGGCTCGAGCGCCACCGGGTCGTCGAGCTTCGCGAGGTACGGCGCGCGGAAGGCGTCGTCGGAGAGGAGCAGCGGCACCTCGCAGAGCGTCGCCCCCGGCTCGTGCAGGAGCGTCGCGATCGCCGCGCGGAGGATGTCGTCGGTGCGCGGTCCCCAGAACTGGCTGTAGATCCCCCGGAAGATCGCGACCAGCTGGTCGCAGACGAGATCCGGCTCGTCGGCCGCGCCGAGCTCGAGGAGGTTGAGCCCGAGCGGGCGGCCTGTCTCGGCCGGATCGAAGAGGACGAGGTCTCGTTCGCGGGACCGTGGAAGCCGCTCCAAGAGCGCCTCGACGAGATCGCCCTTCGGATCGAGGACGACGACGCCGCGCCCGGCCTCGAGGTCCTGCACCGCGAGGTTGAGGAGCAGCGTCGACTTCCCCGTCCCGGTCGGCCCGGTGATGTGGAGGTGCCGGCGCGAGTCGGCGACGGAGAGCGCGACCGGCCGCTCCCCCGCCGCCGCCCGCGCCACCCCGATCACCCGGCCGCTCCGCGCCGCTTCTGGCGGCGGCGCGAGCTCACGGCTCCCGGCGATCCGGACGCCGGCCTCGCGGGCGAGCTCGGGCGTGAGCCGGAGCAGCGCGCCGAGCTCGACGCTGTTCAGCGCGGTCGGAGCCGGGAAGAGCGGCAGCCGCCGCTCCTCGATCGCCCGGAGGAGCCGCCCGCGGAACAGCGTCGGATGCCGCCGGAAGTGGAGCTCCGCCGTCGCGAACTGATGGAGTCCGGCGACGACCGCGGCGGTGCGGGTGCGGGCGCGGAGGCGGCTCGCCGCCTCGGCGGCGACTCGGACGGAGACGGCGAAGAGCGGCGTCGCCGCTTTGGCCTGGAGCCGGCGCGCGACGGCGCGATCGGCCACCGACGGGGAGAAGCGCTGCTCGCCGAGCCGCCGTCCCGCGAGCCGTCGCTCGGCCTCGGCGAGGAGCCGCCGCTGCGCGGCCGGGGCGAGCGGCTGGACGACGAGTTGGACGAGGACGCGCTCGCCCGCCCGGAGCCCTCGCAGCCCGCCGAGTACAGCGGCGAGGCCGGGGGTCGGCGTGTCGACGCGGAGCAGCCCCGTACCCGCCGTGCTGAGCGCCAGGGCGGCCGCGCGCGGCGAATCCCATCCATCCCCGTTTGGGAGCGGCTCGAGCCGGCCGCCGGGGAGCGCCGCCGTGACGTGGAGCTCGAGCGTCCCGAGAGGAAGCTGCCGCGGCGTCCAGAGCCGAAGCTCGATCCCCTGTTCAGCCCCGAAGAGTTCGACTGCGATCCACGGCTGACCAAAGAGAAGCCGGACCGGCGCCGGACGGAGGAGTCCGTGGAGCGCGAGCAGAAGCTGCTCGACCGCACCGTCCTCGAACTCGGCCGGCAACGCGAGCCGGTAGAGCCCTCCGCCGGTCGCGAGTCGGGCGAGCCGCACGTGGCGTAGCGAGCCGACGGCGACGAGGAGCGCGCCGCCGACGCCGGCGAGCGTGAGCAGCGTCGCGAGCGCGCTCACGCCGCCGCCTCCCCTTCGGCCGAGAAGTCGGCTGGCCGCGACGCCCCCAGCTCCTCATCCGCGACCGACAGCAGGCACTCGACGAGGAGTCGAAACTCGGGCGTCTCGAGGTAGGCGGGATCGACATCGATCTCGTAGATCGGTTCTCGCTGCTCCGGCTTCGCCACGACATCACCTCGTCAATTGCCTCTCTCCATTTTCACTGACTACTGTCAGTAGGTCTAGCGAACCGAGCAACTTAAAACAAGCATAAGCATTTTAATTCTGCTTTAGTTCCGGACATTCACCGAAACTATTGACACACGACAGTGGAAGGCCTTACGATGGAAGCGCATAACGGAGAGGCGCGGTGGCGAAGAAGCCGTCGCGGCGGAAGACGGTTCCAAGCGAACCGACCCGCCTCGGGACCTATCTCAAGAGTCTGCGCACGGAGCGAGGCCTCAGCCTGGTGGAGGTCAGCGGCGCCCTCGGCTTCGACGACTCCTACCTCTACTACCTCGAGTCGGGGAAGCGCCGGCAGCCCCATCCTGACTACCTCCACCGCCTCGCCCGCTACTACGACGTCCTGGTCGAGGACCTCTACTCGCTCGCCGGCTACACCCCGGCGGAGGAACTGCCTGAGCTGCCGGCCTACCTCCGCGCCAAGTACGACCTCCCTGATGAGCGTGTCCGAGAGATCGCCGACTTCATGGACTTCCTAACGGAGCGCGACCATGACCGACCGTCCAGCTAGCCTCATCGCCCGCCTCCGGGCCGTCGCCCCCGACGTTCCGGTCGATCTCGCAGGCGCGCTGGAGACTGCGCGCCGTCAAGCGCGAACCCTTCTCGAGCTGACGGAGACGACCGATCCACCCGTCGATCCGGCGATCCTGCTCGTCGACCCGAAGATCGAACTCGTCCATAGCCCCGAGTTCGACGCGGCCTCCGGCGCCTGCCGCTGGGTCGGCTCACGCTACGTCATCGTCGTCAACGAGCGTGAGCCTGCGCCGCGTCAACGCTTTACGGCGTTCCACGAGTTCAAGCACGCCGTCGACGGAGCAGCGATGACCGCCGCCATCGCGCGCTTCTCGCGCACCGGTCGGCGTCCCGCCCCCGAGTTCGTCGCCGACTACTTCGCCGCCTGCGTGCTGATGCCGGACGAATGGGTCGCCCGCGCCGTCCCGCACGCCCGCGATCTCGACCACCTCAGCCACTACTTCGGCGTGTCGCGGCAGGCGATGCAGATCCGGCTGAGAGAGCACATCGGCGTCGGCGGCGCACTGATTGGAGCGAAGTCGTGACACGCCGGACACGGACCGGGCGCGCCCGACCCGATAACGTCGATCTCGTGCGCGCGGTGATCTACCTCCGCGTCTCCTCCGCGCAGCAGGTCGAGAAGGATCTCACCGAAGAGGGTTACTCGATCCCCGCGCAGCGCGAAGCCTGCCTACGCCTGCTCGAGCTCCAAGGCTGGGAGCTCGCCGGCGAGTTCCGCGACGCCGGCGAGTCGGCCCGGAACGCCGACCGCCCCGAGCTCAAACGGATGCTCACGGCCATCAAAAACGATTCGACGATCCGTTACGTCGTCGTCCACAAAATCAACCGGATCGCCAGGAACCTCGAGGACCACATGGTCATCCGCGGCGTCCTCAGCAAGGCTGGCGCTCGGCTCGTCTCGGTGACCGAGGGGATAGAGGACTCGCCGTCCGGGCGCTTCATGGAGAGCATCCTCGCGGCGATGGCGGAGTACGAGTCGGCGAACATGGGCGTGGAGATCAAGAAAGGGATGCGACAGAAGATCAAGATGGGCGGCTGGCCAAGGCGCGCGCCGATCGGTTACCTCAACCGCCGAGAGACGATCGAAGGCCGCTCGGTCGCGAGCATCGTTATCGACACCGACAGGGCGCCGCTGGTGGTCGAAGCGTTTGAGCGCTACGCCACCGGGACGATCGGCGCGCGAGCGCTCGCGGAGCGGATGGCCGACCGTGGACTGCGGACGCGACGGGGCGCCGTCGTCTCCGGCTCGCGCTGGCTCGAGATCTTCCGCAGCCCCTTCTACATCGGCCGTGTCTACGACGGTGAAGTCGAATACGAGGGGGCGCACGAACGACTCATCAGCGACGAGCTTTTCGAGCGCGTCCAAAATGTCATCTCGATCCGCGACTACGCCGGCCCGCGCCAGTACCGACACTTCCACCACCTGAAAGGGACGCTCTACTGCGCCGAGTGCGGCTCCCTTCTCTCGTTCTCGCGGAGCAAGGGCCGCTCGCGCCGCTATGACTACTTTTACTGCCTGCGCCGGACCCGGTGTTCACAGCCGAGCGTCCGGGTCGAGGTCGCCGACGAGCAGGTCGACCAACTCGTGCCGATGGTTGGCCTGAGCCGTGCCGCGGCCAACCGCGTCCGCGAAGGTGTTCGCCGCGTCGCCGCCGAGCTCAGTGCAGACGAGGAGAAGGAGCGGACGCGACTCGCCCGCAGGGTCGAGCGCCTTGAGGGCCAAAGCGCGAAGGTGATGCAGGCCTTCTACGCTGGCCAGATCGACGACGACCTCCTCAGCCGCGAGCAGCACCGGATTTCGAGCGAGCTCCGCCGCGAACGACGACGACTCGACACCCTCGGCTCCCGACTTGGATTTGCCGCCGAACGAATCGGACGCGCCGTTGACGTACTCGTGGAGGCGAACGATCGCTACGCCGACCTCTCACCGTTGAACCGTCGCAGGATCGCACGAGCGCTCTTCGCCGGCGTCTATGTCCGCGACGGAAGGATTGAGCGGTTCGAACTCGTGGACGGCCTGAGGCTCGTAAAACGAACCGCCGACGCGATGGCCGGCGGTTCGAATATGAACTGTTTGGTGGAGCCAACGGGACTCGAACCCGTGACCTTCTGGCTGCCAGCCAGACGCTCTCCCAGCTGAGCTATGGCCCCGCGAGGCGGGATTGTACCCGGCTAGGCCGTCGCGGCTTCGACCTCGACGGCCGGCACGTCGCCCCACAGGTCCTCGAGCCGGTAGTAGCCACGCGCCTCAGGCGTGAAGACGTGGAGGACGACGTCGAGGTAGTCGAGGACGATCCAGGTCGCC
>Ga0209577_10000977_pt1 | contig 28517 bp, 26 predicted proteins | sample GraSoiAngelo_109_FD_185874 | JGI IMG/M metagenome (GOLD analysis project Ga0209577, IMG submission 185874) | Grasslands soil microbial communities from the Angelo Coastal Reserve, California, USA - 14_0903_12_20cm (SPAdes) (version 2) | ecosystem: Environmental > Terrestrial > Soil > Grasslands...
CCACAACCGCCGGCCCCCCGAAACCGGCCATGACATCCGTCACGCGTTCCAGCGACGGATGACCTCCGTCTCCCGCTCGAATCCGAGCACCGACAGCGCCCCGGCGCTCAACGCGACCCGCGCGCCGAACGAGGGCTCCATCGCGACCCACCGGGCCGCCACCACCCGGAGGATGTGGCCGTGGGCGAACGCGACCGCGTCCCCGCCGGCCGAGCGCAGCTGCTCCAATGCCCGGTCGGCCCGTGCGCCCACATCAGTAGGCCTCTCCCCTCCCGGGCACCCATCGCGCCACAGCACCCAGTCGGGGTTCTGCTCGTGGATCTGCGGTGTGGTCAGGCCTTCGTACTCGCCGTAGTCCCACTCTCGCAGGTCCTCGCACAGCTCCATCGACCCGCCGAGCCCGGCGAGCTCGCAGGTCTCACGCGCGCGCAACAGTGGACTGGAGAGCACCAGCGCGAACGAGCGTCCGGACAGCTGGCCCCCGAGTGCCCGAGCACGCTCCCGGCCTCGTTCGGTCAGCGGCAGATCGGTCCGGCTGGTGTGCTGCCCCGAAAGGCTCCACTCGGTCTCGCCGTGGCGCACCAGCACGATCTCGTGTCCGGCCGCGCGCGGCGAGGCGGCCATCAGTTGTCGGTCGCGTCGTAGGCCTCTTCGGCGATCGTCCGGCGCGCGGCCTCCTCGTCCCACGCCGAGTCCGGATGCTCCGCCTCCGCGTGGGTCTGCAACCGCCGCAGCAGCTCCTCATCATTGGCCGCCGAGAGCGGCTCACCGCAGATGTTGCACTCCGTCGTGCGCATCGTCATTGCACGCCTCCTGTCCGCTCCTTGGTGGCATTTGCATCTGCTCCGTCCGAGCGGGGTGGGTCCGGCTCCCCTGGCTCGGGCTCCCCGCACTCGTGAACGGCGAGCATCGCGGCGCCCAGCACGCCCGCCCGGATGCTGTGGCGGGCGAGCCGGATCACGGTCCTCCCCACCAGGCCCGGATGCACGTATCCGCGCGCCACGCGTATTACGGGCTCGAGCAGCAGCTCCCCGGCGAGCGCTCCACCACCACCGATCACGACCTCGTCGGGATCGAAGGTGTTGATCGCGTTCGCCACTCCGATACCGACGTGCTCGCCCCAGACCTCGATCGTCCGGCAGGCCGCCGGATCGCCCTCGCGCGCGGCGGTGACGATCTCCGAGCCGAGCACGGGGCGACCGCGCGCCTGGAGCCGCGCGAGCTCGGACTCGGGCTCACGCTCAGCCGCCTCCTCCCCCATCCGGTCGAGCGCGTGACCCGAGGCCACGACCTCGAGCGATCCGGGCTGCGGGAACCCGGCTGGCTCCGGGACCGGCCCCCTGAAGTCCAGACCCACGATCGTGTGACCCAGCTCGCCGGCGCCGCCGGTCGAGCCTCGGTAGATGCGCCCGTCGAGGACGAGCCCTCCGCCGATCCCGGTCCCGACGGTCAGCATCACCAGGTTCCGGACCACCGGACGCAGCTCCTCGTCATGTGCCTCGGCCAGCGCGGCGACGGTGGCGTCGTTGTCGACGAACACCGGCACGCCCAGCCGCTCGCCCAAAACCTGCCGCAACGGGATGTCGGCGAGCGGCACGTTCACCGAGGAGATCACCCGGCCGGTCTCGAACTCGACGATCGAGGGCACCCCTACGCCCACGGCGTCCAGCCTTTCGCCGGCCGCCTCCCGCACCACCGCGACGAGCTCCTCGAGCAGGTCCGAGCTGTCCGCGAGCGAGGTGGCACGGACCACGGATTCCCCGAGCTGCCCGTCGCACAGCGGCGCGGCGGCCACCTTGGTGCCGCCGAGGTCCACCCCGACCGCGGCGATGCTCACAGACCGCCCGCCGCCGCGGGGTCGAGCAGGACGGTGAGCTCCCGGGCGAGCGGGACGAGCATCGACGCGGGCACGTGCGGGTCGGGCTCGGCGCCCGGGCCGAACGCGGAGGCGACCGCGGGTGCCTTTCCCTCTCCGGTGACGAGGAACACCACCTGCTGCGCGTTGGCGAGCGCGGGCAGCGTAAGCGTCACGCGGGGGACGAACGGCTCGAGGCCCGACTCCTCGACACCCACCACCAGGCGGGAGCGCTCCGACAGCGACGCCTGGTCGGGGAACATCGAGGCCAGGTGACCGTCGGGCCCGATGCCGAGCAACACCAGCGAGAATTCCGGCTCTCCGGCCTCGTCGAGCTCTCGCTCGTACGCCTCGGCCGCCTCCTCCGGCCCGAGCTCGCCCCTCATGCGCCTCACGGCCGGCCGGGGCTTGTCGGCCAAAGGATCCAGCAGCGACTGCTTGACGAGCCGGTAGTTGGACAGCTCGTCGTCAGGCGGGACGCAGCGCTCGTCGCTGAACCACAGCGTGGTGTCGCGGAGGTCGTGCCCGACCGCGCGGACCGCGCCGGCGAGCTCCTCGTACGCGGCACGGGGTGTGCTGCCGCCGGTGAGCACGACGTCGCCTCCCCCGAGCATCGCGCTCAGCAGCATCGCCGAGCACACTCGAGCCGGATCCTCGACGATCTCGATCTGGAGGGTCACGCGCAGAATTCCCGCGCCGCGTCGAGCGCGGGCCCGTAGGTGGGATCGCGGAGCAGCGCCTGCCTGACCCCCTCGCCGAGGATCCCGCCCTCGCCGCGTGAGGCGCCGAGCACCTTCCAGACGCGCTCCTCGCCGCCCGGCCCGAGCTCCCGCGCACGCAGGCCCCCCCGGTCCCGGTCCAGCGACAGGGAGCAGCCGTCGCACCACGACACCGTCACGCCGGCGAGCCCCGGTGCATCCTGCTCGACCGCCGTCAGCTCGATCTTCGGGCGCTCGCCGTTCCAGCGCAGTCGTGACGCCAGCCAGCCGACGAGCAGCGCCGCGCTCGCCCTCGAGCTCGGCTTGTGGCGGATCGTGATCGCCTCGAGCTCCTCCAGCGCGACACGCCGGTCCGGCGGATCGAAGCTCGCTGCGAGCCGCTCGCGCCAGGGCGTCGTGCGCAGCCACGCGAGGTCGACGACGTACACCGTGGGCACGCATCCCGCCGCGCGCTCGAGCCCGGCGCCGAGCTCCTCTTCGTCCTCGGAGTCGAGGAGGATCACGTCGAGCATCGGCATCAGGATGTCCGCCACCCCGTGGTGCCCGTGGGGCACCCACAGCATTGTCTGCAGATCGGAGACGAGCACGGGATCGACGATCGTGTCCAGCCGGGCCAGGTGCTCGGGCCCGATGTCGATCTCGACTCGCTCGTGCGCGACCGTGAGCTCGCTGCCCGGCGATTCCGCATAGCTCATCACGGCGACGGCATCGAGCGTGTCACGACCCTCTTCGACCGCGCACAGGATCGTGCGCGACGCGTGGTAGCGGCCCACCCGCTCCAGGCGATTCGCGATCTCGCCCTTCCACGAGCGGTCGACGATGACGATCAGGTTCAGGACCCGAGCCGGCGCGATCGCGACATCGGCGGCGTGGCGCTCGCGTAGCAGCCCGCGCAGCGCCGCTTCGATCGCGTCAGGAGTGGTGTCGCTGTCTGCCCAGACGTCCTCGCTCACGTGCGCAATCCCGTCGCGATCGCACCTACAGGCGCCGCCACCGGCGACTCCCCTCCAGGAGCGCGCCCGCCTCCTCCGGACCAGCCGATCCGGACGGGTACTGCGGGATCGGCGAGGACGTGTCCTGCTGCCACGCCGTCAGGATCGGATCGACGATGCCCCAGAGCGCCTCGATCTCGTCGTTGCGCGTGAACAGGGTCGCATCCCCCCGCATCGCGTCCAGGATCAGGCGCTCGTACGCCTCCGGAGACTCCGACACGAACGATGTCCCGTAGTGGAACTCCATGTGCACCGGGCGAATCCGCATCGTCGGCCCCGGGATCTTCGCTCCCAGCGACACCGACACCCCTTCGTCGGGTTGGACGGTGAGGATCACCTGGTTGGGCTGGATCCCGATCGATCCGTGAGTCTGGAATGCGACATGGGGCACCGGCTTGAGCGTGACCACGATCTCCGTCACCCGGCGGGTCAGGCGCTTTCCGGTCCGCAGGTAGAACGGGACGCCCGACCAGCGCCAGTTCGAGACGTGTAGACGCAGCGCGGCGTACGTCTCGGTGCGGGAATCGGAGGGGATGCCCTCCTCCTCCAGGTAGCCGGGGACGGTCTTTCCGCCGACCTCGGGCGGGACGATCGCCTCGAGCACCTTGACCTTCTCGTCCCGCACGCGGTTGGCGTCGAACGAGCTCGGCGGCTCCATCGTCAGCAGCGAGAGCAACTGGAGCATGTGGTTCTGGACCAGGTCGCGGAGCGCGCCAGCGTGGTCGTAGTACCCCGCCCTGCCCTCGATCCCCAGGTCCTCCGCGGCGGTGATCTGGACGTAGTCGACGAAGTTCCGGTTCCACACCGGCTCGAACAGGGCGTTCGAGAACCGCAGCGCCATCAGGTTCTGAACCGTCTCCTTGCCGAGGTAGTGGTCGATCCGGAACACCTGGGACTCGTCGAACACGTCGAGCACCTCGGCGTTCAGCCTGCGCGCCGAGTCCAGGTCGTACCCGAATGGCTTCTCGATCACGACGCGGGTCGCCGCGTCCTGGCATTCGTCGAGCCCGGCGCCTCCGAGCTTGGCCACGATCACGGGGAAGAACTCTGGCGCGGTCGACATGTAGAACACGCGATTGAGCCTGTGCCCGGCCTTCTCGTCGAGCTCGTGGAGGGTCCGATCGAGCTGGCCGTACGCGTTGTCGTCGTCGAACGTGCCCGAGATGTAGCGGGCGTCGCCGAGCAGCCCCGAGAGCACGTCCGGATCGGGCTTGCGCCGGCTGAACCGCTCGATCGACTCGCGCGCGTCCTGGCGGAAGTCGTCGTCTGACTGCCCGCGGCGGGCGATGCCGACCAGCTCGAAGCGCTCCGGTAGCGCCCCCTCGTGCGCGAGGTTGTAGAGCGCCGGCAGCAGCTTCCGGTGCGCGAGGTCGCCAGTGGCTCCGAAGATCACCAGCACCGTGGGCCGGACCGGAAGCCGCTCCAGTCCCTCGACGAGGGGATTCTCGTCGGTGAGGTGGAGATCTTCGACCGTGGTGCTCATCACCCCACCAGTCCGGCGATCCTCTTCGTCAGGCCGCGGACGGCCTCCGCGGGATCGCCTTCCAGCTTGACCCGCTCGGCCTTCAGCCCATGGTCGCGGAGGGTCTGCAGGTCGCCGGCAGACTCCGCAGCGACCAGTGTGGCGAACGAGTAGCTCTCGCCCGGGATCTCCAGGTCGCTCTGCGGATCGTTGACGAGCTGCAGGAACCGTCCCGTCGGCGGTCCGCCCTTGTGCTCCTGGCCGGTCGAGTGCTGGAAGCGGGGCCCGTACCCGAACGTGACCGCCGACCGCGTCGCCGCGCGGATGGTGGTCCGCAGCTCGGCGATCGCGTCGTCGAGCTCCTGAGCGGGAGGCAGGTACCCCAGGATCGCGACGTAGTGCGGCGGACCGGCATCGGCCAGCAGGTCGCGCAGCTCCGCATCCGAGGCGGGCTCGATCGTGGGGACCGAGCCCGAGGCGAGCACGGCGTTGGTCTTGTCCTTGGCCTGCTGGACGTTCGGCTGGTCGAAGGGATTTATCTCGAGCGCCCACCCCGCGACGGCGACCGCGAACTCCGACAGGAAGAAGATCCGGCCGAGGTCGACCGCGCCATGCGTGGCCAGCGTCATCGTCGGGTGGCCGGCGGCTGCCAGCTGCTCGACCGCGGCATCCAGCCGCTCGTCGGGCTCGTCCGCGTTGCGCAGGTATGCGAACACGCGGTCGTTGCCGTAGACGCCGGGGTCGCCGAGCGGCTCATCCGCGACGGGCAGGATCCCGCGGCCGTGCTTGCCGGTCGACTCGGCGACCAGCTGCTCTGCCCACAGGCCGAAGCTCTCGATCGGCGGCGAGACCAGGAACGTGAGCTTGTCGCGTCCCTGCCGCGCCAGCTCGCCCACCGTCGCCCCGAGCCACAGCCCGGAGTTGGTCTCCGATGAGTCGTAGTGCGCGCAGTTCTGCTCGGCGACCTGGCAGCGGTGCAGCAGCGCCTCGATGTTGATCCCCATGAGCGCTGCCGGCACCAGCCCGAACAGCGACAGGACCGAGTAGCGCCCGCCGATGTCCGGAGGGTTCAGGAACGCGTGACGCAGGCCGTCGTCGGAGGCGATCCGCTCGAGCGGGCTGCCGGGGTCGGTGACGACCACGAACTGATCGGGGCGGCCCAGCGCCTTGAAGTGCCTGTAGTGGGAAAGCGTCTCGATCGTCCCGCCGGACTTGGAGGAGACGATGAACAGCGTCTTCTCCAGGTCGACCGAATCCTCGACCGCCTTGACCACGTCCGGGTGCGTGGAATCGAGCACCTGCAGCCTGAGGCCATCGGGCACGTCGCCGAACGACTGGCGGAGCACCTCGGGGCCGAGAGACGAGCCCCCCATGCCGAGCAGGACGGCGTCGGTGAAGCCGTCGGATCGGCACTGCTCGGCGAATGCGGTCAGCTCGGACGCGTGCTCAAGCATCGTCTCCGAGACCGTCAGCCAGCCCAGCCTGTCCTCGATCTCCGGAACGCCGGGACCGCCCCACAGCGATGGGTCACGCCGCCAGGTCCGCTGCGCGACGCTGTCCGAGACGGCCTGCTTGACACGCTTGGCGACGGGATCCACGAGGTCGTCGGGCAGCCGGGCTTGAATCGTGCTCGGCTTGCCGGTGAGGACCGCGGCCCGGCGCTCGTCGATCCCCTCGAGCAGACGATCGAGCGCGTGCTTGAACTGATCGACTCCGTCTTCCAGCAGCTCTTCGGTGACCTGATCCATGTCGATTCCGGCGTCGGCAAGCAGCTTCAGGTCCTCCGAGGGGTCGGCCTCGGCCGTGGGTCCGGTCACCTCGCCGTGGTCCCCGAACGCGAGCATGGTGTTCAGGGGCATCGTGTTGACGGTGTGCTGCCCGACGAGCGCGTCGACGTACATCGTGTCCGCGTAATTGGGGTTCTTGGCGCTGGTCGAGGCCCACAGCGGACGCTGGACCGCCGCCCCCGCGTGGCGCAGCGCCTCCCAGCGGGAGCCGGAGAAGATCTCCTTGAAGCGCCGGTAGGCATGGCGCGCGTTGGCGAGGGCCGCCTTGCCCTCCAGGTCGGTCCGTCCGAGCTCCTCGAGCTTGCGGTCGACGTTCGTGTCGACGCGCGAGACGAAGAACGAGGCCACGGAGTTGATGTCCAGCGACTTCCCGTCGGCGTGCCGGCGCTCGAGCGCCCGAAGGTACGCCTCTGCCACCTCCTCGTACGCGGCTACCGAGAACAGGAGCGTGATGTTGATGTTGATCCCCTCGTACAGCGCCTGCTCGATCGCGGGCACGCCGGCCGGTGTTCCGGGGATCTTGATCATCACGTTGGAGCGGTCGAGCTGCTGCCAGTAGTTGCGGGCCGATTCGAGCGAGCCCTCGGTGTCGAACGCCAGGTCGGGCTGGACCTCGAGTGACACGAACCCGTCGCGGCCGTTCGACTCGCGGTGCACGTCCGCCAGCACGTCCGCGGCCAGCTGCACGTCCTTGACCGCGATCCTGTCGTAGATGGTCCGGGCGTCGAGCTCCTCGGATGCCAGCTCGCGGAGGTCCTGGTCGTAGTCGGTCGAGCCGAGGATCGCCTTCTCGAAGATCGAGGGGTTCGAGGTCATCCCGCGCAGAGATTCCTCCGCCACCATCCGTGCCAGCTCGCCGCTCTCGATCAGCGAGCGCCGGATCTGGTCCAGCCAGATGCTGACGCCGGCCTCCGTGAGCCGCTTCAGACGGGGATTTACCTGGGTTGCGGCTGTGCTCATTGATTGCCCTCGCTCTTATTCAATCTCTCCACCACCGCGCGGCCGCGCTCGGCGACGTGCTCGGGCGTGAAGCCGAAGTGCTTGTACAAGGCGCCGGCGGGCGCTGATGCCCCGAAGCTGTGCATGCCGATCGCCTCGCCGGCGTCTCCCACCCACCGATCCCATCCAAACGTGCTCGCCGCCTCCAGGGAAACTCGGGCCCGGCAGGCGGGCGGAAGCACGCGGTCGCGGTAGTCCCGGTCCTGGGCGTCGAAGTGCTCCCAGCAGGGCATGCTCACCACCCGGGTCGCGATCCCGTCCGCTTCGAGCAGGTCCGCCGCACGCGTGCAGATGTGGACCTCGGTGCCGGACGAGATCAGGGTCAGCTCCGGTGGCCCCGGCTCGCGGTAGGAGTCGCGCAGCACATAGGCCCCGCGTTCGATCGCGTCGGGTGGGATCGCCGCGGGGTTCCAGGTGGGAACCCCCTGACGGGAGAAGACGAGCGCGGAGGGACGGTCGGTGGTCGCGATCGCGTGCCGCCAAGCGAGCGCGGTCTCGTTGGCGCCCGCGGGCCTGATCACCGACAGGCCGGGCATCGCGCGCAGCGCGGGGAGGTGCTCGATCGGCTGGTGGGTCGGGCCGTCCTCGCCCAGGCCGATCGAATCGTGGGTGTAGACGAAGATCGAGGGGCACCCCATCAGCGCCGCGAGCCGGACTGAGCCGCGCATGTAGTCGCTGAACACGAAGAACGTCGACCCGTAGCCCCGCAGGTAGTGGAGCGTCATGCCGTTGACGACCGCGCCCATCGCGTGCTCGCGGATCCCGAAGTGGAGGTTGCGGCCGTCGTAGTGACCCGCCTCGACGTCCCCGGCGTCGTCAATCCGGGTGAGCGTCGAGGGGGCGAGGTCAGCCGATCCGCCCACCAGCTCCGGGACCCGGGCCGCGGCCCACTGCAACGCGGTGTGGGAGGACTTGCGGGTCGCGGTCATGGTCCCCGAGAGGTGGAACTGGGGCACCTCGGCGTCCCACCCTGCCGGGAGCTCGCGCCGCACCAGCCGGCCCAGCTCCTGCGCCAGGTCTGGATGGGCGTCCTCGTAGGCCGCGAAACGCTGCTTCCACTCCGCGACGAGCTCGTCGCCGCGCTCGACGCACCGGCGGAAGTGCTTGAGCGCCTCCTCGGGGACGAAGAACGGCTCCTGCGACGGCCATCCCATGGCCTCCTTGGTGAGCCGGATCTCCTCCTCGCCGAGCGGTGAGCCGTGCGCGGCCGCGGTGTCCTGCTTGTGCGGGCTGCCCTGGGCGATGTGGGTCCTGACCACGATCAGCGACGGGCGGTCCTCGACCTCGATCGCCGTCCGGAGCGCCCCCTCCAGCTCGTCGAGCTCGATGCTCTCCTGCAGGTCCTGGACGTGCCAGCCGTAGGACTCGTAGCGCTGCGCCGTGTTCTCGCTGAGCGCCAGCTCCGTATTGCCCTCGATTGAGATGTGGTTCTGGTCATAGAAGGCGATCAGCCGGCCCAGGCCGAGATGCCCGGCGAGCGAGGACGCCTCGCTCGAGATCCCCTCCTCGATGTCCCCGTCCGACGCGATCACGAACGTGCGGTGGTCGACGATCTCGTGGTCGGGGCGGTTGAAGCGCGCTGCCAGCATCCGCTCGGCCAGCGCCATCCCGACGGCGTGCGAGATCCCCTGCCCGAGCGGCCCTGTCGTCACCTCGATCCCGGGCAGGTGCCCGTACTCCGGATGCCCCACGGCCCGCGACCCCAGTTGGCGGAACCGCTCGATGCCCTGCTCGAGGCTCACGTCGTACCCAGCGAGGAACAAGGTCGAGTACAGGAGCATCGAGGCATGGCCGCAGGAGAGCACGAACCGGTCGCGGTCGGGCCACCCAGGATCGTGCGGGGCATGGCTCATTACGCGCGCGTAGAGGACGTACGCCACCGGGGCGAGCGCCATCGGCGTCCCGGGGTGACCCGAGTTCGCCTTCTGCACCGCGTCCATCGACAGGGTGCGGATCGTGTCCACGCACAGCTTGTCCAGGGCGGTGGTGGATTCGGTTGCCGTCACGCGCGGGAGATGCGGAGCTTGATGGCCACCATGTCCAGCATAGTCAGATCCTCTACCCGAAAAGGACGCCGAAACGCTCGTATTCCTCCACCGGCACCCGGCGGACCTCGGCGACGGCCTCGGCGAGCGGAACGAGCTCGATCCTGGTCGAGCGCTGCGCCGTCATCATCCCCCAGTTCCCGTCGTGCACGGCGTCGATCGCCGCGAGCCCGAGCCTCGTCGCCAGGACGCGATCGAACGACGTGGGGGTGCCGCCTCGCTGGACGTGGCCGAGCACGGTGGCGCGGCTCTCGTACCCGGTCCTCGCCTCGATCTCCCGCTCCAGCGCGTACCCGATTCCCCCCAGCCTCGGATGACCGAACTCGTCGAACGAGTTCTCGCGGGCGATCTCCATGGTTCCCTCCTTGGGCGCTGCGCCCTCGGCGGCGACCACGATCGAGAAGTACCGGCCGCGCTCGTGACGGCGACGGATCAGGCGGCATACCTCGTCGATGTCGAACGGAAGCTCTGGGATCAGGATCACGTCCGCGCCGCCGGCGATCCCCGAGTGGAGCGCGATCCACCCCGCGGTGCGCCCCATCACCTCGACCACCAGGATCCGGTTGTGGCTCTCGGCGGTGGTATGCAGCCGGTCGATCGCCTCGGTCGCGATCGAGAGTGCCGTGTCGAACCCGAATGTCACGTCGGTTCCGCCCAGGTCGTTGTCGATCGTCTTCGGCACGCCGATCACGTCGACTCCGTCCGCCTGCAACCGGCTTGCCACGCCGAGCGTGTCCTCGCCGCCGATCGCGATCAGCCCTTCGATCCGGAAGTCGGACAGCGTCTCCCGCACCAGGTCGACGCCGTCCTCGCGTTTGTAGGGGTTCGTTCTCGAGCTCCCGAGAATCGTTCCGCCACGGGGCAGGATCCCGCGCGTCGACTCGAGCGTCAGCTCGTCGAACTGCCCTTCGAGGACTCCGCGCCAGCCGTCGCGAAAGCCGATTATCTGGTCGCCGTAGGAGTCGATCGCCTTGCGCACGACCGCGCGGATCACGGCGTTCAGCCCCGGACAGTCGCCGCCACCTGTGAGCAGGCCGATTCGCATGACCGAATCCTATTTGCGCCCTTCGCACGAGAAGGTTATGTAGTTGTAGGGTTGGCGCTGCGTGTCTGATCGCTCGCGCGAACGTTGGATCTGGGCGGCCGTGGCCGGGGCGGCCACTGTGGCAGGCGGGTTTGAGATCCAGCGCCGCTTCAAGAAGCGGATCGCCGAGGACCCGGAGCGAGACGTCCTCGGCTCGCCGCCGAAGGGAGCGCCGATCGAGATCCGCTCGGCCGACGGCACGATGCTCCACGCCGAGGCCTTCGGACCTGACGACGCGCCGACGCTCGTCCTCGCGCACGGCTGGACGGAGAACCTCAGCTACTGGACATACCAGATCGTCGATCTGTCCAAGCGCGGGCTGCGGATCGTCGCCTACGACCTGCGCGGCCACGGCGAGAGCGACCCCGCTGCCGGAGACGACTATTCGATCGCGCGGTTCGGGGAGGACCTCGAGGCGGTCCTCGCCACCTGCGTTCCGGAGGGCCGCCGTGCGATGGTCGTCGGCCACTCGCTCGGCGCGATGGCGATCGCCGCGTGGGCCGAGCATCACGAAGTCGAGCAGCGGGCCGGCGCCGCAGTGCTGATCAACACGGGCGTCGGCGACCTGGTCGCCGAGCAGCTGCTCGTGCCGGTGCCCGCCGTCGCCCAGGCGATCAACCGGACCGTCGCGGTCCACGGTTTCCTCGGGAGCCGGGCGCCGCTCCCCCGGTTCTCGACTCCGTTGACGGCGGCGGCGATCCGCTACGTGGCGTTCGGCCCTCGCGCCACCCCCGCGCAGGTCGCCTTCTACGAGCGGATGCTGATCGCGAGCCCGCCGGACGTCCGCGCGAACGTCGGGATCGCGCTGTCGGAGGTCGAGCTGTACGACGCGCTCCCCCGGCTGACCGTGCCGACGATCGTGATCGCCGGCGAGAAGGACCGCCTCACCCCTCCCGCCCACGCCCGGCGGATCGCCGAGATGCTGCCCAAGCTCGAGGGGCTGACCGTGCTCCCGGACACGGGCCACATGGCCCCGCTCGAGCGCCACCACGAGGTCACGGAGTTGCTCGCGCAACTGTCGGCGACGATCGGTCACGGCGCCGGCGCAGTGACCGCCTGAGCATCTCGCATCCCCAGGGCGGCGCGGCGGCCTTTCGGGTCTGCCAAAGTAGTCGGAGTGAGCGTACGTCCAGGTTTTTCTACGCTCTGTTTTCCGCTGCGCGAGGACCCCGACGTCGCCGAGGTCATCCCGCCGGATCGCCGAGCCCGGGCGATCGAGCAATGCACCGCCGTCGAGCTGCGGCTGCCGCCAGGCGGCGGCACCGCTCGCGGGCTGCCCACGCTCGAGGGCGGACTCGGGTTGCTGGTGCTCGGCGGCCTGTTGATCCGGCACGTCGGGATCGAGGGGCGCTTCGGGGCCGAACTGCTCGGCGAGGGAGACCTGCTGCGTCCGTGGCAGACCGAGCGTGAGTCCCCGCTGCTGCCGATCGAGACCGGGTGGTCGGTGATCCACCCGGTCCGGCTCGCCATCCTCGACGAGAGGTTCGTCCGGCACCTGGCCGACTATCCGGAGCTCGCGTCCTGCTTCGTGGCACGGGCCACGCAACGGGCCCGCAACCTCGCCGTGAACATGGCGATCGTCCACCAGGCCCGAGTCGACGTGCGGCTTCGCATGCTGCTGTGGCATCTGGCGGGTCGCTGGGGCCGCGTCCGCAGCGAAGGAACCCTGGTGCCGCTGCGCCTCACCCACTCGGTCCTGTCCGAGCTCGTCGCCGCCAGACGGCCCACGGTGACGAGCGCGCTGTCCGATCTGTCTCGAAGGGGGCTCGTCCGCCCCTTCAGGGACGCCTGGCTGCTATACGGAGAGCCACCGGTAGAGCTCCTCGACCTCGACGCGGCCGGCTCCGGGAACGACCCGCGCCAGGCCGCGTCGACTCGCTGACAGCACTGCACATCGACCCTTACATCGTCCTCGGGAGCGCGATCATCGGCCTGCTGGTCGGGCTGACGGGCGCGGGCGGCGGAGCGCTGATGACCCCGATGCTGATCCTCCTGTTCGGCGTCACCCCGGGCAGCGCGATCTCGAGCGATCTGGTGGCCGCGGTGGTGATGCGGCCGTTCGGGGCGGCGGTCCACCTCCGGGCCGGCACGGTGAACCTCAGGCTGGTGAGATGGATGGTGCTCGGATCGGTTCCGGCGGCGTTCCTTGGCTCCTACCTGCTAAGGCTGCTCGGGCACACCAAGGCGGCGCAGCAGAACGTGGAGATCGCGCTCGGCGCCGCGCTCCTCGTGGGAGCCTCCGCGATGGTGCTGCGGGTGGCGCTCGACCGGATCAGCGGCCGGCCCCGGACCGCCAGGATCCAGAGCATCACCGTCAGGCCGCTGCCGAGCGTCGCGATCGGCGTCGTCGGTGGCGTGATCGTGGGCCTGACCTCCGTGGGCTCAGGCTCGCTGATGATCATCCTGCTGCTGTTCCTGTACCCCACGATCAGCGCCAACCAGCTCGTCGGCACCGACCTCTCCCAGGCCGTCCCGTTGACGCTGGCGGCGGCGCTGGGCGCCGTGCTGTTCGGTCACGTGGTGTTCGGCGTCACGGCGTCGCTGATCCTCGGGAGCGTCCCCGCGGTGCTGGTCGGGTCGATGCTGTCCTCGAGCGTCCCGGACCGCTATATCCGTCCCGTGATCGCCTTCGTGATCTTCGCCTCCGGCCTGAAGTACATCGGCGTCGGGACCACCGCACTCGGATGGACGCTGTGTGCGGTCCTACTCCTCGGTGGATTGCTGTGGGTCCAACTCGCAAAGCCGTGGCGCCCCCGTCGTGAGGAGGAGGCCGCTGTCCGCGACCAGGCTTGACATCGAGGTGGCGGGCGGGACGCTGGCCGCGTTCCGGCTGGCGGAGGGGGCCGAGGGTGCACCCGTCGTGCTCGCGGTGCACGGGATCAGCTCGAGCAGCCGGAGCTGGGTGGCGGTCGCGCGGGAGCTCTCGGGGCGGGCAACACTCGTGGCGGTCGATCTGCGCGGCCGCGGCGCGAGCAACTCGCTCCCGGGACCGTATGGAATCGCCGTGCACGCGCGGGACGTGCTCGCGGTCCTCGATGGCCTGGAGCTCGACCGCGCGGTGCTCGCGGGCCACTCGCTCGGGGCCTACGTGGTCGCGCGGATCGCGGCGAGGCATCCCGGCCGGGTGAAGGCCGCCGTGCTCGTGGACGGCGGGCTTCCCATCCCCGGCACCGAGGGCGTCGACCCGCAGGAGTTCCTCGACGCGTTCCTCGGGCCGGCGGTCGCCCGCTTGCGGATGCGCTTTGCCGACCGTGAGGAGTACCGGGACTTCTGGCGTGCCCACCCGGCGTTCGCGACCGGGGGCGTGGACGATGCCGATCTGGTCGCGTACTCCGACTACGACCTCGTGGGCGAGGAGCCGGAGCTCCGCTCAGCCGTGTCCGAGGAGGCGGTCCGTCACGACGCGGCCGACCTGTTCGAGTTCGGTGAGGACGCCGGCCGGCTCGAGGTCCCGGCGACGCTGCTGGTCGCGCCCCGCGGGCTACTCGACGACCCGCGCCCGATGCAGCCGCTTCCGCTGGCGAGCGAGTGGGCCGCCGGCGCCCCGGAGCTCCGCCGGGCGATCGAGGTGCCCGACGTCAATCACTACACGATCGCGCTCGGGCCCCGAGGCGCGCGAGCGGTGGCGGAGGCGATCTCCGCCGCGGCTCGCGGCTAATGCTCCTTACCCTTGCCCTTGCCGTGGTGCTTCTCGTGGCCGGGCGGGGCCTTGCCGTGACCCGGCGGCCCGGCAGCTGAGGGGGCCGGTTGCGGTGGCGTTGTCACCGTCGGCGTCGAGGAGATGGAGGAGGCGGAGCTGGTGGTGGGAGCCGACCGCGTCGTGGGGGGAGCCGCCTCCGGGGAGCTGGTGGTCCCGGCTGTCGAAGAGGCCTGCCGAGGCGAGCCACCACCCGACGCGATCGCCACCACGATCAGCCCGCCGGCAGCGAGGGCCAGCGCCGCGACCAGGGCCCGGCGGCGCCGCGGGTGCGGCGCGATCGGGGCGAGGGTGACCGTAGGGGCAGTCGGGTCGCTCGCCGCGGCCAGATGGTCCCGCACCTCGTAAGCGCTCCTGGGCCGCGCAGCGGGTGACTTGGCGAGCATCCGATCCACCAGCGCGTCGAGGGTCGCCGGGACGCCGGCGCGGAGCTCCCGCACGTGTCGCGGGGCCGCATTCACGTGCTGGTGCAGGAGGGCCGCGGCGTGCTCCCCCCGGAACGGTGGAGCCCCAGCGAGCATCGCGTACATCAGGCATCCGAGCGAATAGATGTCCGAGCGCGCGTCACCGGGCGCTCCGAGCGCCCGCTCCGGGGCCATGTACGCCGCGGTCCCGAGCACCGAAGCCTCCTGGGTGATGGTCGTGCCGTCGAGCATCCGCGCGACGCCGAAATCGAGCACCTTGACCTTGCCGTCATCGGTGAGCATGACGTTGGCGGGCTTGATGTCCCGATGGACGATCCCCCGCTCGTGCGCAGCCCCGAGCGCACCCGCGACCTGCTCCCCGATCCGCTCCGCATCCTGCACACCTAGAGGCCGGCCGCCGCTCAGCAGCGCCGCGAGGCTCCGGCCGGAGACGTGCTCCATCACGATGAACCGGACCTCGCCGTCCACCCCGACGTCGTAGACGGCGACCACGGCGGGGTTGCGGAGGGCCGCCAGCAGCACCTTTACCGCGACGGTCCGTCCCAGCTTCGAGTCGGTGGCGCGGTACACGGTCCTCATCCCGCCGCGGCCGATCACGTCCTCGAGGCGGTACCGCCCCGCCAGCGGCGATCTAGCTGGAGCCATCGCTTAATTCTGTCCCGGAGCGCAGGCTCTACGCTCCACTCCATGTGTCGAAACATCAGGACCCTCTACAACTTCGAGCCGCCCGCCACCGACGAGGAGGTCAGGGCCGCAGCGCTCCAGTACGTGCGCAAGATCAGCGGCTTCAACAAGCCCTCACGGGCCAACCAGGCGGCGTTCGAGCGGGCGGTAGATGCCGTCGCTCAGGCGTCGGGCGAGCTGCTGCGCGAACTGCACACCACCGCGTCCCCCAAGGATCGCGAGGTCGAGGCGGCGAAGCGGCGGGCGCGCGCGGAGCAGCGGTTCGCGGCCTGAGCCGCCGCTCGCTCGTCGAGCGCCGTTCTCAGGCCGCGGCCTCCCGTTCGAGGTCGAGCTCGGTGCGCACGCCGATCGCGTGCAGCGCGTCGTTGGCCTGTTCCAGATCGGCGGCGCCGTCGACCGCCCTGGCCAGCCGCCCGGCCGCCCCGATCGTGGCCTCGACGTCCAGGTACAGGGTCATCGCGGCGATCGCTGACAGCTCGAGCGTCCGCGTCCCGCCCCGGATCGAGGCGGTGCCGAACGCGCCCCGGAACGCGCGGACGGCCTGAGCGCTGGCCTCGGTCGGAACCAGGCGGATGGCCTGCTCCAGCCGCTCGGCGACCGGCTCGGTGAGTCCCCTCACGCCGATCAACCCGCCTTCCGCGGCGATCTCCCCGAGCCGCGCCAGCACCTCCTGAGGAGTGAGCTCGGCGTCGCAGCCGATGCCAAAGACCCCTACCAGGACCGGGTGACCGGCCCGATCGAGACGACCCGCGGCCGCGAGCATGATCGCGTCCGACAGCGGGCTTCGCAGCCCGGGCTCGTCTCCTTGAGCCAGCACGTCGCCCCCCACGTCGACGAACACGGTCAGATCACACCCGAAGCGACCCAGCGCCTTCTCCAGGCCGTCGGCTATGGCCGCCGCCCCGACGCTCACGTCGATGAGCACCGTGGCCTCGCCCAGGAATCGCGCCATGTGCGACTCGGCGAACAGTACGTCCCGGTCGCGGACGCGCGTCTCGGGGCCGGCGAGCAGAATCCCGGGCGCGAGCTCCTCCGCGCCCTCGATCTCGGCGGCTGACCGCGGCCCGGGGGCGGGATCGATCGGCCGCCGCTCCCACGACACGCCGCCGAGCACAGGCCGGGCTCCGTCGTAGAGCCGGGCGAACTCGGCCGTGGCCAGCGCCCCCACGACGTCGCCGCCGCCCCCCATCCCGATTACCAGCGGTCGCGAGGAACCCCGGAGCACCACCTCTGCGTCGAGCACCGCCGGAGCATATGACGGCGGCTGGGCAGGTTGCGCGCGACCCGCTCGCGGTCTTCCCGAGCGGCTAGTCAGGCCGGCGCCGAGGTGAGGTAGGTGGCGCTCATATCCTCGCCCGGATGCTCACCAGCCCCCTGCTCCAGGCGCTCGCGGACCGTGTGCACGAGCGGCAGGTCGAGCTCGTGGAGCCGGGCCGACTCGTCGACCAGCGCGGCGTCCTTGGCCGCCAGCTCGAGCTTGAACGAAGGCGCGAAGTCGCGCTCGATGATCGCTTTGCCTTTCATCTGCAAGTAGGGCAGGTCGAGCGGACCGCCGCTCACGGCGTCGAGCACGAGCTGCGGATCCAGGCCGGGCCCCTCGGCCAGCGCGAGCGTCTCCGCGGCGCCCTCCACCACCGCCAGGATCCAGCTGTTGGTGGCGAGCTTCAGCCGCGTGCCCGCGCCCGCGTCCCCGACCCACATGGTGCGTTTCCCGATTGCGTCGAACACGGGCTCGACGCGATCACGCTGGCCCGATGGGCCGGAGGCGAAGATCACCAGCTCACCCTTCTCAGCCGGCGCCTTCGTCCCGAGCACGGGAGCGTCGAGGAAGCTCAGCTCATGCTCGCGCGCCAGCTCGGCGCAGCGCTCGGTACCACGCTCCCCGATCGTGCTCATCTGCAGCCATATCGCCGAATCGGGCAGCTCCGCCGCCAGCGCGCCGGTCATCGACTCGATCACGGCATCCGCGTCAGCCAGCATCGTCAGTACGGCGTCTGCTCCCGATGCTGCTTCGGCGGGCGAGTCCAGCACCAGCGCTCCGTCCTGCGACAGCGGCTCGGCCTTGTCGTGCGACCGGTTCCACCCCCGCACCTCGAAACCGGCCCGGGCCAGGTTCCGGGCCATCGGGAACCCCATCGTCCCACCGGCGCCGAGCACCGCGATCGTCTTGACCTCAGCCATCGCTCGAACCTCCATTCGAATGCCCGTTCACCTTCCGCCGTACCCCGGTGCGCTGGTGCCGACGCGGCAATCGAGTCACCGCCTACGCTCATCAGGTGAGCACCGCAAGCGAGATCCTCGCTCGGCGCATGCGCCTCCCGCGTGCCCAGACCCATCAGGTGCTGTGCGAGCGGGACCTGCGCGTGCGGGCCGACGACGGGGCCGTGCTCCTGGCCGACCGCTGGGTCGCGGCTGCGGCATCCCATCGTCCACAGCCGACCGTGCTCGTGCGCTCACCCTACGGACGCCGGCAGGTGATCGGGCTGCTGGTCGGCCGGCTGCTGGCCGAGCGTGGTCTCCAGGTCGTGATCCAGAGCGTGCGCGGGACGTTCGGCTCCGAAGGCCGGTTCAGCCCGTTCGACGAGCGCGGGGACGGCCTGGCGACCCTGCGATGGATCCGCGAGCAGCCGTGGCATTCGGAGCGGATCGGGATGATCGGCCCGAGCTACCTGGGCCTCGTGCAGTGGGCGGTCGCTCCGGAGGCCGGGGCCGACCTTGCCGCCCTCGCGATCCAAGCCAGCGCCTCGCAGTTCCACGGCCAGACGTATGCCGGCGGCAGCCTGTCGCTTGAGACCGTTGCCTCGTGGTTGGTGCTCGTCGCGGGGCAGGAGCGCCGGCTCGCGCCCCTCGCCATGGCTCGCGGGCTTCGCCGGCTGCGTGCGCTGTTCGCCGACGTGCCCGTCGCCGATCTCGACCAGCGGGCGACCGGGATGGAGGTCGAATGGTTCCGGGAGGGCCTGGCCAACCCGTCCCGCGAGGACGCCTACTGGGTCGCCCGCGATTACGCGGCCGGGGTCGGCAAGGTCACCGCGCCGGTCCAGCTGATCGGAGGCTGGCAGGACATCTTCCTGCCCTGGATGCTCGAAGACTTCGCGGCGCTGCAGGCGGCGGGCCGCCAGGCGCAGCTGATCATCGGCCCCTGGACGCACACGGCGCCGGGGTTGACGGCGGCGGCGCTGCGAGAGGGCCTGGCGTGGCTGCGGGCCGGGCTGTTGGGGGACGACCGTCTGGTGCGGCCAGGCGCCGTGCAGCTGTATGTGACAGGCGAGCGTACGGGAGGGGGCTGGCGCCGGCTGCCGAGCTGGCCGCCACCCGATAGTGGCGAGTGGCGGCTGTGGCTGGGCGCGCGAGGGGAGCTGCAGACCGAGCCTCCGTCCGGGGCCTCGCCCGCGGATCGGTATCGATACGACCCCGCCGATCCCACGCCCTCGCTCGGCGGACCCATCCTCCTGGGTCGTGAGCCGATCGTCGACAACGCTCCGTTGGAGGCACGTCCCGACGTGCTGAGGTATACGACGCGGCCGCTCGAGTCGACCCTGGAAGCCGTCGGCCCCGTCAGCGTCGAGCTGTTCGTGACTGCGAGCTCGCCGCATTTCGACATGTTCGCCCGCGTCTGCGACGTGGATCGAGCCGGCGTCTCGTGGAACGTCTGCGATGCCCTCATCCGCGCCGCTCCCGACCGGTTCGAGAGCGTTGGCGACGGCGCCTGGCGCGTGGCGTTTGCGCTGTGGCCGACCGCGCACCGGTTCGCGACCGGGCACCGCATCCGGCTCCAGGTCTCCTCAGGCGCCCATCCCCGCTACCTCCGCAACCCCGGGACCGGTGAGGATCCCACCATCGCCACTTCGATGGAGCCGGTGGACATCGAGATCCTGCACGACGAACGTCACCCGTCGGTGCTCATCCTGCCGGCGTAGGAGCCGGCCCCGGGGCCGGGTTGGTCGGAAGCATCAGGGCCGGTCTCGGAGGCTGGTTGAAGTCGAAGTCGCGGCGCAGGTCACCGAGGATCGGCTGCGCCTCGCGCACGTCCGGCCGCGGGTCTGGGCGGCCGTCCGTGGCGGGATCGAGTCGTTGACCGCCGAGCAGATCGTCCTCGATGAACTTGTTGTAGGCGTCGTGGCTGAGGATCTGGCGGTCGATGTATCCCTGCTTCGCGTATGGGCTGATCACGATCCCCGGGACCCGCAGGCCGTAGCCCTGCTGGTCCACGATCGGCGGGACGACGTGGTCATAGAAGCCGCCCCAGTCGTCCCAGGACAGGAAGATCGCGGTGTCCTTCCACTGCGGGCTCTGCATGATCGCGTTGATCAATCCGGTGACGTACGTCTGGCCGTCGCTGACAAGCGCCGGCGGGTGCTCGGACACGGTGCCGTTGGGGGCGATCCATGAGACCGCGGGCAACCTGCCGCCTGCCGCCGCGGCGTAGAAGTTGGACAGCGACTGGACGTTCCCCAGCTGCCCATCCTGCTGAACATCCGTGAAATCCGGCAGCGGGTTCCAGATCCCGGGCGTGGTCGAAGTCTGCTCGATCGGCGGGCACCTCACCACGCTGTCGTTCTGGCAGTCAGGTTCGGAGCCCTTCATGACGTAGTAGCCCCAACTGACGTTCTGCTTGTGCAGCAGATAGGTCAGGTCCGTCCATGCGTAGTGGGGCGTACCGTCAGAGGGTCCGTTGATGTTGGCGACGGAGCCGGTGACCCAGTCCGGGTTGGGCCATTGCAGCGCGGTATGGCAGGAGAATGGATTGTTCGGCCCCCAGCACCAGGCCGACCACTCCGACACCTTGTACAGCGACGCCGGCAGGCTCCATGAGGCGTTGGGCTCGAACATGTGGTCCTGGAGCACGAAGTCCTGCGCGTAGGTCCAGTAGTTGGGGATCTCGCGGGCGTCGTGGTAGCCCATCACGTCGACGCACCTGCTCTGCGAGGCCTGCGCTCCCTGCGTGGTGCACGGGCTGCAGTTCGGGTTCGTGGTCGAGCACCCCATGCCCTGCTCGGCCTGGGCGACGAACCCGTCCATCGCGCCCCCGTCGATATCAGCCGCGGCGTTGGAGGCCCCGTGAGGACCGCCGTAGTTGAGGTCGGACGGATCGTGGTACGGGGCTATGCAGCCTCCGTTGACGGGGTCCGGGACACAGACGCCGGGCGGTATCCCAGTGGCACCGGGATACGTCCCGAAGTAGCTGTCGAACGACCGGTTCTCCTGCATGATGACCACGACGTGCCGGATCTTGTGGATCCCGGTCGCCGGAGCAATCCTGACCTTCAGCGGTGCCGAGCTCGACTCGAGGTTCCGCGTGTCGGTCGGGAGCAGGACGCGCCACTGCTGCCGGCCGCTCTTGATGAACTTGAACGAGGTCGCGAAGCTCGAGTCCGCGCGCAGGCGCGGTTGCGACAGCGTGCGCCAGCCGCCGCGAGCCAGACGTTGCAGGAGGACCTGCTGGCCCCCGTGGCTCGGTAGTACCTGCCCGCTGAAGGTCTCGGTGTCGCCTGAGACCGCGAACGTTGCCGTGCTCGCGATCGATACCGTCGCGTAGACCCCCTGCTCCACGGTTCGACTGCGCAGCGCGCCGCTCGTGGCATACCACTCCGAGCTGACGTCAGCGCGACCCGCGGCGAACGCGAAGCGGTAATCCCCGTCCGGACCGACCGCCGCGTGGCCGACCGGTCGAAACCGGAGCTGGCCCGGCAGGCGCCGCCACAGCACCACGGAACCGGTGCAGGGCTGAGCCGCTGGGTGCTGGTGCCGGGTGGTGACCCGCCGCACGAGCAGATGGCCGAACACGGTCGTGCGCCTTCCGACCGACGATGGGTTCGGCGCGACGTACAGAGTCAGGATCGTCGGCCGGCACTTGCCCGGCTTCGGGGGAGCAGGCGATGTGGACGTGGTCGAGGCGCTCGTCGAACCTCCCGGCGCGATCCCTCCACCGCCGGCGGCCAGCGCCGCCGCCGTCCCGCCGCAGGCAACCGCCGCGGCACCCAGAAGCACAAGTACCCGATTACGCAAACGTGACCTTCCGGCCCAAGAGGTCCCTGTCTTAGCTTGCTAACTCGCGCAGGCGTGCGAAGTTGCGCCCGCTGGCCCGTCTCGGCGACCCCGCGGTTGTGCGCTCAGCCCTCCAGGGCGGCGCGAATTCGTTCGGCCGTCGCTGAGAGCTCTTCGTCTTCGGCTGGCCGGGCGCGACGGAAGTCGAGGTCGTGCAATCCGTCGATCGGCACGAGGTGGACGTGGGCATGAGGAACCTCTATGCCTACGACGGCCACGCCGACGCGTGTCGCCTTGGTCACCTCCTGGATTGCCCGTGCGACCGGACGGGCGAACGGCAGCAAGCCCGCGAGCAGCGGCTCGGGAAGGTCGAAGATGTCGTCGATCTCGGCCTTCGGGACGACGAGGGTGTGGCCCTCGCGAATCGGGCGGATATCGAGAAACGCGAGAAAGTCGTCGTCCTCACGCAGGATTTGGGCCGGAATCTCGCGATCGATGATGCGGGTGAAGATCGACGGCATCGGCGGGAACTTAAGCACGGAATCGCGCGCCGATGCTCTCCGCGACGGTCTCCGGGATGAGATCGATTGCGCCTTCCCAGTGCAGGCGCTCCAAGAGCGTCGAGTCCGATCGGTAGAACGCGCGAAGATTGGAGCGGCAGGCGAGCCGCAGGTTCAGCGGATATCCCTCCACCCCGGGCGGCGCGCCGTACGCCGCGAGGTTGAAGCTCTCGAAGCCCATCTCCGCGTAGGCGTGCATTGCCAGCGTCAGGCCATGGGCGAGCTCGGCGACCAGATCATCGTCGGCCTCCACGGGCGATGAGATCCCCGGGACGAACGCCCTCAGCTCCGCCGGCGCGATCGGCGCGAAGCTCACCACCCACTCGACCCGTCCGGTGTCTCCGAGGTATCGCTGCCCCACCCTGCGCTCGGTCCGAAGGTAGTCCTCGAACCGCTCGGCGGGTACGTCGGCGAGCATCCGCTGCAACGTTGTCGGCTGCGAGTCGACGATTCCCTGCAGGTGGGGATGAAACAGCGAGCTCCCAGAGGGAAGCATGTGATTGGCGTTGATCGACGCCCACTGCGACTCGGGGTCGGACTCCATCACGGCCCTGGCGTACGCGATTTGGGTGAGCAGGTTGTCGGCCACGAGGCGCTCGGTCATCTGCCCGAGCGGGACGTAATGAAGCCGGGGGGAGTAGACGGACACACAGCTGTGCGAGGAGTAGGCGTGCAGATTTGGGAACAGCACCGCCTCGCCCTTGACGATGCGACCCTGCGGGTAGATCGAGGGCGGGAGCCTCGGCGTGAGGGCCTCGATTCGCTCCGTGCAGAACGGACAGCTCGGCTGGTTCTCCCGCGCGAACGCGGCCAGGTCGAAGTCGTTGGCGGGCATCAGCCCGCGGTCGGGGAGGATGCGAGAGGTGTGGCCGGTCAGCGGGTCGAACCGCACGTCGATCGACGCGCGTACCAGCTTCTCCGTGCCGGGCTCGAGCATCTCGGCGGTAAGCAGGTGGCGTCGGAATTCCATCGCGTCGCCTCACTCACAAGGCTATTCGGGAAGGGTTCGCGGCAGTCCGAAGCGTGGGAAGAGGCTGCGTTCGCTGAACCAGGTGATGGCCGAGATCGAATCGCCGGCGAGCGTGAGGACCATCAGGCCCCAGGCGTGGGCCACCGGCGTGTGCCGATCGGGGAGGTAGCAGCCGAACGCGGGTTGTCCGTTGGCTCGGGTGGGCACGAGCCGGAGGTGCGCGCCGCGCCGGACCGCGCGGTCGTCCAGGAACCTCGCGATCGCCTCGCCGCCCTGGTACTCGTAGGGCTCGGGCGGCATCGTGAGCCACGCGTCGTCGATGAGCAAGGACACGACGCCTGCGGTGTCTCCGCGTTCGACCGCGCTGGCGAAATGGCCCACGAGCTCGCGCTCGCGGGGTGATTGCGGTTGGGGCGCGTGCTCGACACCGGCCGCGGACGGGTGGTCGTCGATGGCTGCGCGGGCCCGCTGCAGCGCGCCCTTGACGGCGGTTTCGCTTGACTCGAGCATCTCGGCCACCTCGGCTCTCTGGTAGCCCAGCACGTCGCTGAGAACGAGGGCGGCCCGCTGGCGGGGCGGGAGCCCCTGCAGCGCGGTCATGAATGCGAGGCCGACCGATTCTCGAGTCTCGTAACGTGCCTCCGGTCCGGGCGAGGTATCGGGTAGCCCTTCGAGCAGGGGCTCGGGGTAGGGCTCGAGCCAGATTGGCTCGGCCATCCGGGTCGGTGTGGGCGGTTCGGCCATCGGTGGCACCTCCTGTGGGCGGCGCTTGCGATCGCGGAGCGCGTTCAGACAGCGATTGGTGGCAATCCGGTAGAGCCAGTTGCGAAGCGAGGCGCGTTCCTCGAACCCTTCCAGCCCACGCCAGGCCGCCAGCAGGGTCTCCTGCACGAGATCCTCGGCATCTTGCAGCGAGCCGAGGATTCGGTAGCAGTGCAGCTGCAACTCCCTGCGGTAGGGCTGGGCCAGCTCGCCGAACGCGTCCTCGTCGCCCGCGCGGGCGCGGCTGAGAGCGTCCTGGGTCATGGCTGCGTGCCGGTCAGCGGGTTAGGTGAGGGCTTCATCACTTCTAAGGACACCGCTTGGTGGCAGATCGGACCGGCCGTTCCGTTGCCGGCGGCGCTGGTGTCTGAACGAGCGCAACCGACAAATCCGGACCCCGGAGGCTCAGATGACACCGACATCACCAAAGATCAACCGCTGGCGTGCGTTCGCGCTGTTGGGCGTGGCGTACTTCATCACCACGATCGATCTGACGATCGTCAACGTCTCCCTGCCCACGATCGGCCGCCAGCTGCATTTCAGCGCGACCAGCCTGCAATGGGTGGCAACGGCGTACGCGCTCACGCTGGGCGGGTTTCTGCTGCTGGGGGGTCGCGCCGCGGATCTACTCGGGCGTCGCAGGATTCTGATGCTCGGGCTGGGCGTGTTCACGACGGCCTCGCTCGGATGCGCGGTCGCGACCAGCGAGACGCTGCTGATCGCGATGCGCGCCATACAGGGCCTCGGCGCCGCGATCATGCTGCCCGCGGCGCTGTCGATCGTCATGAACATGTTCGAAGAGGGCGCCGAGCGCAACAAGGCGCTCGGAATCTGGGGCGGGCTCGGCGCCGGTGGCGGCACCGTCGGGCTGATCGCAGGCGGGCTGATCACCCGGTATCTCGGGTGGCAGTACATCTTCTATCTGAACGTGCCGATCGGGGTGACGGCGTTGTTGCTCGCGCCGCGCATCGTGCCCGACAGCCGCATCGTCGCGACCCGGCGGCGGTTTGACCTGGCCGGTGCGATCGCCGGCACGGGCGGGCTCGTGCTGCTGGTCGACGCGATCTCACAGGCGCCCCAATACGGCTGGGGAGCGATCCGAACCGTCGTGCTGCTGGCGGCGTCGCTTGGCGTGCTACTAGCGTTCCTGGTGATCGAGAGCCGGACCAAGGACCCGGTGCTGCCGCTGTCGATCTTCCGGGTGCGGACGCTCGCCGGAGCGAACGTGGCGGGGCTGCTGCTGGGCGGCAGCTTCTTCGCGTTCGTGTTCGCCGGGACCCTGTACATGCAGGAGGTGCTGCACTACAGCGCCCTGCAGACGGGCGTCGCGTGGCTGGCCGCGTCGGTGACCTCGATGGCCATGGCGGGCGTGTCGCAGCTGCTGGTGACCCGGATCGGTCCGAAGATCGTGATGGCGATCGGGATGACGCTGATCGGCTCCGGCGTGATGTGGGCAACCCAGGTGCCCGTCCACGGACACTTCCTGGCGAATCTCGTCGGCCCATTCGTGATTGCCGGCGCCGGGACCGCGTTCTCGTTCATCCCGATTTCGGTGGCGGCCCTTCAGGGCGTCGCCGAGCATCAATCCGGGCTCGCGTCAGGGCTGCTGAACACCTCGACGCAGTTCGGCGCCGCGATCGGGATCGCGGTCGCCTCGAGTGTCGCCGCGAGCCACACCGGAGCGCTGCTTCATGCGGGCGAGGCCGCGCCCGTGGCGCTCACGGGCGGCTTCCAGGCGGCGTTCCTGGTGCTGGGATCGATCGCGCTGATCGCCCCGCCTGCGATCTTCGCGCTGGTTCGCCGCAGCGGGCCGCGCGAGCGTCATACGGCGATGCGCATAGGCGAAGAGCCCATGGCCGCGTAGGCGCGCCGCCAGAGAATCGAGCGATCCAGGTGAGCGAGCCGGTTGCCGGCTCGCTCACTGCCATCCGGCATGCCCATGCCCATGCTCATGCTCGCAGCTAGCGGAACGTGAACTTGGTGTGCACCCGCACCGGCGAGTTTCCTGCGTTGGCGAAGCCGATCGCCATGTGGCCGCCGAGTACCTGGTAGAGCTTCCGCTTCCGGGCCCTCGGGTGCATGCTGATCTGAAGCCCTAGGCCGCGCCTGCGACATGACACGACGAGCGGCGAGCGGCCTGAGGCCTTCTGGGTCGTGGCGTTGACCTGCGCGATGTAGGTCCGTCCGGATCGCCTGATCTTGACGGGGATCGAGACCAGGCCGAGGCCACAGCGACTGACGGCGGCGTGCGCGCCCGGGCCGCCCTCCGCCAGGTACGTCGCGTACACCGTCTGGACACAGACCTGGGCGAATAACGCTGCGGGGTCACTGCTCGAGGCCGACGCCGTCACCTCAGCGGGGGTTCCGAACGAAGAGACCGCGGGCGCGATGAGCGCGCAGGTCAGGAGCCGGCGCACAAACACGTTCTTGATCTTCACGAGGCTCGGCGTCGCGTCGACGACGCCCATCCACAGCCCATCGAACTGGTTCAGCTCGTCTTTGCTGAACGGAGTGGTGAGGATGTCGCCCGCCGTGGAGCCCTTGGGCACTACGTCGGTTGACTGAACGCCGGTGCCGTGCGCCGGCGTCTCGATGTTGCCCTGTTCCTCACAGTTCGTCGCGGTCGGCGGGCAGGCGATGTGCGCCAGCGGACCGGGCCGCTGGCCTGCTGCGGGGCCCGCGACGACAATCAACGCCCCCAAGGCGATTGCGACCAGCGCAATCCAGCGCCGCGGTCCCATCGTGGACGGGATCCTAGGGCACGGGAGCCGCCGAGACAACAGCCGCCGCCTTGCTCTGTAGGCAAAAACCCGGAGATCCTCCGTCCGCGGTCGGCCGACGCTGCGAGATCGCGCCTGGAGCGCGTCGACGACGAGCTACCGGAATCCTGGCGGCACCGTGGCCTGGCCGAAGTCGTTGGCGCCCCAGCAGGCTACGCGACCGTTCGTCCTGACCCCGCAGGCGTGGCCGGCGCCTGCACTGATGGCACTGAAGGCGCCGGTGGGTGGGGTCGCTGGAGCCTGGCCGTAGCCCCAGCAGGCCAGGCTGCCGGTTGTCTTCACCCCGCAGGTCTGGGAGTTGGACACGAAGCCATCAGCGCTGATCGCGGTGAAGGTGCCGGGGGGCGGAAATGCCTGAGGGAAGTCGTTGCCTCCCCAGCAGGCGACAATCCCGCTCGTCATCAGGCCGCAGGTGTGGAAGGGGCCCGCGGTGACGGCGGTGAAGGTTCCGGCGGGCGGGGTGGCCTGGCCGTAGGTGTTGTCGCCCCAGCAGGCCAGCGTCCCGTTCGTCCTTAGCCCGCACGTGTGCTCGTTGCCGGCGCTGACCGCGGTGAAGGTGCCCGCGGGCGGGGTGCCCTCGTCCTGGACGTTGTAGCCCCAGCAGGCGACGGCACCGCTCGTCCGAACGCCGCAGTTATGCAGGTAGCCGGCGCTGACCGCGGTGAAGGTTCCGGCGGGCGGGGTGGCCTGGCCGGCGGTGTTCGAACCCCAGCAGGCCAACGTGCCGTTCGTCCTGAGCCCGCAGGTGTGGTAGCCGCCCGCGCTGATGGCGGCGAAGGCGCCGGGGGGCGGGGTGGCTGGAGCCTGGCCATCGCTGTTGTTGCCCCAGCAGGCCACGGCGCCGCCATCGTGCTCTAGGCCGCAGGTATGCGTGTAGCCGGCGCTGACGGCCGGCCCGCTGAACAGGATCTCGGTCGGCGGATCGCTTCGACCGGAGCCATCGGAGCCCCAGCAGATAACGCGCCCGCTGGTCTTCACCGCGCAGGTGTGAGTGCCACCGGCGCTGACCGCGGTGAAGGTGCCCGTGGGCGGGGTGGCCTGCCCGGCCCCGGCGCCCCCGGAGCCCTGGCCCCAGCAGGCCACCGCGCCGTTCGTCTTGATCGCGCAGGTGTGAGAGCCACCCGCGCTGACCGCGGTGAACGTTCCCGCGGGCGGGGTGGCCTGGCCGTACGTATTGGCACCCCAGCAGGCCACAGTCCCGTTCGTCTCCACCCCGCACGTGTGAGAGCCACCCGCGTCGACGCTGCCCGAAACGGCTTCAGTCTTCGCGGCGGCGATCGAACCACCGGCGTCGGGGGTCGGCGGGGCAGCCGCGAGCGCCCCGGGGCCCAGCGTCAAGGCGGTCAACAGCGCGACACCTGCTCCACCAACGGCGACTCGGATCAGCACGAGGCCATCGCCGGCGTCGAACGCGACATCCACCGAGTACCCATCACCGACTCCTCTCCCTCCGCCCCGCGACGACCCCAGCGCGCGCAACGAGCGACGACCACCAACGACTCTCCAGGAACCCGCCGCTCCAACAGGGACGCGGCCACGCCCCGGACCAAAGTCAACCTACACCCGCTAGCCCACCAGCACACCCCCGCGAGCCCTTGACAGACGGCTCAGATGATCGAGATCCACACTATGCGGGCCTTTTCCTAGTCGGGGAGACAGGATTTGAACCTGCGACCGCCCGGCCCCCAGCCGGGTGCGCTACCAGGCTGCG
>Ga0209577_10000979_pt1 | contig 28506 bp, 27 predicted proteins | sample GraSoiAngelo_109_FD_185874 | JGI IMG/M metagenome (GOLD analysis project Ga0209577, IMG submission 185874) | Grasslands soil microbial communities from the Angelo Coastal Reserve, California, USA - 14_0903_12_20cm (SPAdes) (version 2) | ecosystem: Environmental > Terrestrial > Soil > Grasslands...
GGAGCCAACGCCGGTGCAGGCCCGAGCCTACGAATTGGTTCGGACGTTCCCAGTAACCGCCAGGTGAATTTTGCGCTATCTCTCCGGAAATCAGCAGAATAGTCTCTCAAACCTCGTGGAACTTCGGTCTAAACCTACGACCTCACTAGAGAACCTGCAACGCCCGCCTCAGCACTTCCCGCGAAACATTCGCGCCGCTCACCACCAGCACCGGACAATCACCCCAGCCTTCCCTCGATTTCAGCAGCGCTGCCGTGCTTGCCGCTCCGGCTGGTTCCGCTACGACATGCTCCTCCAATAGCAGCGTCCCAATCGCGCGCAGCATCTCTTCCTCACTGACCAACACCAGATCATCGACAAGCTGCCTCACATCGCGCACGTTCGCCTCTTCGGGTGTGCGCGTCGCCAGTCCATCGGCAATCGTGTCGCAGGTCTCTGTTCCCACGACCTTCCCCGCCTTCCACGACAAGTAGTATGCCGGCGCCCGCTCCGCCTGCACGCCAATCATCCGCGCTTGCGGCGCAAACTGTTTTGCCGCTGCGGCCATTCCGCGAATCAGCGCCGTGTCTCCCATTGGCACAACCATCGCGCTGGCCGTCGGAAGCTGCCGCAAGATTTCGCACGCAATGGTCGCCGGGCCCGCGGGCAGATCTAAATCGGTTGCATCATTCATAAAATAAACGCCCGGTTGTTTCGCATACTCCGCTGCCAATTCGAACGCGGACGCGAGATCGCTCCCGCCGCTCTCCTCAATTGTTGCCCCTAGCGCCTGAATTCGCCCACGCTTCACTGGATTGCCATTCGCGGGCATGAAAATCCTCGCTGCAACCCCAAACTCCTTCGCCGCATACGCTACCGCCGCCCCGTGATTCCCGGTACTCGAAGCGATCACTTCCCGCACCGTTTCCCTCTTCATTCTTTGCGCCAGCGCGTAGAACGCCCCCCGCACCTTGAACGATCCCGTGGGCAACTCCGTCTCCAGCTTCAAATAGACATTCCTGCCCGCCACCTGGCTCAAAAATGGTGCGGCAACCAACCGCGTCGGCGCGAAATATTTAGGCAAGAATTTCTGCGCCTTTCGAATCGTCGCAAAGCTGGGTTGAATTTGCACACCCGCTAGAGCACTCATTTCCAACCTTCGTAATCGGCAACCCCGATCTGGTCAGTTTCAGGTCGCAAGAAAAGCTTGCTTCCCCGCTGCGCCTCACAAGGAAAGCCTGAGCATCATAGCAGTATCCAGTAAGCACTTTTCCGTCAGAAAGGCCAATGCCTCTAAAGGCTTCCAAGTTATTCTTTTTACGGGCCTTACTGCAACCGCCCGCGACTTTTGGCGGGGTGCCGGGTTTGATGAATTGGGTGGCCTCGAGTGGCAAAGCCTGCTGAACGCAAACTTTGGAAAAGCCAGCAAACGTCAGAAAGGCGTGAAATCATGCGTATCCTGCGCTTCCTTTTGTTGTTCGTTGTTGCCGCCGAAATCCTGGCGATTCCCGCTCCCTCCCAGGCGCAAATTGCCGTAGGCGTCTCTATCCGCATGGACCCGCCGGCCTTGCCCGTCTACGCGCAGCCGATTTGTCCCGGACCGGGCTACATGTGGGTTCCTGGCTACTGGGCTTACGGCCCCGATGGTTACTTTTGGGTCCCCGGGACGTGGGTGCTCGCTCCCGAACCAGGCTTGCTCTGGACCCCCGGCTACTGGGGATTTGCCGAGGGTGGCTATGTCTGGCACGCCGGCTACTGGGGACCCCATGTGGGCTTCTACGGCGGCATTTACTACGGTTTCGGGTACACGGGGGTCGGTTTCGTGGGGGGCTACTGGCGCGGCGGAAATTACTACTACAACCGCTCCGTGACCAACGTGAACGTCACTGTGATCCACAACACCTACAACACCACGGTCGTAAACAACACCACGATTAATCGCGTCAGCTTCAACGGCGGTGCGGGAGGTATCAACGCGCGGCCCACGCACGAGGAGCTAGCCTTTGAACACGAACGCCATGTTGCCATGACCGCAGAGCAGAACCATCATTTTGAAGCTGCTCGCGGTGATCGCCGCTTCTTGGCCTCTGCAAATCATGGCCGCCCGGAAGTTGCGGCATCTGCGCGTTCCGGCGAATTCCGCGGTCGCGGTGTGGAGCATGCAAGAGAAGCAAAAATGGACCGCCCGGACAACCGTGGCGGTTTCAATCGTCCGGACCGAGGGCGCGACAACGGGCGCTTCCGCGACGAGCGGCCGCCTTCGGCGCAAAATTCTCGCCTCGACGAAAAGCACCAGCGCGGAACGGACCGCATCGAACGCCAGCAGGACTCCGAGCGCCAAAAGCTCCAGCGGCGGCACGATCAAGAGCGGGATAGATTCAGCCACCAGAACGCAAGTCAGCAGCGCCAGGACCAACTCCAGCGCCGTCAGCAGCAGCAAATGGATCAAATGAACCGCCGCCACGAACAGCAATCACAAAAATTCCAGGAGCGCCAGCAACGCGAAAATCAAAGGCGGGAGGGCAAACCGCACAAATAGCAGTCGGCATTTGCAAAATCAGCCCTGGGAAAGACCCTCCCATATAGATGCGCACGGTCTTGTTCTCTGTGGCGATGCCTCTAGCCGGACAAGGCAACATGATCCCGCCGAACTGGCTCCGCCCTGCAAATCCGTTCACTTCTTGAGCTGGTATATTCAACCGTGGAAGCGATTCCCAAATTGAGTAATCGCCGCAAACACTGAATTTTCCCGAGGCCCGTTCCCGAAGACGGCAGCAGAAATACGTGGTGCCTTCCGCCACGGAATTGAAGTAGAATCCGGCGGACGGCCCTGTGCAAGCACCCGCTCCTGGAAGCTCGTGCCCATGTGCGACGCGGCGGAGAAAAAACATTTGTCGCAGTCGCCTGTGGCGATTTTCCTCGTCGCCTTGGGATTACGCCTCATCGCTGTGCGCCTGTTTTACACGAGCACTTGGAACGATTATGAAGACCACTTGCTGTTTGGCTTCGAGACCGGCAGAATCGCCCGCTCCATCGCCGAAGGGCACGGCTTCAGCAACCCTCTTTCTGCCCAGACCGGACCGACAGCCTGGGTGATGCCCGTTTATCCCTACCTTCTTGCAGGTATCTTCAAACTTTTCGGTGTCTACAGCAAAACTTCCGCTCTGGTCATCCTCAGCCTAAACTCTCTGTTCTCGGCTTTGATTTGCTTCCCACTGCTCCGCGCTGCACAAAGCAGCTTCGGTCGTGGCGTTGCCGTCACCGCCTGCTGGATTTGGGCTCTCTATCCCTATTTCATCTACTTCCCTGCCGGCTTTGTCTGGGACACTTGTCTTGGTGCGCTGCTCGCCGTAATTCTTTTTCTCTCTGCCCTCCAGCTCAGAAATCAGCCAGCCTCCTGGCGTGGTTGGTTTGGTTTTGGTGTGCTCGGCGGTTCCTGCGCTTTAACAAACGCCTTGACACTTACACTGTGTCCCGTTCTCGCCGCGTGGGCAGTTTATCCCTTGTACCAAAAGTCATTGCGAGTACTAGCCACTCCGCGCACCCACCGTCTTTGGCTCTCTCCTGCCGTGCTTGTAATTGCAGGGCTTGCGCTCACGGTTCTTCCCTGGCAAATCCGCAATTACCGCGCCTTTCACACTCACGTCCCTCTGCGCAGCGTTTTCTGGCTCCAATTCTGGGTCGGTAACGACGGCAACACTTCCAGTTGGCTCGACACCGACGTGCATCCTTCAACCAATCCCGAGCAAAGAGCGGCCTTCGTCCGCCTCGGTGAAATTGGCTACATGCGCGAAACGCGCCGCGAAGCTCTCGCCTTCCTCGCTAAGCATCCCGGCCTGTACGTCGTGCAGTTTTGGCGAAGATTTGTGTATACCTGGACCGGCTTCTGGAACCTGGACCCCTCCAATTTGCAAGATGAGTTTCACGGGTTCGCCAACGTCTATCTCACTTTGTCACTCACCCTGGCAATGCTCCTCGGTCTCTGGCGCGCCTGGCGCAATACTTCCCTTCCTGGTGAGGGAGCTTCTCCCGTCTTTCGCTCTTCTCGCCAAGCCGTTCTTCCTTACGTCTTGGTCCTGTCATTCTATCCGCTTGTGTTCTATCTTACGGCTCCCACCATCCGCTATCGCCACGTCATCGACCCCGAAGTCGTCGTCCTCGCTGCCCTCGGCCTGCGCTCCCTCCTCCGCTCGCCGGAGCCTGGTGAAATCGCCGACCGCCGCGTGCTCCTCCCTTGATTCATCGGCCAGGATGCCATCGCGTTTCCTCTCACCAAAGCATTGCAGATGATGATCAAGAACATCACTTCTCGAGGCCATTCTTGCCCCTAACCCGACGGAGTTCTACACTGTCGACCGCCTCCGCTGAATCCATTTTGCAGCCGAAGACGTTATCGCGCGGAATTTCGAATTCAGTGGCTCACGGCGGCGAGCGCTTGCGTCTTTCGCGACTCACTCCACAGCTGCAGGTACGGCTGCAGGTCACGCATCATTTTTGCGAACTGCGCCAGGTCCAGCGATTGCGCGCCGTCGCTCATGGCTTTTTCCGGCGCGGGATGCACTTCCACGATCAAGCCGTCCGCGCCAATCGCCACGCCCGCGCGCGAAACCGGCGGCACCAGGCTGCGCTTTCCCGTCGCGTGGCTCGGATCCAAAATCACCGGCAAGTGCGTCAGCTCATTCAACACGGGAATCGCCGCGATGTCGCAGGTGTTCCGCGTCGCCGTTTCAAACGTGCGTATCCCCCGCTCGCACAAAATCACCTCCGTATTCCCGTGCGCCGTGATGTATTCCGCAGACATCAGCAACTCTTTCACCGTGCTGCTCAACCCGCGCTTCAACAGCACCGGCCGCCCGCACTTTCCCAGCGCCTTCAGTAGCATGAAGTTTTGCATGTTGCGCGCGCCCACTTGCATCACGTCCGCATACTGCGCCACCAGATCCACGCCGCGCTCGCTCATCACTTCGGTGATGATCGCCAGCCCTGTCGCGCGCTTCGCCTTCTGCAGCAACTTCAATCCTTCTTCTTCCATGCCCTGGAAATCGTACGGCGAAGTGCGCGGCTTGAACGCGCCGCCGCGCAGCAGCTTCGCTCCGGCTTTCGCCACGGCTTCCGCGGCCTGCATAATCTGCTTCTCCGACTCCACCGAGCACGGCCCGGCCATCACCACAAACTCGTCGCCGCCAATTTCCGTGCCGTTCACTTTGATCCGCGTCTTCTCCTTGCGAAACTCACGGCTCACGAATTTGTACGGCGCCGAAATGCGCACCACCTTTTCCACTTGCGGCATGGCTTCGATCGATTCCATGCACGCCGTCACGTCGCCCACGCCCACCACGCCGATGACCACACGCTCCTCCCCTTCGATCGAATGCACTTTGTAGCCGAAGTGTTTTACTTGCTCGCAGACTTCGTCAATTTCTTCTCGCGTTGCATGTAGTCTCATGGAAATAATCATTTCTCTGGCCTTTCAGTTGAATCGGAGCCGAGATCAGAGCACCTGCCCCTTGAGTCATTGGGCTTTCCGACCTCCGCTCTCGGTTCTCGGTTCTCGCATTTCAAAGGGTGTTGTCCCTAAAAATAAAAAACCCACTCGGCTCGCGAGTGGGCTGAAAATCTTTTCCGCTGAATTCGCTTTACAGAATCGCCCCCCGCCATCCGGATGGATGCCCAGTAAATCGATACCAGCAAGACCAGTTGGCGAGTTGCGTATTCATAGACACCCCAGTTTATTCCGTCATTTCCTTCGTTTCAACTATTTCTTTTTGCCCGACTGCCCTCTCGCAGAGTGCCTGCAACCAGCTCCAGCGCTGCAGCACTTCTTTTGCAACTGGTGACAAATTGTTTTTTCTTGGTCTTACCGTTTAACCTCGGGCTAGCAACTTCAACGCTTCCTATTTTCGATTTTCCGCTGTCAGAAAAACAGCAGCGCGATTTTGTAGCGCCCAAAACCGGCTCCTTCGCGCGTGTGGCACGCTCCTACCGCGACGTTGCGGTGAGGTTCCGCGGCTATTTTCTTTTCCACTTCTGGATCGAGCGTACTGAGGTCTCCTGTCTCGAAACGAATCACCGTTCCCGAAGTAACACCAAGATTTCCTATGTTCGCCTCACAGGATCTTCGCGCATCCGCGGTGGCCTGCGTCACGTGCAGGCCTTTCGTCGCGAGCAGCGCCGCCACTTCCTTCTCTTGCCGCTCCAGGCTCTCGTCCATAAACGCCCGCGAGAAATCCTGGACCGCAAATAATCCCGCCAGGCCGTTCACCACCGCGATGCCCACCGCCGTGATGCGCGGGTTGAGAATGTTGGCGCGATGGCCAGGCGAGTGCATCCATGCGGAGTGTATGGTTTCTGCGTGCTTTCCGATGGCAATGTTCTCAGCCAAATAGGAAAAGCGCGCCCCGGCCGCGGTGATGCGTTCTTCCAAGCCGGGCTCGCCGGGAAGCTGATGTTCGAGAGTATTGAGGTCCAGCATCAGCAGCGCATGCTTGCGCGCCGCTTTGAAGAGCGCGTCATCCCACTTCAATTCCGGCAGGTGATTGGCAATCCGCTCGTGGTTGAGCAGCTCAAACAGCTCGCGCTCGGAGTCGTTGCGCTGCAGCGTTTGCGTCTGCGCCTCGCCAACGGCAGCAGAGACCAAACATAGAATTGCTGCCGCTAAAACGCCCGCGGAGTTCTTGGCGGCTGTGCGCGCGTCGCCGCAGGCGGCCAAGCGGGACGCAAAAGTTTTCATGTCGTTGAAAATTTATCCGCGAACGCGAACCGCGCTGAAGCTCATCACCACGTGGCCACCCGCGGTCGGCCGGCCGAAGCTCAGCATCGGGCTGAAGCGCGAGAAGAGCAGCATCTGATCCAACTGGTGGCGCAACTCCAAGCTCGTCGGGCCAGAAAGAATCTGATAATCGGTCATGTGTCCTTGCGCGTCGACGGTCACATCCACCAAAAGTCCGTGCGGCAAGGAAAGTTCCGTGTCATGCTTTTCCGGCGCCCACGATTCCGGATAATCGGAAAGCGAAATCAGTTCCGCAGGACGCATTAGGTTAATCGGCACATCGTTTTCTACCGCGCTCACGGTGATGCCTGGAACAATCATCTGAAATACGAGCGCAAAAATCAGGAGCGCGGAAAACAGGCCGCCGGTAGCCGGAAGCGTCAGCGGACGAAACGCGTTTTCGAGAACGATTCCCGCATGCTCCCTGAAATGGCGCCAACGCGTCGCCCAATCCTGCGATTGCTGCGCCTGTGCCGCCGCCACCTTGATGCGCACCGCCAGATCCGCGGGCGGAACACTTCTCGGAACGCGCGATAACAGCACGGCCAACTTCCGGAACCTTTGCAACTCTTCGCGGCAACTCCTGCAAGCCTCCAGGTGTCCGCTGATCTCGGCTCGTTCTTTCACGCGCTCTTCGCCCACTAATGCATCATCCAGATAACCTGCCAGATTCCTTCGTACCGTGGTGCACTTCATGAGAGCCCCTCTCCCGCGGAAACCGCGCGCGGGGACTTGCCTTGTGAAGCAACCGAGACGTGCCGCATGGCCGAAGAGGCATCGCCATAAGGCGACGGCCGCGGCACCACCACTGTTTTCTGCGCAAAAGCTTGTACCTGAGCGGGAACATGAGCAATCGCCGGCGCGCTCGTTCCTGCGGCGGCCCTTCGCTCCGACTTGGGTTCCTGCAACATGGGTTCGAGAATTTCCTTCAGCGCGCGGCGCCCTCGCAGAATTCGCGATTTCACCGTACCGACGCTGCACTCTAAAACTTCCGCCACTTCTTCGTAACTCAGGTCTTCCAGATCGCGCAAAATCACCGCGCTCCGGAACGCCTCCGGAACTTGCCGCAGCGCGCCTTGCACCGCATCTTGAATTTCGTGCGCGGCCAGTTGCTCGAAGGGCGTGCCGCCCAGGTCGGCAATCTCGAAGCGCGCCTGCCCTTGCTCCGGCTCCGCATCAATCGAAACATTTTTCTGCAGGTGGCGCTTGAACCAGCGCTTCTGGTTCAGCGCCTCGCGTATGGCGATGCGATAGAGCCAGGTCTTCAAGGAACTGCCTTGGCGGAACTTGCGGATACCGCGAAAGGCCTTCAAAAAAACTTCTTGGGTGCCGTCGGCGGCGTCCGAGCTGTCGCCGAGCATGCCGAGGATCAGGTTATAGACCGGCGCGTGATAGTGCGTGACGAGCCAGTCGAACGCCGTCTCCGAACCCGCTTGGAGTTCGTGGACGAGTTCGGCTTCACCGCCGCCCCAACTTAGGGCACTAGCGCAATCGGACACTGCCGGCCTTTCCGACCTGAGTCCCTTTCTCGACTTTGTAGAGGCCGGGCTTTAGCCCGGCCTCTGTCAAATTTCCCCCCGATCTTATCGGGGCGAAAACTCAAGTCTCCCTACATCCCCATTCAGGATCGACCGCCTGCCGGGTGCGGCGTCGAGCGCTTGCCGAACCCGCTGTCCGCTCTCCTTTTGTTAGACACCGAAGGAAGCGGCTTTGTTTCCTGGCACTTGCGCCTACGATGCTCATTGTGGCACCGCCGGTTGGCCAGTGCAATGGGACGAACGGTGTAAAGTCGAAGAGTCCAAAGGCCAAGAGTCGAAACGGCGAGAACCATCAAGCCCTCTTCGCAGGCCCCACCCCGGATGTTTCGCAAAAGAAGCCGCAATTTCTTGAAAGCACGGCAGTTAAGTTTTGGGACATGCAGAATAGGCTGCAAGCTAATGAAAACACGGCACATAGATTCCAGATCAAGTTGCCAGGAGAACATCTGCCGGCAACTCGAATCCGTTGCTAAAACCGGCCGCCTCGCCGAACAAACTGGCATCCGCGCTGCGAAATCTCTTACTGCCCAAAAAGTGGGGTAAGGCTCAGATATAGCACCTTCAAACCCGCAGGGATGCGGCACGCGGCTGGCGCTGCATTCTGATCCGCTGATTCATCTTGCGCCCGCACCGCGTGCCCGATCCTTTTCCCTTTCCAGAAAAAGCTCCAGAATCTTTCCCTCTTTTCTTATTCTCATCAGCAATGTTTAGCCGCCTATAGCGACAGGTGCGTGGTGCCGCGCGCCAGATTTCCGCGAGTGGCGCTTAATTTTACGCAAGCGACTGCCAGCTATTGGGCTAAGGCGCTACAAAGACACGGAGCCGCTTGGGCGGTACGAAAGCGGCAGCAGTGCTGCCGCCCTCCAAAAAGGTGGAGACGCCGGACGTAAAGTCCGGCGCTAGGAAAAGACGGGCACGGCAGGCCGTGCCCCCACCAAAAAGAGCAAGCCCTCGCGGGGCTACGAAGGCATCGCTTCAAAATAGAAATGATGGTGGTGGCGGCAAGCGGGGTTGAAAGCACGGTGGCAGGCCGGACAGCGGGCGTCGCACTGGAGGTATTGAGAGATGCTGAGTTCGTTGCGGCAGGCTCCGCAGAGGATGACAGGCTGGTGCCATTCAGATTGCCGCCAGACCTGGATGGGATGGCCGGCGAGGGCGATGTGGCAATCCTTGCAGGCGTAGTAGAGGCCGCAGCACTTCATTTTGATGGCGATAATGTCGGTGGGGCCGTGGTAATGGAGGCAGCGCGTCTCGGGATCGAGCCGAAGGCCGCGGACTTGTGGCGATTTTTCTTGCATGGCAAATTATAAGATGCCGGAGATCAGAGAACAGAGATCGCAGCGCGAGCCGCCCGGTTGGGGCGGTTATATGACCCAGAAATTCGGCTTCCGCCTTGAAAGCGGCCTGTTGATTACACAAGACTTACGCCGACTTTCTCGGGAGAGAAATCGGTTTCTCAGTTCATGGAGGCAGAAGTCTTTGTCGGCTTGGGAAGGCCGCCTCTACAAAATGCAGCGACGTCGGGAGTATCATTCCGCGCGAGGCCCGGCAAGCGCTGCCGCCCAAGGAGTAGGCCCATGACCACACGACGTTTCCTTTCACTCGCTACGATTTGCCTGGCGCTGTTCAGAATATCGCTCGGAGAAACACGAGCGCAGCAGCAGAAGGCGCCGAGTCGGATTTTCAATACCGCGAAGCAGAAGCTGCGCGAGGGCAAGACCCTGGTCGGCGCCACGGTTTTCTCTCCGGACCCGAATATCTACTGTGCGATGGCCAACGCCGGATACGACTATCTGTGGATCGAGATGCAGCACAGCCCTTTGACCTACGAGGACGTGGCCAAAATGATTTGGGCGTGCCGAGGAGCTTCGGGGATGCCGTTTATTCGCGTGCCGGACGCGACCGAAAGCGACATCCAGAAAGCGACCGACATCGGCGCGGTGGGGATCATCGTTCCCACGGTGGACACCGTCGAGAAGGCGCAGGCCGCGGTGAAATGGTCGAAGTATCCGCCCGAGGGCCGGCGCAGCCAGGGCAACGGGCAGTACGGCGCGCTCTGGGGAAGCGATTACCACCAAATCGCCAATGACAACATGGTGGTGGTCATCATGATTGAGACGCCCATCGGGGCGGAAAACGCGGAGAAGATTGCGTCGGTTCCGGGGATCGATGTGATTTTCGCGGCGAGCACGGACTTGGGGAATTTTTCCAGGCATCGGCAGGGCGAGAAAGAGTACGAAGCGCTGGTCACGCGAATCCATGACGTGACGCTGGACCATGGGATCCGCTTGGGCGGGCCGCTGGCCTGGAGAGGGCGCCCGGGCTTCACGTTTTTCCAGGGGCCCGGCGAGACCGAATTGATCCGGGCCGGAGCGCGCGTGAACCTGACGGGAAGTCCGGCTGGCGAGGCAAAGCCCGGCGTCGCCCCGGTGGAAGGCGAAAAGCCGCGGTGAAAAAGGTAGATCGGAGATCAGTGAACGGAGAGCGGGAGTGGAGGGAACACATGAACATCAGATGGCTGAGTTTCCTTTTGATCGCGGTGGTCTTGGCGGTTATTGGCTTGCCGAGAGGCGCGACGCAGCAGCCGGTTACGGTGGAGACGCTCAGGCAATTGGTAGCCGCGTTCAACGCTCATGATCTCGATGCGGTGATGAGTTTCTTCGCGGAGGATTGCGAACTCTTCATGCCTCGCGGACCAGAACCGTGGGGCCGGCGGTATGTGGGCAAGGCAGAGGTGCGCAACGGGCTGGCGACACGCTTCGAGGGCCTTCCTGATGTGCATTATGGAGACGATGAACACTGGGTTTCGGGAAATCACGCAGTCTCCCGATCGACGCTGACGGGTACAACCAAGGATGGAAAGAAAATCACGGTTCGCGGTTGTGACCTTCTGGAATTTAGAGCGGGCAAAATCGTTCGCAAGGATTCCTATTGGAAAATCCTTGAGCCGAAGAGCTAGGTGTTGGCCTTGGCTCGGGAGATGCCGAAAAGCATGCTGCGCCCGAGCAAGCAGCACTATAGACAAGATTCGACAGCTACCGGGAAGCGGGGCTGCCCGAGTTCGCCGAATTGGCGGAGGCTGGAGCGCTGCAGGACCCGAGATCCTTTACCAGCTTCTTGGCGGTAAAGGTCTGCGTGCCGCCGTCGCTGTTGGACTTCTTCCCCTTGAGCAGCACGCGCTGACCGGGCTTGACCAGGACGTCGCCGGGAACCAGGGTGTAGGTTTTGTTGTTCTTTTCGTCGAGAAGGCGCAGGCCATCCTCGGCGGGCTGGACGCAGCCGGTTACGCGGCCGTGATAATGCATCGCGAGAAAGAGCACGCCCACTCCCGCTGCTGCGCCTGCTCCGATGCCAGCGCCTTTTGCAGAGCTGTAACCGCCTGGGGGTGCGGTGTAGGTTCCGGTGCCCGAGCCGCCCCCGCCGCCGGTCCCGCCCCCACCGCCGTACTGAGCATTAGCGTAGCCAGCTCCGAGCAGCGCCAGCGAGCAAGCAAGAACAGGCCGCAGAAAATGCTTAGCCACAAGACCTCTTAGTTGCCAAGAGAAATCAGTAGAAATGGTGTTCACAGTGGATTCCTTTCCAAACTGAAATGCACCCTTTGCTTTGAAAGCACTCAGTTACTAACCTAAACCACAGGCTCGGGCAGGAAATTCCGGGCACTTGCGTAAAGACTTTGTAAATTTTGTAAGGCGCTCCAGAGCTCTGTTGAAAATGGAACGGCCCGCGGCGGCCCTGGGCACGATTTACTGACCTTTTTATGGCTATTTCTTTACCTCGGGTGCGGCACCGGGGCTCGCCATTGGTCCGGAGGGGCTAATCCCCGGCCGGGCTGAGTTTCGAGGGGAACGGTTTGCTGTGGCGCCGGCGATGCGAGGGCCGAGGTTAGTCCTATGCTAACTAGCTTTAGGGAAGATACCTAATTTACTAAGGATACCGGGATGTTGTACGCTGCGCGTATGCTGATCGGTCAGAAGTTGAGGGAAATTCGCGAAGCGAAAAAAATGAGCCAAGTCGAGATCTCGGAAGCCACGGGGTTGGTGCAACCCTATGTTTCCCGCGTAGAGAATGGCCACACGATTCCAGGCGTGGAAACGCTGGAAAAGTGGGCTAGCGCTCTGAAAATTCCCCTCTATCAAATTCTCTACGACGGCGAAGAGCCGCCCAAACCCCTGAAACTCTCCAGCAATAATAGCCAGGAGTTGTGGGGCAGTTCAGGGCGCGATTCGCACGATCTGAAGCGGCTGCGGCACTTTCTAGCGAAAATGAATGAGGAAGAGCGGGAACTGCTGATGTCGCTGGCGGGACGCATGGCTTCGCGTCCGCGACGCGGAGCGAATGAGAACGAGCAGCAAGGGTCTTAAGGCGCGGCGTTACCGGGAATCGGCGGAATTCGAGTCGGAATTCGAATCGTCGTCGTGAGAGCTAATTCCCGTGCGGGCGATGAGGCGGCGAAGCGCTTCTTCCCCACCTGCGCCGCGCTGCTCTCCGGCGATGAAGCCGTCGCGGTCAATCACCACATAAATAGGATAGACGGTGGCCTGGTACATGGCCGCGAGATCGGTGTCTTCCATCAGCACGATTTTGCAATCGCGCGGGTGCTGCTCGAGATATTTTTTGACCGTCTTCTTGGATTCTCCGACGTCGATGGCGAGAAGGATGAGGCCTTTGGGCGCTAGTTCCTTGCCTATTTTGTCGACGAAGGCGGCTTCTTCGACACAGTAGCCGCACCAGGTGGTCCAGAACTCCAAAAGAGCTACCTTGCCCTTGATGGAATCGTTGTTGAATTTCTCGCCAGTCGTCGTGATGGCGGTGAAGTGCGGAGCCGGTTCCTTTTCCTTGGAGCCTGCGGCGAGGCCAAGAGCAGTACCGAGCAGGGCGGCGGTAAGTGCGCCGCGGAGGAAGATGGTTCGCACGCGCATGCCGGGAAGATAGCACGGAAAAGCAGAAATTAGAGGTTAGCGATGCGAGCTTAGACAAGCAAACAAGACACCGAAACGCCCGCGCATGCCCGCGTACAGCGCGGAAATCCACCCGCCTAGCGACTCGCCCAAAGCGGTGACGGATCTCCTGTTCGCAGGCAGTTCGCGTTGCGATATTGCCAGGCGAAGAATACGCGCGATCCGCGTCGGTTGTGCTAGAGTTAAAACAACGTGCGAAGAACCCTCAGCTTGTTGGTCGCGCTCGGATTGGCCGGAATCGGGCCGCTGCCAGTTTCCGCCTGCGCGCTGGTGCATTCGCAAACCAGTGAGTGCGCAACTCCGCAAACGAAAACGGACTGCGAGCGGATGGGAATGGGCCAGGCGGAGATGCCGTCGGTCGCCGTTTCGGATGCGAGCAAGACGTGCTGCGCGATTTCGGAAGCCCCGCTGCCCGAAGCGCAGACCTGGACGGGAAGTTTCGCAGTCGCTGCGCCGCCAACTTTGGCCGCCGGCCTAGTTGCTGCAACAAAGCCGCTTGAAAGAGCATGGTTCTCGGAGATTGCGCTGGACTCCTCTCCGCCACCCCTGCAGTCTCTCCTCTGTACTTTCCTGATCTGAAAACGTTCCTGGAAAAACGCTTCGCGCGTACGTGTGTCTCTACGCGCGTTTAGTTGAAGCCATCGCGATTCGAACGCGTAACGAGCATTTGCTCAGTTCGGTTCCGAAGCTCGAAGCAGACCCCTCTGCTCCAGCGCAAACCGCACTGGGACGACAGTTTGAGGGCGCGCGGGATAGGCACAAATTCAACTTCGGAGTTCACGCACAAAAACTAGAAGGGATTCGGAATTGGGAAAGGACTTCGTATGAAGTTTAGACACAAGTGGGTCGTTGCAATCGTTTTAGTGGCGGCAAGCGCTCACGCGACGCGCGCGCAAGAGGCTCCTCCGGCAAGCCACGTCGAGAAACTGGCCGATCTGCTACGCGAGGCGGAAAAGAACAATCCGCAGATTCAAGCGGCGGGGCAAGGCGTGGAGGCGGCGCGGCAAGTGCGAACGCAAGTGGCAACGCTGCCCGATCCTCAGGTAATGGTGCAGCACTTCGGCGTCGGGAGTCCGCGGCCGTTCGCAGGATTTACGAACAGCAATTTCGCCTACATAGGACTCGGATTTTCCCAGGATTTTCCGTACCCCGGAAAGTTGCGGCTGAAAGGCGAGATGGCGAAACGCGACGCTGAACTTGCGCAACAGGAATATGAAACAGTCCGGCGCTCGGTGGCAGCTGCCGTCAAGTCCGCTTACTTCGAGCTTTCCTACCTGTCGCGAACTCTCGGAATCCTGGAAAGCGACGGCCAGCTCCTTGAACAGGTGGAGAAGGCAGCGGCCGCCCGCTACCGCTCAGGGATGGGGAATCAGCAAGACGTGTTACAGGCACAGCTTGAGCGAACGAAGCTCCTCCGCGAGATCACCATGCATCACCTGGAAGTCGCGAAAGCGCAGGCGCAATTGAAACAGCTTCTAAACCGGTCGCAAACCTCTCCCGACATCGAACCGTCCGAGATGTCCGAGACATCGCTTCCTCCGTCCTACGATGAACTTCTCGCCGCGGCAAGGAACCAAAACCCAGAAATTGAAGGCGCGGAGAAGATGGTCGAAAAACAGAAGTTACAAGTGGACCTTGCGCGCAAGGACTTCCGCCCGGATTTCAATCTGCAGTACATGTGGCAGCGCACCGATCCCACGCAATATCGCGCTTATTACATGCTGACTTTCGGCGTGCGAGTGCCGATCTATCGCGGCCGCAAGCAGCGGCCCGAATTGGCGCAAGCCGAAACGGAGCTCAACCGTTCTCGCAGCGAACTCGAAGCTGAATCACAACACGTTGCCTCCGAACTTCGCGTCGAATATGACACGGCGCAGAACACGGCCGAACTCTTGAAAATCTACCACGACGGGCTTATTCCGCAGGCTCGTGCCTCATTTGAGGCTGGCATCGCTGCGTATCAGAACAATCGGCAGGAGTTGCAGGCGTTGCTCACGGCATTTCTCGACGTGCTCCGTTTGGATGAAGAGTATGCGCGCAGCATGGCCGGCCGAGAAACAGCGCTCGCGAAACTGGAAGAACTCACAGGATTGTCACTGCGGCAAGAGGGGGACTGACATGAAGACCTATCGCAGAGGTTTTTTGCTGGCGATTACAGGAAACGTCTTTCTCGCGGCTCTCCTCGCCGGAGTCTGGCTACACTATCGCGCGCCCAATCCGACCAGCGAAGCCAGAACAAGCCCTTCGCCCCAGGCGGCCCCGGCGAGCTCGACGCCCGGTGCGCCCTCATCTGCGGAAACGCCATTAGTTCCTGTGGAACTCTCACCTGAACGCCTGCAGAGTATCGGTGTCAAAACCAGCGCGGTGCAGCAGAAACCCATCGAAGACGAGATCCGCACCACAGGCAATGTCGTCGTGGACGAAACGCGGCTGGCTTACGTTCAAATGCGATTCTCGGGGTACATCCAAAAGGTTTTTGCGGATGCGACGTATCAATACGTTCGCAAAGGACAGCCGCTATTCACAATCTACAGCCCCGACCTCGTAGCAACAGAGCGCGAGTACTTGGTTGCAAAACAGAATCAACAGAAAGTCGCACACAGCGCGGTGCCAGGCGTGGCCTCGAGCGCCGCATCGCTTGTAGAAGCGGCACGAGAACGACTCGAACAGTGGGCCATTCCTGAGAAGGAAATCGCCCGGCTGGAATCAACCGGCCAAGTCGAGCAGGAACTTGAAATCGATTCGCCTGTTTCCGGCTATATCACCGAACGCGAGGCGCTTCCCAACAAATACGTTCAGCCGGAGACCCGCCTGTACACCGTTGCCGATCTGTCCTCGATATGGGTTTTCATACAGGTATTTCAGAATGATTTGGGGCGGGTAAGAGCCGGCCAGCCAGCGACGCTCACTGTGGATTCCTATCCAGGCCGGACCTTCTCCGGACGAGTGGATTTTATTTACCCCGAGATTGACACCACGACCCGCACCGCGCGGGTACGCCTGGTATTTCCGAATCCCGACCTGAAGCTCACGCCGGGAATGTTCGTCAATGCCGTTTTGAAAATCCCCATGGGCCGACAAACTGTGATTTCCGCCACCGGCGTTCTGCAGTCTGGCACGCGGCAAATCGCGTTCGTGGATCATGGCAATGGAAATTTGGAACCGCGCGAAATTACGCTCGGAGCGCGGGCCGGCGAAGACTTTGTTGTTTTAAAGGGGCTGAAGCCGGGCGAACGAATCGTAACTTCGGCGAATTTCCTAATCGACTCCGAAAGCCAGCTTCAGGCAGCGCTGGGTTCCTTCGCTCCGCCTCCGCCCGGAGCTGGCGAAGCATCCGCGAGGAGCGCTCCTCAAGCAAATGCGGAACTGACTTCGGAGCCTAGTCCTCCGCGCAAAGGGACCAACGTTTTTCGGGTGACCCTCAAACAAACGAATGGCGCGCCAATTTCCGGCGCCGAAGTTACGCTGACGTTTTTCATGGCCGCCATGCCTGAAATGGGCATGGCAGCGATGCGCACCACAGCCAATCTAGCCGACAAAGGGAACGGCCTCTATGAGGGCTCCGGGAACCTTGAGAGTGGCGGGACGTGGCAGGTCACGATTATTGCCAAGAGGAACGGACAAACGGTGGCCGGCAAGCAACTGACCGTCAACGCTACGGGAGGGATGTGAGGTGATCTCCCGGTGGATTAATTGGTGCGCCCGAAATCGATTCCTCGTTTTCACGGGGACGCTATTGATGGTGCTAGCAGGAATTTGGTCTGTTAAGCACATTCCGCTCGATGCCTTACCGGACATTTCCGATGTGGAAGTCATCATCCATACGCCATGGGCGGGGCAGCCGCCCAACATCATCGAAGATCAGGTCACGTATCCCATGGTCACGACGCTGTTGGCGGCGCCCCGCGTGAAAGCGGTTCGCGCGCAGACTATGTTTGGGGACTCTTACGTCTATGCGGTTTTTGAGGACGGCACGGACCTGTATTGGGCGCGTTCGCGTGTTCTGGAATACATGCAGGAAATCACCGGGCGCTTGCCCGAAGGCGTGCATCCGGTCATCGGCCCCGATGCAACCGGAGCGGGCTGGGTCTACGAGTACGTCCTTGTAGACCACACGCGCCAGCACAGTCTGGCCGACTTGCGAAGCATTCAGGATTGGTATTTGCGCTATCAGCTCGAAACGGTGCCGGGAGTGGCCGAAGTCGCCTCCATCGGAGGCTTCGTTCGCCAGTACCAGGTCAATCTCGACCCCGACAAACTCCGTGCATACGCAATTCCCCTTTCCACGGTGATTGAAAAAGTTCGCGCCAGCACAAACGAAGTTGGCGGGCGCGTGCTCGAAATCGGAGGAGCCGAATACATGATTCGCGGACTCGGCTACCTTCGCTCGCTGAACGACTTGGAGACGGTGCCGGTTACCACCAAGAACGGCACACCAGTCCTCGTTCGTAATTTAGGAACAGTTACATTTGGGCCAGATATCCGCGAGGGCGTTGCAGAGTGGCAGGGCGAAGGAGAAACCGTCGGCGGAATCGTCGTGATGCGCGACGGAATGAATGCGCTCAATGTCATCAACAGCATCAAGCAGAAGCTTGCTCAAATCAAGCCGTCGCTGCCCCAAGGCGTAGAGGTCGTCGCTGGATACGACCGCTCCGGTTTGATTCACGACTCCATCGAAACTTTGCAGCACGAGCTGCTCGAGGAAGCGATCATCGTCAGTGCCGTCATCATCATTTTTCTTTTCCATTTCCGTTCCGCACTCATCCCCATCCTTACTTTGCCCATTGCGGTGATCGCCTCCTTTATCCCCATGTACTACCTGCACGTCACCTCGAACATTATGTCGCTGGGCGGTCTGGCGTTGGCGATTGGTGTTCTTGTAGATGCCGCCATTGTGATGGTCGAGAACGGCTATCGGCACTTGTCGGAGCGCCAAGCCAGCGAACCAGCGACCCCTTCCGAGGCACACCGGCGGGAGATTCTCCTTGATGCCGCCAAACAAGTGGGCCCAGCGATCTTCTTTTCACTGTTGATCATCGTTGTCTCGTTTCTTCCTGTTTTCCTGCTGGAAGCCCAAGAGGGCCGGATGTTCCGGCCGCTTGCATGGACGAAGACTCTTGCCGTGGGCTTTTCGTCGCTCCTAGCCATCACTCTCGTCCCGGTGCTTATGATTCTTTTCATTCGTGGAAAGCTGCGGCCAGAAGGGCAGAATCCGCTTTCTCGTTTAACGCAAGCTTTGTATTTGCCTGTCCTGCGGCTATGCCTCCGATTTCGCAAGACAACTCTGCTTATCAATTTGATTTTTCTGGCTGTCACCCTTCCACTCGCGCTCAAAATCGGCAGCCAATTCATGCCGCCCCTGTTCGAAGGCTCCGCGCTGTACATGCCCACGGCGTTACCGGGAATTTCTGTAGGTCAGGCGTCGCAGTTGCTTCAGAAACAAGACCGGATCATTCGCACCTTCCCGGAAGTCGAAACCGTTTTCGGCTCGGTCGGCAGGTCTGACAGCGCCACGGATAACGCGCCACTCGACATGTACGACACCACGATCATGCTCAAACCGCGCAGCCAGTGGCGCGCTGGAATGACGTACGAAAAACTCATCCAGGAGATGGACGCAAAACTCCAGTTCCCCGGCCTTTCCAACACATGGACCATGCCGATTGAAAACCGGCTCGACATGGAGCTAACCGGCATCAAGACCCCCCTTGGATTAAAGATTCAAGGCCCCAACCTGGACGGAATCCAGCGCCTTGGTGCGCAGGTGCAGCAGGTCTTGTCAGGCATCCCCGAAACGCGTTCCATTTTCGCCGAGCGCGTTGGGCAGGGCTTTTACCTGAATATCGAAGTGAATCGGGCTGAAGCGGCTCGCTATGGACTTACGATTGCGGACGTTCAACAGGCCATCACCTCCGGGATCGGCGGCGCAGTGGTCGCCGAAAACGTCGAAGGCCGAGAGCGCTACGCGGTCAACGTCCGTTACAACCGAGACTTTCGGGACGACGTTCAGGACTTGCAGCGTGTTCTGATCGGGACACCCTCGGGCGCTCAGATTCCCATTTCTGAAGTAGCCAAAATCTTTTTCTCGCGCGGACCGTCCATGATCCGAGACGAAGACGGGCAACTCACCGGCTACGTTTACATTGACTTGAACACGGAAGACTACGGGAGTTACGTCAACAGGGCCAACGATCTGCTGCGGCAAAAGCTCCACGCGCCTCCGGGCTTTACCTACAAATGGTCAGGCGAGTACGAATTCGAGATCCGGGCCAAACAGCGCCTTGCGCTGATTCTGCCGGTGGTGTTTTTCGTGATTTTTCTTTTGCTCTACCTGGTGTTTCATTCGGTCGCGGAAGCCGCAGTGCTGATCTTCCCCACCTTTTATGCGCTGACCGGAGGACTCATCCTCCAGTGGTGGCTGGGGTACAACTTCAGCGTGGCGGTGTGGGTGGGCTACATCGCGCTGTTTGGAATTGCGGTGGAAACCGGAGTGGTCATGGTGGTGTACCTGCATGAAGCCCTCGATAAGCGGTTGGAATCGGGTGCGCCCCTGACCGAAAAAGACATTGAAGAAGCGGTCGTGGAAGGAGCGGTGCAGCGGCTGCGGCCCAAAATGATGACTGTCATCGCCGTGCTCGCCAGCTTGATTCCGATTCTCTGGAGCGCAGGCATCGGTTCGGACGTGATGAAGCCGATTGCGGCGCCCATCGTCGGTGGAATGGTCACATCGAGCATGCATGTGCTGATTCTGGTGCCCGTATTCTTCACATTTATGAAAGAGCGCGCGCTGCGAAAAGGAAGCTTGCAGTCGTCGCGATTCTCAGCGACGGAGTGATGGCACGATCTTGGCGATCCCACTGTCTAAGGCAGACGGAACAGGACGCGGAAGCGGCGAACGTCTGGCTCGCTAACGTCCGGGAGAATGTCGAACAAAACTTCTTCCAGACCATGCGCCGAGAAGGCGGAGATTTCGTCGCGCGTGAGAGGCCAGGGCATTTCGCCTGCCGGATCGGAAGGTTCGCGGTGGCGAGCAATCACAAGCAAGTGACCGCCTGGACGGAGAAAGCCCACGATATTTTTCGTGGCCTGCGGACGAAGCGCGGCGGGCAAGACCTGGAGCGTGTTCGCTTCGAAAACGAAATCAAACTGGCCGCGCCAGTGCAGTGACGGATTGAGCAGATCGGCGGCGTGATACTCCACTTTGGAATTCGGAAAGCGCTTGCGCGTGTTGCGAATCGCGGTTTCGGAAATATCGAACGCGCTTGTGCGAAAACCCCACCGGGCGAGTTGCTCGGCATCATCGCCTAAGCCGCAACCGGTGACCAGCGCGGATTTTCCATCGGTCGGCAGCGCATGCAGCATCCAAAAGCCGACGAGATGCGGCGTGGGATGATAGTCCACCCAAGGGACCGCGCTCCTCCCTTCCTCGGCTTCGCGATAGAGCACTTCGAACCAGCCGGTGGGATCGCCCTTGCGGTTGAACTCGGCGGCAAGTTCGCGCGCTCGCCTGCGGTCTTTCATGGCGCGAAATTATAACGCGCTACGTGCGAAGGGAGACGGCTCGGGCGGCAGGGGCCCTGCCCGATGAGCCCGCAAGCGAAATCGGCTATTGCTGCTTGAGGAACGTACGACTAGGACAATTTTCGGAGTACGGAGCAAATCGGCGTACTCTTGAGAAAAGGGATGTCCGCCCCAAAAGGGGTTTTTCAGGGAGGCAAGCGTGGAGCACAAAGAGAGACGCCGCGGACCCCGGTATCCGTTTATCGCCAGCGCGGAGCTGATCGAGCAGAAGGCCGACGTGCGCATTGCTTCACGCATCAGCGAACTCAGCATGAACGGCTGCTACCTGGACATGATGAACCCGTTCCCGACAGGCACTATCGTGGTAGTGAAAATTTCTGCGGGCAAAGATTTCTTTCAAGCCACGGGCAAGATCGTCTATTCGCAAATGAACATGGGCGCGGGCGTATCTTTTCTGGAAATCGAGAAACCCTCGCAAATTGTGCTGGGACGCTGGATAGAGGAAGCGAAAAACGATGCGCTAAAGCACGCGTAACTTTCCTGCTCGTGATTTGCGTGACGGCTCTCTAGCTGGCAAGCTCGCAGTCATCTCGAAAGAAATCCTTCGAGAATTAACAACAAAGTGTGAAATCTATCCCGAGCGGTTGTCGAGCCGAACGGCTGCGCCCTCGCGTCGATGTTGCTCGGTTTTTTTCTGGTCAGATCGTTTTCCGCTTGAACTCCGACATGAGGTGATCGCACAATCGCACACGCACCGCCATGATGGTGAGCGTGAGATTGTGGCAAGGGTTCAAAGGAATGTCGTGAGTTTGCTGAAACTGATTAAGCACGAATTTCTTCGGGTCAATTGAGCAAAACTAGAGAGACTGTTTCATGACCGTGAACACTCGAAACTTCGCTATCGTGATACCATCAGCGCGGGGATGAAGACAACCGGGTGATGGGCGACGAAAAGAATCTCGTGGCGATTGGCGCCAGCATTGCGGAAAAGGTACGGGCGGGGCGCGACTGAGAGCACACCATGAGTGCAACTACCAAACGCAGAGAATTTCTCCAAACAGTAGCGGTCGCAGGCGCGGGTCTGGCGCTGGCCAAGCGTCTGCCCGCCGCACCACAAAAATCCGTGTTGGTGTTCACGAAATCCTCGGGCTTTGAACACGAGGTGGTGAAGCGCATCAACGGCAAGCCCAGCATTGTCGACGACGCCGTGACGGATCTCGGCAATAAACACGGGTTCCGGGTGGGAGTGACGAAAGATGGTCGAATTTTTGACGGCAACCAATTTCACTCTTACGCCGCGGTAGTTTTTTTCACCACTGGCGATCTCACGACTTTGGGCACGGACGGAAAGCCGCCGATGTCGTCCGACGGAAAGAAAAATCTCCTGGAAGCGATCCACAAGGGGATGGGGTTCGTGGGCATACATGCAGCGGCTGACACGTTTCATCCGCAGCCAGATCCCAAAGATCTTTCCAACCGTTACATCGCGCACGGCGAGCAGCAGGATCCGTATCTAAAAATGCTGGGCGCTGAGTTCATCATTCACGGAAGCGATCCGCGATTACAAGACGCCAACTTGATTGTGAACGATCCGAAATTTCCTGGATTGGAAGGTGTGACTTCACCCGTCAGCCTTAAAGACGAGTGGTATTCGCTGAAAGATTTTCAAAGCGATTTGCATGTCATTTTGACGCTCGACACTCACGGCATGCGGGGAGCCTGCTACCAGCGCGCGCCCTACCCGGTCACTTGGGCGCACATGCACGGCAAAGGGCGCGTCTTCTACACGGCGATCGGTGACCGGCCGGAGAATTGGAAGAACGAATTTTTCTTGAATCTGCTGGGCGGCGGAACCCGTTGGGCGATTGGCGACGTGAACGCGAAAGTGGAAACCAACCTCAAAGAAGCGGCTCCCGGCTACGCCGAAATCCCTCCGAAAGAGCCTGCCAGGAATTGATTCTCGCAGGGCCACGGCGCGGCGCAACGATGGGTGGAAAGGCGCAACACCGAGCTTAATCGCGCATACCGCTAGCGCTGCGCTCTTGTCGCACAGCTATCCCTTTGCGCATGAATCCGTTCCCGTAAAGTAAAAGCCTTGGCTTCGGTCAGTAGCGTGCACCCTGCAAAACTGTCTGGGGTCTACTTGTGGGTCTTGCCCAAGCAGAGTGCCCCGATCCGGGACGCGCAACCTTCCTTAGACCGAGAAAACAAACAGAGAAACCCGCTCGCCACAGCCGTTGCTGGGCGAAAACGCAGACATCAGCAAGGGTTAGAACGGAAGCGAGGTGCAACATGAGGGTCCTAACTGCCATTGATGGATCGAAAGCCTCGGAAATCGTACTGCAAGAGGCGTTAGCGCGGCCCTGGGTTCCAGGAACACACTTTTGCCTGGTCACCGTAGTCGATCCTTTCTTCTTTACGCGAGCACCGCTGCTTTTTGAGGAAACCAAAGTGGCGGCAGGAAAGCTTTTGCACGAAGAGGCACAAAAGTTCAGGACCACAGGTTGGGAGACTGAGACCAACGTCGGAAACCCGCGCAAAGTGATCTGCCAGTGTGCGGAAGAGTGGCGTGCGGATTTGGTCCTGGTGGGCTCGCACAACTTGAACGCGCTGGAACGCCTGGCGCTCGGCAGCACCGTGCACGCCGTGCTGCGTCGCACAAAATGTTCGGTGGAAGTCGTGAGGGCACCGAAGAAGGAAGCCACAGCGGGCGGCCGCAAAATCCTTGCCGCAACCGACGGATCCGAATTCTCAACCGCTGCAGTGAAAACGCTGGCCAGCGAGCCCTGGCCCGAGGACACGCGGATCAAGATCATTTCCGCACCGGAGTTTCCGCTGTGGCTGGGCGAGTACCCATATTTTCAGCGCGTACAGGTGGAGGAGCTGAATCAATCCGCCCTGGACGCGGCGAAAGCAGCGGTCGCACAGGCGAAGGAAATTCTCTCGCGAACGGGACTCGCCGTCACCACCGATGTTCCCATCGACAGAGACGCGCCCGTAAAGACAATTTTGCAGAAAGCGAAGGAATGGGGCGCGAACCTGATCGTAGTGGGTTCGCATGGCCGTCGCGGATTCGATCGCTGGGCGCTTGGGAGCGTTTCCGAATCGCTGGCCATGAATGCGCCCTGCTCCGTAGAGGTAGTGCACTTACTAGCCAACACCGAAGGGAAAGAACATGAAAGGGAAAGCCATAAAAGTGAAAGAAGTCATGACGAGCACACCGTACACGTGCCGTAGGGAAACCAATCTTGGCGAAGCCACGGAGTTGATGTGGAAAGGAAACTGCGGTTTCCTGCCAATGACCGGACCTGACGGCAAAGTTTGCGGCGTGATTACCGACCGGGACATTTGCATCGCGCTCGGCACGCGCAACAAACTCGCGGCGGAAGTCACTGCAGGGGAAGTTGTGCCGGATGGCACGCTCTTTGCTTGCTCGCCAGAAGATGAAATCCATGTAGCCTTGCTGACTATGCGGGAAGGCAAAGTGCGCCGCTTGACCGTGACCGATTCGGACGGTAAGGCGGTGGGCGTGCTGTCCATGGACGATGTGTTGCTCCATGCCGAACCGTCAGGCTCCGGGAAACTTGTGGAGCTGTCCACGGACGAAGTGGTGCGCTCCTATCGCGCCATTAATCAACGTGAACTGCCGCAGACGGTAAACAAGCAGGCTGTGGCCGCCTGAAACGACCAGCGTCGACCTCCGGCAGCGCCGTGTCAGCGAAGGGCGGAGCCCCGCCAGCCCGACACGACGCGGGTCGGGTTGAAGCGTCCTCGCGTCGCCTCGTCAGGTCGCATGGAAATTCGTGAGGTCGAAGTTTCGTCAAGTCTAAAGCACAAAGAGAAGACTCTCGGATCACTGACGGTTGCGTTGTGCGTCGCATCCACCCCGCGATGCGAGAGAGGCGTCTGCTTCTACATTGGAATCGGCTGATTCAGGCGCGGCTTCACATACCAGCAAGGCGAATAGCCCATGTGTGGAAACAACGAATGCGCGCAGGTAGTCGTTTGCTCGGGATGCTGCTGGTCAATTTCGTAACTGGTCTTGCCGCCTTTTTCAGCAATAGCCAGCACGCGCGGCCCGGTGAAGGATTCCAGCGGATCGGCCGGCTTCGGATGGGTCAGCCGCACACGAAACCACGCGAAGTCGCCGACGTACACCAGCGCCAGCGCCGTGAACGCTCCGGCGGCAAGACGTTTTGCCACAACGCGAGGGGAAACGGACAGGTTCATTCGCGCCCTCAAACGATGCCAAGCCTAGCCGCAAAACCCGCCGATTGGAAGAAAATAGGCAAGCCGTTGCTGGGAACAGCTTTTGAACAGCTTTATGAAACGAAGACTCTTTTCACGCGCTATGATAAACTGACACTTTCGGTGGGGCCGTGGCGCAGTTGGGAGCGCGCCTCGATGGCATCGAGGAGGTCGTGGGTTCGAATCCCATCGGCTCCACCAACTTTGAATTCAACTACTTACAACAAATTCCAAGGGGCACTAAGCCACTTTCGCAGCCAACACCGTGTGCACCACTTTGCTGTGCGCTTCAGGTTTGCTTGCGTCCGTAGCTCTGCCCTAGACGTTCATCGTGGTGCGAATGTCGGCGTGGCGCATGAGTTCCTGCTGCACTTTCATCGGGGCTCCGGTTTCATCCAAGAGCGTCGGCGAATGACCGCCACGACCATCTGCAGATCCCGCAACAACTGGGTGATCAGGGGCGCGGACCGATCGCGTGAGTGCTGCCGCTGGACTTTCAGGAACAACTCGGGATCTTCGAGGATCCGTTCGCGAATCGAGGCCGCGGCGTCTCGCCAAGCGGCATACAACTGCCCCGCTTCGAGTGGTGAAGCGGTGCTGCGCAAACATTTCGGCCAAGCGCTGGCAGTCCTCGGGGCGGGAACGCGCCTGGAGGTATCCTGCAGAGGCAACGGATCAAAACGGGGATTCCTGATTCGAGGCATTTTGCCTGGAAAATCTTTCCAGCTGGGATTCTGCCGACGATTTCAATTGGTATGATACAGAGCAACTTAAATCATATGAGAGTAAGGGCGAGCCGATAGCGGTCCAGGAAGGCGACCGTAAGACGATGCAGCTTACGGTGATCGAAACTGAAAATGCCGGACAGGCTATGCAGTAGTTCAGGGACCGCGCGGTGATTTCTCAGCCGGGCAGAGTTAAATGCGTGAGGATGTTCCATTCACGCGTCATATCTTCCTCTTTAACGCATTTCTGTGACTCCCCACTATGCTTTCCATGGGTCCAACACTTGCACCCGCATGTCTGCAAAGTCGCTGACGCTACGTGAAACGACTGTCAGATTGTGGTGAAGCGCTGTCGCCGCTAGCAGGCCGTCGATCGTTGAGAGTGTTTTCCCCTCCCTTTTTGCGGTCGAAGCGAGTAGGCCCCACCTATCGGCGACCGGGACATCAATCGGCAGAATTCTGCCGGCAAAACGAGCCCCCAGCTCTATCTCGAGCCATGTTTCGAGATGCGTTCGCCTCTTGCCCTGAGGCAGCCCTGCCAAACCGTTGCGAATCTCTCCAAGAGTCAGAACGCTTAGGTAGAGCAGGGTCTCTTCCGCCGCGTGCATCCAGGCCATCACGCGTGGCTCCGGCTTGCGGCGCACAAGCTCGGAGATGCAGTTTGTGTCCAGCAAATATCCACTCATAGTTCGATCTCGCGCCCCTCGTCCTTCTCCCGCTCCAAGTTCAGATCGACTCCGACAAGCGGCGATTCTCGGAAGAACTGCACAATACTCTTCGGCTGATGAGACTTGCCGACAAGCTGCTCGTACTGCTCGTCAGAAATCATCACCACGCCTTCCTTGCCCTGCCGCCTGATGAGTTGGGGACCCTCGGTCCGAGCCCGCCGAAACACCTCGCTAAACCGGGCCTTCGCCGTTTGAATCTGCCAGCAAGGTTCGACAGGCTTCAGGCTGCGTGTCTTCCGGCCTCCAACTTCTTGACTGTGTTTCTTGGAAGTCTTGGGCACATTCTCCCCCACGCCACTAACTAGTCTGACTAGACCTGGAATTATGCTTCATCGCTGGTTTGTCAAGCGCGAAAGGTTGGCACCAAGACTTCACCCCTCGGTCGAAGAAGCGGAAGGAGTTTTGCCGTGAACATTCTTGTTGAAGCCTCGGCCGTTCACGCCATGGTGGTACCGAGAGCGCCTGCCGCCGTTCCCAGAAGATGGGATCTGTGGCCCCTCATCGAGTTGTCATTTTCTTCTTGGCAAACAATTCAAAGAGTTGCCTACTATAATGAAATCCCGCACAGTCTCCGGTCTTTTCCTTATTGGCGAAGTCGTGGATGTCACCGGCCATCTCGGCTGCTTGAACTTCCAGTGGGCTTGGGCCTCCGGCGCCGCGGCCGGCCGCAGCGTGTGAATCGAGTACGAATCCTTCACCCCTGTTCCTGTTCCAGCTCCGCCCAACGCGCGTACAACGCATCCACGATCTTCTGCGCTTTGGCCATTTCTGCCAGGACGTTTTGTAGTCGCACGTGATCGCCCATCACCTCGGGATCCTCCAGCGCCTTGTGACGAATTTGCAACTCCAGCTCCGCCTCGGTGATCCGCCCCTCGATTCCCGCCAATTCCCTGCTCTCTTGATAGGAAAGCTTCTTCTGCGCCGTAGCAGGCGTCTTGCTCCTGTTTCCCGCTGCCTTTGACCGCGGCTCATCCTTCGGACCGCTCGTTCTCTTTGCAGCTTTTTGCGCACTTTGCCATTCCTCCCATTGCGAATAATCCGCAAACCGCTCGGCCTTGCCCATTCCATCCAGCCCCAGCACCAACGTCGAAACACGATCCAGCAGGTAACGGTCGTGCGTTACCAGTACCAACGCCCCGCGATATTCCAGCAGACTCTCTTCCAATATTTCCAGCGTCGGAATATCCAAATCGTTCGTGGGCTCATCGAGCAGCAGCACGTCGGCGGGTTGCAACATCAACTGGGCAATGAGCACCCGTGCCCGCTCGCCTCCAGAAAGCCGGCCCACCCACTGATTTAGCTGCTCGCTGGCAAACAAAAATCGCTCCGCCCACGACGCCACGTGAATCACCCGTTGCTGATAAATCACCGCATCGCTGTCCGGCGCCAGCGCGCGCCGCAGGGTAACTTCCGGATCGAGCTGGCGGTTCTGGTCGAAGTACACGATCCGCAAACCGTCCGCCTTGCGAATTTTCCCCTTTGCCGGCTCGATATCCCCGCGCAGCAAACGCAGCAGCGTCGTTTTCCCGCTGCCATTCGGCCCCACCAGCCCCACGCGCATTCCCTGCGTGACAATAAAGTGCAGCCCGGCGATCAGCGGCCGCTCGCCAAACCCGCAGGAAACGTCATCCAGCGTAAGCAACTGCTTGGTTTTCCGGCTGCTCGCGGAAAAATCAATCTCCGCCGCGGAAGTCCGCGTCCGCGCCTTCATTTCCGCAAGCTCGCCGATCATCTCGTGCGCATCGTCGATGCGCGCCTTCGATTTCGTGGTGCGTGCTTTTGGCCCTCGCCTCAGCCAGGCGATTTCTGTGCGCACACGGTTTTCCAAGCCCTGTTGCCGCTTTTGCTGCGCATGCAGGTACTCTTCCTTGGCCTCCAGAAACTTGCTGTAATTTCCGGACACGCGCAGCGCCCCGTCTTCGTACGCGCGACTGATTTCCACCATTTCGTTTGCGACATTTTCCAGGAAATACCGGTCATGGCTCACCACCACGCATGCAAATCCCGCGCTTTGCAGCACCCCTTCCAGCCAGCCAATTC